>Ga0310696_10008976_pt1 | contig 11610 bp, 19 predicted proteins | sample AusTroGonzalo_MG_4_FD_203885 | JGI IMG/M metagenome (GOLD analysis project Ga0310696, IMG submission 203885) | Bovine rumen microbial communities from tropical cattle in Woodstock, Queensland, Australia - Gonzalo_02 (v2) (version 2) | ecosystem: Host-associated > Mammals > Digestive system >...
CCCACATGCGGGGAAGCTACCGCCGCCGTGACGAGATGTCCGACCTCGACGAGCGCCGTGGCCGTGACTGGCGTGGCCGTTACATGTAGCAACCAGGGGCGGGTCACACCGCCCCATATCTGAAATGCCATGGATAGACTTGACTACTACGACATCCGTCCTGCCGGCATGGACGCGTACCTCTCGAACTACGGCAGGCACATATCCAAGCCGATGTACCTGTGGGCCGTGTCGATGATGCGCGACAGGGACGGGAAAAGGGCGAAACCCGTCGAGAAGGACGAGCTTAAGAAGATGCTCGAAGAATACGGTGCCGTCGTGAAGAACGACAGGGCCTACGATGTCCCGTATGTTTACATGATGGCAAGGATGGACTACTACGGCTCGTCCATCACTGACGAGGCGCACCTCGCCCTTTTCGTGCATGACTACCTGGACGATCCGGACGGCTCGGATACGAGGGCCTTCGACGAGCTCTACATCAAGACCGTCGCGCTCGGCATCCCGATTGACTGGGAGGATGTGATCTGATGATTCACCGCGTCCTCATCATCGGTCGCTGGATGGTGGACTTCCTTTTCTGCAGGGGAAGGTTCGACAGGGACGGAGTGCTGGCGTGCATGCGCGACTGCGGCGCGTCGGATTTCGCCATGGGACAGGCCGACGACCTCATGGGAACATGCGACCGCAACTGCGGCCTCACCTTCGCCAATCCTGACAGGAAACGCGCGGTCGTCGTCGTCGGTCCCACCACCAGCGGAGCGGAGTTCACGGACACGCTCGTCCATGAGGTCCACCACCTCGCCGTGGCGATAGCGTCGGACCTCGGGATAGACCTCGAAGGGGAGACACCGGCCTATGTAGCCGGCGATGCCGCCCGTGACCTCGCCGATGTAATCTGCGAGCTGGGTTGCAGGCATTGTCATTGATGCCAGTCCAGGAGGGCGAGGACCTTCCTGTTCGCCTCCCACAGCACGGACCAGTCCTTGCGTATGTAGATGTTCGTCATCTTCATGCTCTGGTCCGCATGGCACAGGCAGTCATTGACGATTCCCTCGTTTATGCCGATGTTGTAGGCCGTCGTCGCCCAGGTGTGCCTTGCGCCGTAGAAGTCCAGCTCCCCGTCGGGTATGCCGACCCTCGCCCTGTATTTCTTCAACCCCTTCGCCAGGGCCCATGTGAACTGCTTGAAGTTTCCGTGAAACCGATGGAAGGTGAAAGCGTGCGCCCCGTCGTCCTCGGCCCAGTCCTCATATATCTTCATGACGCACGGCTCGATGCGCACATGCATTTCGGCCCTGTCCGGCCTGTGGTCGCGCGTCTTCTGCCTGTTATAGACGATCACCCCCTTCTTCGGAGGCCTGCAGTCCAGCAGGTCGGGCGCGTTCATGCCCATCAGGGCGAACGACAGGAGGAAGGCATCGACGGCCCTACGCTCCCTTCCCTCCAGCTCCGTCCGCATGTCTATCATCTGCTGGACCAGCGACAGGTCAATGTCCCTGTGCGCGGCAGCCATCAGTTGCTTGGGCGGCGTGTAGAACTCGAACGGGTTCCGGATCACCAGCTCGCCGGCCTCGTCGTTGTTGTACTTCTTCCGCGCGAGCGAGTGCACATGCCTGACTGCCGCCGTGTACATGGTGACGGCCCTGGCACCCCTGCCGTGTCTCTTTTCGAGGTACGATTCGTATTCGCGCATGAGACGGGATGTCACCTTTGAGATGTCGAGCGTATCCACGCCGAGGAAACGCCTGAAGGCACGAAGGGCGATCATGTAGTTCTCCCTGCTGCCCTTCGGCTTGTCGGCCACGGCATCGGGCCAGAAGGCGAGGAAGTCCAGGCGGAACTCCCCGTTAATCCGTCTGCCGATGTGCGCCATGATGTCGCCGACCTCCATCTGCTCCAGGGCGTACATGTCGAGGTCGCTCACGGCCTCCCTCATCCTCGTCTCCAGCAGGAGCAGTCGGTTTTTCAGTTCGGGGTCCTTCACCGCGAGCTTCTTCGTGAGCTGGGACGGCGATGCGACCTCGCTGGTGGTTATGTACCTGGATTTCTGCTTGAAGGTCACGCGCATCCTGACGGAATAGTTCCCGTCCTGACGCTTGTACTGGGAGTATATGACTGGTGCAAAGGTAATCCGTGCCATGTCAAAGTACAACTATAATACAACTTTTGAACTTATTCGTACACATTTTCCGTGCACAAGTGCAGGGGATTGTCTTGCTGCCGTTCTCATAACTCGCTGAAAATCGGCCTTGTACGGGTGGGGGGACTCGAACCCCCACGGCTTGCGCCACCAGATCCTAAGTCTGAAATGCCATCCCCTGCAATCGTCTTTGCGACAGCGACTTAAGCCTTCGCTCCGTTCGGTAGAATACAACTATAATACAACTTCCGACGCGTCCGCGTCCGGAACTCACTTCTTCGCGAGGTCCTTTATCATCTCCCAGTAGGCGGCCTTCTCCGCCTTCAGTTCCTCGACCTGCGCCTTCAGCATCTCGTTCTCCTTGACGAGCGAGGCCATGTCGGTAGCGGATTCGGTCGGCGTGTCGGTCGGACCCGTCAGGCGTGCGATATCCCTGTCGTCGGATGTCACGAATTCATCCGCAGGGACGGACCAGTTCTTTCCGCTCAATATCGCATCGAGCATGGTGTCCGGAATCGGTGCGCCGGATTCAACCTTGGATATGAAGCTCTGCGTCACTCCCAGGGAATCGGCGAGGGCAAGCTGGCTCAATTTGTTTGCCTTCCTGAACCTCTTAAGGTCGAACCATTTCAATTCCTTCATAAAAAATTCCAAAAAATTACCGAATATTCTTGGATATTCCGAAAATATTACTCATATTTGCCCTCGAAAGGTTATATTATGACCTATCAAACCATTTGATGCAAACCACGAACTGGCAAAAGTAGGAATAATATTTCGGACATGCAAGAGAATAACACTGATGCGAGGACCTTCTCCCAGATTTGGGGAGACCTCACGCAAGACCAAAAGAGCGAGCTGTCCACCAGGCTCTACATAGCGAAGTGCTGCACCACTCCGCAGACGATCTGGAACTGGGGGACCGGCAGGACGCGCCCCTCTCCCCTCGTGCGGAAGGAGGCGGCGGCGGTCGTGGGCCGTTTCCTCGGCTCGCGCGTATTCGGAGAAACCCTTTTCCCTTCCAGGTGATGCAGACCGTCCGGGAACTGATGGAGCAGGCCGAGACGCTCTCCAACCTCGTCGCGGACGCGATACTGAAACGGACCGCGCCCGTGAAGGACGACATGTCGGAGAGGGAGGCGAGGAAGGCTTACGGGACACGCTGGCTGAAGGCCATGAAGGAGAAGGGACTGGCCGACGCGCACAGGATAGGGGGCAGGTGGATATACTCGCGGCACCAGCTTGACTGCCTCCGTGCCGCCGAACGGGAACACGCGCGGCTGATACTACGGGACACTGAAAGATAATACCAACACCTAATAACGATTCAACATGGAAAAAATCAACAAGAACGCCGTCGTGGGAGACAAGGTACGCTCCTACGCGCTCCGGGCCCTCGACGAGGAAGCCTACGACATCGACAACGGGGACTGCACCCACGCAGAGATCGCCGAGGCGGTCGTCAGCGTCGCCATGGCCCTCGTCGGTCGCGGACTGAACAGGGACCTTGTGGTGGCACCGACCTCCGTCTCCGTCGTGGCCCTCGGTTACAACTGGAAGGCAAAGAGCGGAAGGACGCAGTCTTGGGTCAGCTGTTCCGGCACGGGCTCCACCGGTATCGGACGCAGCGTGTGCCCCATCATTTCCGACCCCCTCGACATCGACTACGACGAGGTAAAGACGCTCGTCGAGATGATGAACGAGGCTTGGTTCCTCATGCTCGACGCGCAGGAACACTATGACATGTGACGCCATGAAGAAGATGATCCTTTCCGTATCGGCCTGCTCCGCGCTCATGCTGGGCGCGTTCTGGGCGTGGGCCGCCTACCGCGACATCCTTGCCGCGCTGCTCCTTATCCTCTCACTCGTCCCTTCCTGCCTTTTCGAGGAAGGCCGTCAGGAACACATCGACATCAAGAACAATACGCTATGAGCAATCAGACGAGAAACACCAGGCCCGTCCCCGTGGATTCAGGGGACCGTGACGACGACTTCGCCCGTGCGATGGAGCTGTTGAGGGAGGACGAGGCGATGGAGAAATACTACGAGGCCAAAGACGCTAAACTGGCGGGGAAGCCATGTTGAACTGGACTTCATATCAGTTGGTGTTAGTCCCTTGGGGCGGTTCCCGCCGCCGCCCCTTTTAACACGAACATTATCACAACATTCAAAACACTAATCAGTCATGGATAACAACAACACGAAGCAGGAAACGCGACCGGTCTTTCAGGCACCGGTGTCGCAGAGGGACGAGACATCGAACCTCAAGAAGTTCAACCGCACATTGATGAATGTGGACATGCAGAACTATCTGGCGACCGTCCTCGGCTCCCGGAAGGAGCAGTTCATAAACAACCTGCTCGCCGTCGTCGGCAACGATGTGAAGCTCCAGGCATGTACGCCGACCTCCCTCATCTACGCCGCGACCAAGGCCACCGCGCTCGGACTTCCGCTTGATCCGAACCTCGGATTCGCCTACATCATCCCGTACAAGAACACCAAGAAGGTGAAGGAACTCCAGCTCATCGCCCAAAAGAGCGGAGACAAGCCGGTCGAACAGGAAGTGACCGTCTCCGTCAAGGTGCAGGAGGCCCAGTTCCAGATCGGCTGGAAGGGATTCGTCCAGCTCGCCCAGCGCACCGGCTCCTTCGAGTTCATCAACGCCGGTCCCGTCTTTGACGGGGAGCTCATCGGAATAGACAAGAAGTCCGGAGAGCCGAATCTTGACGGCAGGAAGGCATCGGACACCGTAATCGGCTACTTCGCGTACTTCAAGCTCCTTAACGGGTTCCAAAAGACGCTCTACATGCCCGTCGAGGAAGTGAGGAAGCACGCTACGAAGTATTCGCAGACCTTCTCGTCCAACCTCGACTACATCCGGAGCTCGTCCAAGTGGACGACCGACTTCGAGGCCATGGCCACCAAGACCGTCATCAAGCAGCTCCTGTCGAAGTATGCGCCACTCTCCACTGACGCGCAGACCGTCGCCCAGCTCAAGGAGGCCATCCGCGCCGACCAGGGCGTTATCGACGACCAGGGGAATCCCGACTATGTGGACGGCACCACCGACGAGCACCAGACCGAAGTGGCCGTCGCGGAGAGGAAGGACGACATGCGCAAGAGTGATACCGAAGCTCCCGTGCTGTTATGAACAGGTATGCGTCATATACCAAGGAGCAGCTGGAGGAACACTTCTCCAACTACCTCATAGACAGCTGGAGCTATTCGGCTGTGTCCTGCTTCGCGCGTAACGAGAAGGCGTTCGAGATGCAGTACATCTACCGCGAGAAGGACACGCGTAGCATTTCCTCCATAGCCGGCAACGCCTACCACGCGGCCCTCAAGGAGTTCTTCGCAGGCTACACCGACGACGAATCCGGTCCGTCGGTCGTGAACCTCACCGCGTGGGCCTACGAGTACCTGGACGACATCGGTGCGAACGAGTGGCGGCTGACCGACAAGTTCCCCACCGTCGAGCAGGCGAAGGCCGAGGCGACGCGGTTGGTGAACAATCTCCTGGAATCCTTCGTCTCGGAGCTCTCCACCTACACGGAGCAGATCGACCGCGTCCTCGGAGTGGAGGAAAGGTGCGATGTGTGGGTCACGGTGAACGGAGTGGACATACCCCTTCCCCTGCACGCGATCGTGGACCTCGCCGTCCTCCTGAAGGACGGGAGCGTCGCCATCATCGACCACAAGAGCAAGGGGTCGTACACCGACGAGAAGGAGCTTTCCCTCGTCCACGGCCAGCAGGCCATCACCTATGTCAAGGCGTGGGAGGAACGGCACCCGGGACAGGTCGTGTCGCAGGTGTGGTTCATCGAGAACAAGACCTCGCGCAACAAGGACGGCAGCGCCCAGATGCGCAGGCATGTGTTCACGATGGACGCGGACAGCCGGAGGCTTTTCGAGGCCCTGCTGTACGAACCCCTGCGCAGGATGCTGGAGGCCGTCGCCGACCCCGACTACATCTACACCATCAACCCGTCCGACAACTTCGTGGACATGGCCGTCCTGTACGACTTCTGGGCGCGGACGCAGATTTCCGAGGTGGAGGACTTCGATAACATCCCCTCCGCGAAGAAGGACCTCCTTGCGAAGCGGCAGCGCAAGATAAAGGATTCCTCCGTCGGGTCCATCGCCCCGAAGGTGATCACGAACTTCCGGAAGAACGCCGCCTCATTCATAACGCTTGACTACGCACACTCCAACATGACAAACGAGCAGAAAATAGAACACCTGATGCGCACCTACAACATACAGGTACAGGTCGCGCACAAGATAGAGGGATTCTCCTGCGACACCTACCTCTGCGAGGTCGCGCCGGGCGTGGAACTCCTTTCCATCTTCCGTCACTCCCTCGACATAGCCAACGCCCTCGATGTGCCGCGCGTGCGTCTGCAGGGCGAGCCGCTGGTGATGTACCAGGGCAAGTCCTACCTCGCCGTCGAGGTGAACAAGAAGCGCACGGAGGACCTTCCGTGGGACGCGAAGTACCTGGAGGGCCGCAGGATTCCCCTCGGCCTCGACAACTACCGGAACACGGTCGTATGGAACCTCGACAACAACACAACGCCCCATGTGCTGGTCTGCGGCGCGACCGGCTCCGGCAAGTCCGTCTGTCTGACGAACATCCTTTTCTACGCGGTGGAGGCAGGCGTGACCGACATCACGATCCTGGACCCCAAGTTCGAGTACGCCTTCGCGAACCTTCCCTCCTGCGTGCGCGTCCTCTCCGACATATCCGACATCGAGAAGGCCCTGGCCGACATGGTGCGCGACATGAACGAGCGCGTGCGCAACCGCATGAAGCACCTCACCCTCGTCATCTTCGACGAGTTCGCGGACGCAGCCGACCAGATGCGGACCGGCAAGGACCTCGACATCAGGGACGACGACGGCAAGGTGGTGGGACACGAGAAGTCCCTGCTGGAGAACTTCAAGATGCTCCTGCAGAAGGGGCGCTCCGCAGGTTTCCGTTTCGTGGCCGCCACCCAGCGTGCGTCCGTCAAGACCATACCGGGCGACATCAAGGTAAATCTCCCCGTGCAGGTGTGCTTCCGCGTGCCGAAGGGCCTCGACAGCAAGGTGGTCATAGACACCGAGGGCGCGGAGACGCTCGCAGGTGCCGGAGACGGCCTGATCCACTCGCCCGAATACAACGACGGCCTCGTCCGTTTCCAGGCTTTCTACCGTCCGTTATAAAGCACTCGCGCCGTGGAAGCAGAAGGTTGGATAAAGCTGCACAGGAAGTTCCTCAACTGGGAATGGAGTGACACCCCGGAGATGGTGGCGTTCTTCGTCCACCTTCTCCTGGGGGCCAACCATGACGCGAGGAAATGGCACGGAATCGTGGTCGAGCGCGGGCAGGTAGTCACCTCGATCGAAAGGCTCGCCAAGCTGACCGGCCTTTCAGTGAGACAGGTGAGGACATGTCTGTCACGCATGGAGCAAACTGGCGAAATCGACAAGGAAACGACAAGCCACTATACGCTCATAACTATCTCTAACTATGAGAGATACCAAGTGGACGGAGTGGGCGAGCGACAAGCAACCGACAATCAGCCGACAAACGAGCGACAAGCAACCGACAATCAAACGACAACAAACAAGAATAATAAGAATGAAAGAAATAATAATACTCTACCTAATGGTGGGTGGCGTTTTCTTTCGTCGGTCCAGAAGTCGGTCTGCGGTTTCGACAGGGACAGGATGGCCGAAATGAAACGCGACCTGTTCCGCGCCGAGGTCGAGGGTCTGGCCGGCCAGCTGGAAATGCCGACCGAGCAGGTGGAGGACTTCGTGCGGTACTACACCGAGCATACGCCCGGCAGCGACACGATCAGGGCCGAGACATACGACCCCTTCAATGTCCGCGACAGGATGGTGGCCTGGATGAAACGGGAGAGGCCGAGGGCCGCGGTACGGCAGGACAACGGGCGTGGAAGGGTGGAAAGGACAATAAAGGCGTTCAACGAAGTAGAAGACTGGATACATGGAAGATTTAGCAGTACGACAGGAGACGGCGATGCAGATAATCAGTTCGGGCGATGACATCGCCACGGCTGACGACCTCGCAAGGGTAAGGCTCGCCACCGACAAGGACGGCATGCGCATCTATCCGCGCTACAAGGACGGACGGGACGAGCAGCGCCTGTCCTGGCTCAACAAGCAGTTCTTCGGCCTCGCCCTCATCGCGCACCAGGGCGTGGACCCTGCGACGATAAAGGTGGACCTGTTCACCCTCGACAGGGAGATCATGGAGCACAGCGTGCTCCGGGAGCTGACGCTGGTTGAGATGCAGGAGGCGTTCAGACGGGGGATATTCAGGGAGTACGGGGACTACTACGGCCTTACCGCCGTGTCCCTTGCCGGGTTCCTGAAGGGATTCGTCCGGAGCGAGAAGAAGGTGGCCGCGTCGTCCATCATCTACAGGCTCGAAGCGAGGAAGGAGCAGGAGGCGAGGTCCCGTTTCTTCCGCGAGCTCTACCAGGCGGAGAAGGAGGGGAAGGTGGAGGTGCCGGACTTCTCCGCGAAGCGCATCAACGGAAAACGCAGTAAAGAACGATAGCCATGAGCAAGAGACACGACACCGCATGGCCCGCGGTATGGGGCCAGGTACAGGCGGCCATCGAGAAAACGGACGCAACCGATGATGTGAAATACGCGGCGAGGCCCGAACGGGTCGGCTGGAACTGCCACGGAGGAAGGTTCTACCTGTTCTGCACCGAACCGCTCTACAGCTGGATGGAGGTGCCGCCGTCTCCCGACGGGCAGTCGAACCTCGGAACCATCAGGAACATACTCTGGCCGTTCATGCAGAAGTACAGCTGCAGCGACCTCGTATATAGGATCATAAATTTTCAGATAACAATCAAACACTGACCATCATGACACACGAAAACAACAACCCCAATCCGAACCGCTCCCTGTCGCAGAAGGAGCGCATCCTCGCCTACCTCCAGGAAGGCGGCAACCTCACTCCGCTGGACGCGTTGATGAAGGTGGGCACCATGAAGCTCGCCACCCGTATCTCCGAACTCATCAACGAGGACGGACACACCGAGATAAAGAAGGCACCGGTGTCCGTGCAGACCTCCGACGGAGGGACTGCGCGTGTCATGTGCTATTTCATCGAACCGCCCCAGCTCGAACTTGCGCTATGAAAGCATCTTTGATGGTCGGCGACCTTGTGAAGGTTTTCGACAGGTATCCTGCAAGGGTGGAGCGCATCTTGGATACCGAGGTCTATCTGCTTGACGGCGACGGCGTGCGCTGGCATGTCCCGTACTCCTTCATCAGGCCGATCCCTATCACGACCGATTTACTGGAGAAGAACGGATTCGCAAAGTCTAAGAACAGCAAGCGTTCATCGTACCAGTTCATCGACAGCCAGACCTATGCAGGCTGGTGGAACGGACGGCTGAACCTTCGGTACAACACCGACCCGTGCAACAGGCCGACGAACTACATATTCATCGACTGCAAGTATGTTCATCAGCTCCGGCATGCCTTTCAGCTCGCCGGCGTAGAAAAAGAAATTGTGATTTAGTTATGAAAACAGATAGAAAAGAATTAGTCGAGTGGGTGCGTGGCATCTACCAGAATCTCGACGATGCAGACAAGCGGGATGCATTGCGGTTCTTCCCCGAACTTGCCGAAAGCGAGGACGAGAGGATAAGGAGATTTATCCAAGACCGCCTTACGGACCGCCTTTGGAATCCCACTTGGAAGTTTAGTAGAGATGATGTTCTCGCCTACCTCGAACGGCAGAAAGAAAATACACTTCGTGTAAAGGAGCCAGTTGAGCAGAAAGAACGGAAGCGGGACTATTATTCCGGCATGTCCGAATTGGAGCAGGCGATCCACTGTGGATTTCTCTGCGCCGGCGTGGAGAATGCTTCTCGTACCATCATCGAGGAAACCGCCCAGGAGTGCATGTCGAAGATCAATTCGGCAGGATGGAGCGAGGAAGATAAGGCTAATCTTGATAACATCATTTGGTTATGTGAGAATTGCGAAAAGGGAATAGAAAATGTTTGGATTCCTTCTCAAGCAACACAAATCAAGCATCTCATCAAATCCCTCCGTCCTCAATGGAAGCCGAGCAAGAAACAAATGGATGGGTTGAAACATTTTGTCGATTGGCATCGTCAACAATATCTCACCGCATCAACACCGTGGCCTGCTTATGAGGCGTTACAATCTCTCCAGACCGACCTTCTCAAACTGAAACAATCATGACACTCGCCGAACTGATGCAGAAAGCGGATGCTTGTCAAATGAAATTCAGCACCGCATACATTCCGTTGAAACTCGAAGGACGGGATGTGGAGATTTCCTTCGTCCCGGAAGGAAGTAACGAGAAAGGATGGGTGATAAACATTTTAATCGAATCGTTATGAATACAATCGAAATCATTGAAACACTTCGCAACTTTAACGAATGGCGTAGATACGACGGCCCGATTGGAGAAGCCCCGGAGCAACTTTCTCCAAAGAAGATAGGTGAAGCAATTGATGGGGCGGTGGAATTACTTTCCAAAACCATCCGAGCCGAGGTGGAAAGGCTGAAAGAAGAACACAAAGAACCAACCTTCCGAGGCGATGAATATGAGGAGGGCGGTCTAAATGGTTATCAACTCGCACTCGATAAAGTTCTCGCCAAACTTGACACCCTCCAAGAGCAACCCGTCTGCGAGGGGTTGGAAATGGCGGTAAATTCATACTTGCATCACTATGAATATCCAAGAGAGGAAATTGATTTCTATGCCTTCGCCCGTCACTTCTACGAACTCGGTCAGCAGAGCAAGGAAATAGTGAGTGATGACTTGAAAGATGTGGCGAAGAAACATCGTTCCACCGCCAACTATCACGGGGACATCAATCTCGCTATTGAGGATTCCTTTGTCAAAGGCTATCTCTATTGCAAGGAGCAGAGCAAGCAGGAGGTGAGCGAGGATGAACTTTACAAGGAGATAGAACGATGGATAAACTCTCCCGAAGAATGGGACAACAATATCCAAGACATTGAGGCAACCGCCCGCCACTTCGCCAAATGGGGTGCTGAACATTTAGACAAGTAATTGATATGAGTATGCAAATTAACAAGTCGGCCTACGAAAAACTCATAAAGGAGGACATCGAATGGCTGTTATCCAACACCAAGGATTCTCTCGAACGAAGGCATATTGTGGAGGTGTTAAATTATTCTCCGGAGCGGTTATACGCAAGTGATACTTCGGAAATCCCGAATGAGTTGGAGGCAGCAGCGGAAAAACATTCTGGAAATTATGATTCAACAATCTATTATGTCCTTGAATCTTCAAATCAAAAAACTATTTGGAGGAGAGAGCACAAAGAAGTATTCATCGCTGGAGCCCAATGGCAGAAGGAGCAGATGATGAAGGAGGCGGTGGAATTAAATGTAGATGATGTGGGCATTAATTACATTGATTTTATTGGTTT
>Ga0310696_10008977_pt1 | contig 11610 bp, 2 predicted proteins | sample AusTroGonzalo_MG_4_FD_203885 | JGI IMG/M metagenome (GOLD analysis project Ga0310696, IMG submission 203885) | Bovine rumen microbial communities from tropical cattle in Woodstock, Queensland, Australia - Gonzalo_02 (v2) (version 2) | ecosystem: Host-associated > Mammals > Digestive system >...
AAGAGCCAAGCCTTCGAGGACGGCGTCAGCGGCAGAAAGCACAAACTGATAAGTCGGCATTTCATGGTTGACGTTAGTGGCACCCGCGCTAACCGACTTCGTGCGGTTGGACGACAGATAGGAGCCGTAAGGAGTGCGGACATCAAGGTCAACGGTGACATCGCAGGGGATATCCTCAATAGGATTATTGATGGTGTAGCGGCTGCTGACCATCGGCATATTGACCCAAGCCACAGAAGCATAAAGCAATGCTATGGAGTCACGCACGGGAATACCGTTAAGAATACCGGGATTCTGGGAGATACCGTGCGATAGCCATCTGTTACCGGATTTGGTGTAGGAAGTGTTCATCAGCCTGTCAACCGAACCGAGCATCTTCATAGCCCAACGACCAGCATCGTAAGAGGGAGTGGTGTAGGAAGTGAAAGCGTTGACGGAAGAGATAACGGGGCTGGAGGAAACCGAAGCAAAGTTGTAGAAGGGCTGACGGGTGGCGTTCATCACGTAAATGAAGTGACGGCCGCCGAAGACATAGTTACCAGTACCTTCAACAGTGGTGTTGCCGGGATTCCACATCATGTCGCGACCATTGTGCTGGACATAGCGGGAATCCTCACCGAACATAATGTTGAGACGCTCACCAGTGGAGGTGTTGATGGCATAGCCGGGGAACCAACCCATACCTTCGGCAGAGATGTAGGCAGGATTGTCGGGATCGTTGACATCGGGAGCAACGCCAAGTTCAGTGCAAGTCTTGCCCTCCTTGTTGACGGAGACATGCTTACGGGCGCTGAACTTGCGGGCATTACCCTCAGACTGGGTGTAGTCATCGCACATCTCGATAACCGGGCAACGAGTCCATTTGGAGGTGTCCTTCGTGAAGACGATACGAACGCTCGGCAGCAAGGAAAGGTCGTGGAAGTTGATAGCCTTGTTATAAATGGAGACCAACAATTCACGCTCCAGCTTATTCTTATACTCACCAGCTGCGAAAGCCGAGCCACCCACTTCATTAAGGGTGTCGTCGTCAGCCATATAGTACGAATAGTTGAAGCCGGGGTGGAAGGCCTGGATGGAAACAAGTCCATAGGGAGACCAAAGACCGTCAACGGCTTTCTCGAACACCTGATCCTTATCGATAGCCTCAGTCTGAGTCTGGGCATTCATCAGGTTGGGGTTGGCCCAGCCTCTGAAGAAGTCCTCATCAAGATAGGCCTCGCCAGGATTATACTTGGTCTTCAGAGAGGAGAAGGTCTTGTAAGACTTTTCCGAATACTGGGAACCAGAGTGGATCCAGTTGTAGATATAGTAGTTATCGTTATCAGGAATACCGGAGAGCCACTGCTTGTTCTCGTCGGCGAAAGTCATAGTGGAGCTCAAGAGAGAGCCTTTTCTGACGAAGCCGCCATAGAAACGTCCTGCAAAAGCATTGCCCGAACTGGTATAAAACTCAAGCTCGGAAGCGATGGCCAAAGGATTGACCAAAGTGATGGCGATACCGAGATCAAGGAAAATCTGCTCATTGTAACGGCCGATGGTAAAGTCAGACCAGATAGTGTCGCGAGTAATACCATCCATGCGGACAACACACCAGCGAGTGGACTGATTAATGTTGACGGTATCGTTGGAAGGAGTATTGTTGAACAGAATATTGAAACGGCCCTCCTTTATCTTCAGAGGATCGATAACGCGAACATTAACGGGACCATAATCTTCCTCATAAACAGGATTGGAGACAATGCAGGGATTGGTCATACTATAGTTATCGGTACCGTTATTGTTGAGACGACCGGTCATGGTGCCGGGAGCCATACCCGGTTCACCGGGCGCGCCCATAAGCTCACTGATGGATGCGGTGTCGAGACGGAGGATCGAGCCACCGTTACCGAAGCCACCGAGACGGATGATCTGAGGACACATGCCGAACAAAGACTGGGCCTGCTTACCGCCATCCTCAGCAGCGGGGCTGTGAGGAATAACCGTGATGGGAACAATGCTACCGCCGTCTTTCTCGCGCTTACGACCGGCGAGATACGGCTCTTTCTGACCATCAAGGAAGGCCGCCTCAGTCTGCGAGTATTCCTTGTAACGGTTCTGAGCGTATGCAACAGCAATGAAGTAGTACTCCTTGTTGTTGACAAGGTTGGTGTTCACACCGGTAGCGAACTGGTCCTTCGTGATGCGGAACACGTGACGAATGCCTTGGTTGGCGCCTTCGACCATCACCTTGCCGGAAAGGATACCAGTACGGGAATCAGTGGTGAAGTTGACAAGAGTTCCGATAGGCAGGCTGGGCGAATTGTTGACAACAGTGTCGGTGCCGTCGATGAGCACAGAATCGTAGTAGTTCTCAAGGTCGCACTGCGCCACGAGAATGGCTTTGGTCTCATCATCGATATCAGCGACGGAGCAGGTAGCATCCTTCAACTGATAAATCTGATAGCCTTCGAAGTGATAGTTGACATCGTAAGAATGGACGTTTCCGTCTTCATCCGTATAGAAACTGGGGATAGAGGGAGATGCCTCGCTGTAAGCCTCACCATAGTTGTTGGAATTGGGGTTGGTGTAGGTGAGGTAAAGAATAACCTCATTGCTGAGTTCCTGAGCGACAAGCGTGGGAGCGTCGGGACCGTCGAGAACCTTGAAGCAGTTCTCGAAGAGGCGCTGGCAGACATCGTCAATCTGACGGAGAAGCTGCACAGACGACCAGTTGTTACCGGAAGAGGCCTGAGCAAAAGGAATACCGACGGTAATATAGTTCAGGGCACCGGGTTTCAGAGTGAAGGGGCCTGCGGACTGCATGAAACGACGGTCACCAGGGGTGTTGCCGGATGCACCGGCAGTAAGCTCCGTCCAGTCATTGGGGTTAACGGTCGGGATAACGCCATTGGTACCCCAGTGCCACGGGTCACTGTCATCGGGGAACATGAAGTCGCAGGGAATCTGGGCAGGATCGACGTCAAGCGAGATGGCATTGCCACCATACAGCATACGGCTCTGATTCTTCCACTGTCCTTTAAGGTAGTAATAGTAATCACTGGCTTTCGAAGGTTCACCGTTGATAGAGCTGGTACCATTATCATAGTACACAAAGCGGCGCATACCGAAACGTTCGTCATCGACGATGCCGTTACCGAAGTTAACACCATTGATAGCGCAGTTACCCACAGTGTCGCCGGCACGGAAATACCAACTCATGGGATCGACGGCGAAGAAGTCGTCAGCATGGTAGGAGATGTCCACGGTATCGTAGCCGGCGAAATTGCCATTCTCATCCTTCTTCTCATAGGCGGAGAGAAGTTTCTTCAGAGGTTCGGAACCATTGTTCTGGATGTAGGAGATATCAATCTTGGGGTTATCCTTTCCATCGGCATCCATGTAGGGGCCCTGGAAGAAGTCAATACCGACAGCGGGGGGAATTCCCGAGTAGGAACCCGAACCAGGAGTATCCTGAGATTTACCGTTGTAGCAGTAACCGAGACCACGACGGACATCGCATCCCACGAAATCGTCCCATGCATAACCCAGATCGGGGTCGACCCACTGGCTAAAGTAAGTCTGGGCGAGTTCATAAGTGGAGCGGTTGATGATCTCGTAGGAATAGAAGGTCATGTCGTTAATCTTGTCGTTGGTGGAGAAGGCAAAAGCCTGAGCACGGATTTCAAGACCGATGGGCTGACCTTGAGACTCGGTATGAGTGTTACCCATGTCATTGAATACCCACCAGATGGTCTGGTCACCCTTCAGAACCTGGTCGGAAAGGATACCGCCGGTAACGATGCCAGCCTGGGTCTCATAAGTAGGAAGGCTGACGCTCGACATGTTGGGATTACGCTGTTTCAGGGTACGGGGGCAGAGATCGTTGTTGAAATCATACCAGGGATAGTCACCGTTGTAGGGGTTGTAGACACCATCGCCGTCGGCATCGTAGAAGGGAGCCAGATAGCTGGTGAGGTCATCTCCGTCGCCGCTGGCAGGCCAATTAAGAATTACGTCGGGCACATCCGTAAGATCAGCGACCTGAACCGGAGTGGGGCCAGAGTAATCGAAGTGCTCCATGAAAGAGAGAACCTCGGCTTTGGTGATAATATAATGTTTGTCGTAACGGTTACAGACAGGAAGGTCGATAGAAGCCGTTCCATCAATTTTCAGAGGACCGGGCCAGTAGTCGTCACCCTCTGAGCCGAAACGCAGGGCAGCCACACGAAGCTGTTTGTTAACATCCTCGCCACCGATCCAAAGAGCGGCGCAGAACAGCGGACAAGTGTTGCTGTTTTTGGGCAGGTGGTACTGTGCGACACTACCGTCATACCACATGTTACCATAACCATTAATCAGAGCGCGGACGTTGTTGATGTTAAGCTCGGCGGTACTCTGTGCACGCTTACATGCAGCCGCCTTGGCTTGTACAGCAGTGTTCCTCGCGTTGTTTTTCTTGCACTCAATACATTCGCGGGCCGAAACCGACGCCGAGAAGGTGACGAGCAGCAAGGAAACCAATACCAATTTGCTATATATACTTTTCATCTTTATAATTTTTTTTCGCGTTGAGATTAGAAGTTATACGAGAGAGAGAGACGGATAGTACGGGGGCTGGAGTAGTTCCAGGTACCGTTGCGGAGAACGATGGTGTAAATGTCGCGGAAAGCCTGCGGGTCGAGGTAGGCGTTGATAACCTGCTGCGACTCGGGGTCGGTGAGGTAACCATTGTCCTCGGGGTTACCGGTAACGGAGAAGACTCCAAGAACATTACGAATGTCAAAGAGGTTGTTGATGGTGATGGCTGCGGTGATGTAAGTGTCACGCTTGCCAACCTTGATGGGCCATACCTTGTCGATAACGACATTGAAATAGAAGCCCCAAGGCAGACGGGCGCCGCGGTAACCACCAACGATGGTGCTCTGCGAGTTGGAGAAAGCCTTGGTGTAAGGACGGCCCGACTGGGCGACGGCCATAAAGTTGATACCAAAGTTTTCAAGGAGTTTGATCTCTTTCTTACGTTTCTCACCAGTGGAGTCGGTAACAACACGCGTAATGACGGGACCATTGTACTGGGTGCCGGCACCATAGCGGAAGTCCACATTGGCCTTGAACTCATGACGACGGTCGTCGGAAATGGGGTTCAGCATTTTAAGGGTAGTGTAGCCTTCCTTGATGAGCTCGGTCATTGTGGTGGAGCTCAAACCGGTACCCTCAGCATACTGGAGGGTGTAGTTGGCATTGATACGAATATTCTTGGTCGAACGGAGGTCGTAGGCCAAGGTGACACCCTTGATGGTGCGGAAGTCCTTATTGTCGTAGCTGTAATAGTTGGGATTGGGGTCAGCACCGGCATACTGGACAAGCTGGATCAGATCGCGGGTCTCCTTATAGTAGGCCGACGCGCTGATGGCCGAAGACTCGTTGAGAGCCTGCTGGAAGCCAAGTTCGTAGTTGGTGATACGCTCGGGTTTGAGGTTAGGATTGTTGATGCTGGAAATCTGCGACATGAAAAGGTACTTGGTGTACTCAGCTTCCCACCCGCTGGAGGGGCGGCGGGCGATAATGTCGTAACTGGCCTTAAACTGCGATTTCTCACCCACCGGGAAGGAGAAGGCGATACGCGGCATGGCAACAATCTGCGGAGTGTAGCGCTCAAAGGCCTCGGTACCGACGGTACGGTTGTTGATGGCGTTGATACCGTTAGAGGTGTAATACGGGATAGGCTTACCCGTGTTACCATTGACCTGGCTCGGAGAGGCCACCTCGACACCATCGGCATTATACCACTTACCAGACTGGTCACGGTAACCGACAATCTTAATGCTACCGGTGTTGGAGATGGTACCATTTTCACCGACGGTGGGAGTCTGGTTGACATAAGGCACCCAATCGGCACCGGCATTGTAAAGGTACTGGGCACCGCCGCTGATGAGAGTAGGATCGTTGCGCAGGTCGGCTACACTGTAGCTCTCATACAACAGATAAGGATCCTTCATCACGTACTGGTTGCCGTTGAAGTAGTCAACGCGAACACCGATGTTAAAGATAAGGTCTTGGAAGAAGAACTTATCCTGAATGTAACCGGCAGCATAGATGGGGGAGAAAGCGGGGAGGTAACGATATTTGCCATCACTGGGATTGAAGAACTTCTCAAGGCTCCAGTTGGAACCGTTGTATTTCTTACCGGTGTGGTCGTAACCGTAGAAGGAGACGATGGAGTTACCGCTGTTAAAGAGCTCATCGGTGGAGAACATGTCAAGACCGCCAGCGTTGACATAGTCATTAGGCAGATAGCGGTCGATGTCAATCCAGGTAAGGTTGTCTATGAGACTACCGTCGGTATTGGTGGCGCCGATGGAAATCAGATAGTCACGGAAGGCCTTGTCGAAATAGGTCTGCTGAGATTCGTTGAGTTTGCGGTTATAGTTCACATAGAGCTGAGAGCCGCGAGTCTCGTATATAGGATTCTCAACATCCATCTGTGAGATATGGACATTCGCATTGTTACGCATGAGAGTCCAGAGGTTGTATGCCGAGAGTCCATAGTAGGAGTTCCAGATTTGGTCGTACTGGAAACCTATTTCAATTTCATGACCAAGAATGTCGGCAGAAGCCTTGGCGGACAGATAGAGGTAGTCATTCTGGCTCGCTGCGTAGCTGCCACCCTGGACACCGACATTGGAGATAAGGCCATAGATGGACGAGGGGGAGTCACCATTGAACAAACCCTTGAAAGCACGGACATAGTCCATGGTGGTCAGGTACTGACGGACACCTTCGAAATCGTCGGTACCAAAATTCTCCATATTGTAATCGTGGTTGAAGAGCAACTCGTTATAGTTGGCCAGAATGGGGTTGTAGATACCGCTTCCGGGAACATAAGACACCACGTCATACCAGTTGTTCTGGACCTGAGCCCAACGCTGGTTGCCGCGATAGTCAATAAGTTTCTCCTCATAGCTGGGCATCTTCTCGGTGATAAACTGACCGATGTAGCCATATTTGAACACGTCATCAAGACTGCTGCCGTAGTTTTCATTATACTGTTTGGCAGTAGAACGGTTGATCATACCGGTGATGTTGTACATCACGTTCTTGATGGGAGAGGCGGCTTTTGCCTCGTCCTCGTTGGAGACTTCAGCATCCTTGAAACGCTGGGTGAAGTCAACAGTGAGAACCATATTCATCGACTCGCTGACCGTGGAACCCGAGAGAGGCATGTTCAATGGGGAAATGGAAGCGCTGGGATTGTGGGCAGCGCTGAATTCACCCGTGATCACCAAACTGGTGTACTCGGAGAAGCGGAAGTCAAGGGCACCCTCCATGGCGACAGAATAGTACTGCAGATCAGGGACACGGCTGGCAGAAGTAAAGTCGCTCGAAGTCAAACGGGTGATTTCATGGAACGACTCCTTGCGCAACGCGGTCTCAGCCGTATAGTTGATGGCACCGGTGAGGGGATCATACGACAAGGGCTTAGTCTCGAATTGGCGAACAATATCATCTTTGACAATCTGATAACGGTAACCCTTCACACGGTAGAACGGGGAGTTCTCATAAGCGGCCTGACCGGTGAAGCGGAAACCCACCAAAGTACGGTCGCCCGTAACATTGCCATTCTCATCTTTAATTTTCTGTTTATAGACAGGACCAGTGAGATAGACTATCAGCGTGTTGTACAGACGGTAGTCGAGATAGCCCTCCCAACGGACCATGCCCTGGAAAGTGCTGGTCGGGGGTTTCAGGGTGATAATCTGAGTACCGCCGATAGCTTCACCGATGCTGGCGGGAGTACCACCCAGAATGACCTGGATTTCAGCGATAGCATCCTTCGGTACATTGATACCTGTACGCTTGCGGACACCACCCTGCATGGTCACCATGCCGCTCTCACCACGAGCCGTGCTGGTACCACCGTCGCTATAGCCCATACCGCCGACAGCGGCGACAATGGCGTCGACGGAGTTACCCGGCATGTGCTTGATGTCATCACTGTTGATGCGCGCACCATTCTCCGGGGAACCGATCTCGATGATAGGCACCTTCTCGGCCTCGATAGTGATTTCCTCGAGGTTGGTGGCAGTGGGGTTGAGCTGAATGTCAACGACCGTGAAGCCGGAAGCCTTCACATTGACACCAGTCTTCATGAAGCGGCCATAACCCGTTGCGGACACCTCAATGTCGTACTTGCCCACATTGAGAGGCTTGATGGTGTAAATACCATCAAAGTCGGTAGCACCGCCATGCACCTGTTTGCCGTCTTGCTTGACGATAACGTTGACGAAGGGAATGGTCTCCCCCGTTTTCGAATCGGTGATGACGCCCTTCAGGGTTCCTTGAGCCAGGGCAACCATCTCCGCCATCAGCAAGAGTCCGAATGTCAATAGTACTTTTCTAAACATTCTCATTGCGTTTACATGTTAAGTTATTATTTTATTGATTTATTTCGTCCAAATATCTATTGTTCAATATCACCTGACCGATAACTGCCTGCCGAAGGTCAAACTGTGGACGGGCCACAGGTTCGGCGACAGGGGTCACAGGTGTCACAGGAGCCTGACGCTGAGGCTTGGGAGACTTGCGCATTCCGGCAACCTCCTCAACGTCGGACTCGTAGGTAAAATAGGGAGAGTCGTTCTCCTCGAATGAGTCGACACCACTATCATCCTGGCCAGAGGCGGCAGGGTGTCCCTGGGGAGCAGCTTGTTCCTCCAGCGCCTTCTTGGCCTTCGAGAAGAAGGAGAGGGAGAGGAAGAGAACAACCAGCAATATGGTGCCGATACTCATTTTACTTTACCTGTTATTAATTATTGTATACAATATATATTATACTTCCAAACGAACTATTTCTCCAACTCCTTGGCACGCTGTTTGCGCGAAATCTCGTAGACCACGGCGCAAGCGATGCAGAGCGAGGAGAAGACACCGACGATGACACCCACGAGGAGAGCGAAGATGAATCCGCGGATAACCTCACCGCCGAAGATGAACATCATCAGCAGGGTGACGAAAGTGGTGCCGGAGGTGTTGACCGTACGGGCGAGAGTGGAGTTGATGGCATCGTTCATGTGTGTCATCAAATCACGCTTCGGATAGAGCTTGCGGTACTCGCGGACACGGTCAAAGATAACCACGGTGGCGTTGATGGAGTAACCGATAACCGTCAGCACGGCGGACACGAAGTACTGGTCGACCTCGAGGTTGAATGGCAGCAAGCCATAGAGCAGCGAGAAGATACCGATGACCAGGATGGTATCGTGAGCCAATGCAGTGACGGAGCCGATACCGAAGCGCCAGCTGCGGAAACGGAGACCGATGTACACGAACATCACAATCAGACCACCGATGAGTGCCCAGATGGAGTGGACCAGGTTGTCATGGGCAACGCCCTTGCCGAACTGGTCGGCCTGGAGAACACCGCGTTTAATGTTCTCATCCGACGAACTGGGTTTGAACTCGGTGGTATCGATAGCGGTTGCGAAGAATCCCTTCGAACCGTCATACAGTTTCATAAGAATGTCGCGGCTCACATCTTCACCTTCCTCATCGGCACGGTACTTGGTAGTAATCTTCAACTGGTTGCTGGAACCATAGGTCTTCACCTCGGGAGTCTCGGGGAACTGTTTGGACATCGCGGAACGGACAGCCTCCTCGTCGACGGGTTTGTCGAAACGGACCACATAGGTGCGGCCACCGGTGAAGTCGATACCGAAGCTCAGACCACGGAGAGCGAAACTACCGACACAGATAACGATGGCGATGGCAGCGACGGTATAGAACATCTTACGCTTGCCAAGGAAGTCGAAGTGGACATTGCGGAGGAAATTCTCGGAGAAGGAGAAGGAGAAACTCATCTTGCGACGATTGTTCTGAACCGCCGAATCGATAATCAAACGGGTGATAAAGATGGAGGTGAAGAGGGAGGTGGCAATACCGATACAGAGGGTAACTGCGAAGCCCTGTACAGCACCGGAACCGAACATGATCAGCACGAGACCCAGCAGGAAGGTGGTCACCTGACCGTCGATGATGGCGGAATAAGCGTTCTTGAAACCGTTCTGAACAGCGTTGGCAACACTGGAACCGGCACGGAGCTCTTCCTTGATACGCTCGTAGATAATCACGTTACCGTCGACAGCCATAGCCATGGTGAGGACGATACCCGCAATGCCAGGGAGGGTGAGCACGGCGCCAAGAGCGGCAAGGACACCCATAAGAAGGAATACATTAGTAATAAGGGCAATCACGGAGACCCAACCGGCACGATTGTAGAAGAGAACCATGTAGATGAGCACCACGATGAAAGCCAGAATGAACGAGATGAGACCGTTGTGGATAGACTCCTGACCGAGCGAAGGTCCGACAACCGTGTCGGAAACGATGCGGGCGGGAGCGGGAAGCTTACCGGACTTCAGCACGTTGGCAAGGTCCTGAGCCTCCTCGATAGTGAAGCGGCCCGTAATCTGCGAGCGGCCACCGGCGATCTCACCATTGACATTAGGGGCGGAATAAACCTGGTCGTCGAGCACGATGGCGATGCAGCGTCCCACATTCTCACCAGTGATACGCTTCCATTCACGCGCGCCCGTACTATTCATTTTCATGTTCACCTCGTTGCCCTGATTACCCACATCGTGGGAAGCGTCGGTGATGCAGCCACCATCGAGCAGAGGGGAACCATCTTTCGTGGTCACCTCGATAGCATAGAGAGCGATGATGTCGGCGGTATCGGGCTTGTTGCCCCACATGAATTTAACCTCACGCTTGGGATCATAGACATTCTTTCTTGCTGCCTCGCGGAGGATATTGTTGATACTCGAAGTATCAGCCAGTCGAGCCATACCGGCGACTGCGCTGGAAGAGGAATAGACACTGAGTTTGTCGTACAGCTTCACACCACTGTTGACGGCGGCGACCTGCTCGGTACTGTCGCTCATGGTGCTGTCGCTCGCCTGACCCATATCGGAGAACTCGTTGATATCGTCAAGGAACTTTTTGGCATCCTTGCTTTCATAGGTCAGCCAAAATTCGAGCTGGGCGGTACCACGGAGAAGTTTACGCACACGGTCCTGATCCTTCACGCCGGGGAGCTCCACAAGAATACGCTCGGAAGCGGGGAGTTTCTGGATGGTGGGCTGAGCAACGCCGAAGCGGTCAATACGACGGCTGATAATCTGGTAGGTACGCTCGTAAGCCTCGGAAGTCTCTTTCTTGATAGCGTCAATAACTTCCTTGTTGGTTGCGTTCGGCTTCACTTTGTCGCGAAGGTCACCGCTGCCGAACTTCTGGTAGAGAGAAACATTCCTGTCAAGTTTGGTAATCTCCTCTTCAAACAGCGTAACAAAATCGGTGTTGGTCGAACGCTTTTGGGCCTTAAGGGCTGAATCAATAGCGCTGTTGACGAGAGGATCGTTGGGGTTGTTGGCCAGGGCGCGAACCACATCGGAGGTGGAGACCTCGAGCATAACGTTCATACCGCCCTTCAGGTCGAGACCGAGGTTGATTTCGCGGGATTGGCACTCACGATAGGTGTATCCCAAATAGACAGTCTTGTTGGCCACATCATTGAGATACTTGGCCTCTTCGGATTTCACGATGGAGTCCTTGATCTCGTCCACGGTCAACTTG
>Ga0310696_10008980_pt1 | contig 11608 bp, 9 predicted proteins | sample AusTroGonzalo_MG_4_FD_203885 | JGI IMG/M metagenome (GOLD analysis project Ga0310696, IMG submission 203885) | Bovine rumen microbial communities from tropical cattle in Woodstock, Queensland, Australia - Gonzalo_02 (v2) (version 2) | ecosystem: Host-associated > Mammals > Digestive system >...
AGAATTTCCCTGAAGAAATCACCGTGCAGGAGGGCTGTGAAGTCATCTGCGACGACGTCTTTGCCTTCCAGGACTATATGGCCGGCCGAAAGATTGGCGAGGACATTCCCCTGGAAGAGCGTTCCTCCTACCTGGAGAAGATTCACCTGCCCAATTCCATCACCCATATCGGAGACGCCGCCTTTGCCGAATGCGGAGAACTCATCTCCATCAAACTGCCCACTGGCCTGCTCAAGATTGGGCAGTCGGCCTTTATGGACTGCTGGCAGCTGGAAAAGATTTCCCTGCCCGCGAAAACCCGCATCATCGGCCCGCAGGCCTTCCAGGGCTGCGTAAACCTATACCAGGTGCGGCTGAACAAAGCACTGGAAGTCATCGGCGAAGATGCCTTCGACGACTGCGAATCCCTGGAAACCATCATCATCCCCCACGGCATGCTGGAGCATTTCATGAACCTGCTGCCCAAGGAATTGCACCCCCTATTGGAAGAATTATGACCGGACAGAAGTTCAAGGTAGCCCACGAGGGCGGCCTGCTGCAATACTTATTCGAAATTTTCCCGGGCCAGTCGCGCACCGGTGTCAAGAACCTCCTTTCCAAGGGCCAGATCCTGGTGAACGGAGAAACCCGCACGGCCTTCGACCACCCGCTCCAGGTGGGCGACATCATCACCGTGCTGCCCAAGGGCATCTCCATCGCCCGCTCCATGCGCGAAGACGCCCGCGACACCGTGACCAAGGCCGGCGTCAAGATCCTCTTCGAGGACGAGAATTACATCGTGGCCGATAAACCCAGCGGCATGCTCACGGTAGCTACCGGTAAGGAGAAGGACACGCTTTACTCCCTCCTCAACGCCTATGTAAAGGTGAATGCCCGTATGCAGCGCAAGGAAGACCTCATTTCCGGCAAGCAGCCCGACCGTTCCACCGCCAAGATCTGGATCGTACACCGCATCGACCGGGGCACCTCCGGCGTACTTGTCTTTGCCAAGAACGAGCGCGCCAAGGACATCCTCCAGAGCAAGTGGAAAGACCTGGTGGTAGAACGTAAATACGTCGCCTGGCTGGAAGGATCCCTGGAAAAGGATCAGGGCGCCGTACAAAGCTGGCTGCTGGAGCACCCCAAGTCGCTCAAGATGAGTTCTATCCCCAACGAGGTTAAAGACGGCCAGCTGGCCATTACCCATTATAAGGTATTGAGCCGCACCAAGCACTATACGCAGGTAGAATTCCAGCTGGAGACCGGCCGCAAGAACCAGATCCGCGTCCACGCGGCCGAAGACCTGGGCCATCCCATTGCCGGAGACGAAAAATACGGAGCCGAAACCGACCCCGTAAGACGCCTGGCCCTGCACGCCGCCACGCTGGTGTTCCGCAATCCCATTTCCGGAAAGATGGTGCGCTGCACCTCTCCCCTGCCGGATTGCTTTGAACGGTTTCTAAAATACTAGCCTCGGGCTTACGCCATTCCGTGCGTTTTTGCCGTTTTTCGCCCAAATTCACGTTAGCGACACTCAGGGCAAACGCCTTTCACCAGATAACTGACGCATTCCACCTCGTATCCTTCCGGCACTTTTACCGGCGGGACGGGCGTGTCTTCCAGACAATAGGTTCTGTGGCAACGCGTGCAGTAGAAGTGCACGTGGACGTCGTCGTCATCGTCTTCGTGGTGGCTGTGGCACAGTTCGTAGCGCACGCCGTCTCCGGTGTCTTCCAGGGCATGGACCAGATGCGCATCCCGGAAGGCCGACAGCGCGCGGAAGACATTGCTCTTGTCAATGGTCTCCAGGCGCATCTCCAGTTCGGTCATGGACAGCGGCCGGCCGGCCTCCTGCAGTTCCCGGGCAATGAGCAGGCGGTTGGCGGTGGGTTTTACTCCATGGCGGGCAAAGAGTTCTTCCAGTTCCATTACAGCAGTTCCTCCAGAAGGGCCTTGCAGTGGCCCGGCAGTATGATGTGATGGTTACCGATGGGATCCGTGAGGAAGTAGCGGGCGTCCTCGGGCTTAAGCTGCAGCACTACCTGCGTGCGGCACAGGTTGTCCTCGTACTGGTTGTTCAGCAGTTCTCCTTCGGCCGCGAAATGGCGGTCCATCTTGCCGGAGACCTTGAATACCGTCACCGGCCCTTCGGGCAGGTTGCCGTGGATGCCCACGCCGATCCCGCTTTCGAAGTGGGTATCGTACTGCCAGTTCTCCACCATATTGAAGGGGACGGTGCAGTGCGCGAAGAGCATCTGCCCGTTTTGGACGTCGATGCGGGAAGGGTTGGCCTGGAAACCCGTGCAGCCCGTGAGAGCCTGGGCAATCATCATGGACAGCAGGGCGGGGACGTCGCCCTCGCAGGAGGCAGGGATGCCGTCTGCGTTGAAGGAGGCCAGCGCCAGGCAGCCGGTATTGCCCACGGCGGTGAGCAAGTCGAAGCAGCGCAGGGTAAGGGCCCCTAATTCGTGGCGCTTCACCAGCACCTGCAGCGCGTGATAGATTTGCGTGGCTCCGGGGTAGGACTTGCGCACGTTATCGGCCATCTTTTCTTCGGCAGGCGCCTGCTCGGCCGGAGCCTTGGCAATCTCCTGCAGCAGTTCCTCCATCGGTACTTCTACCAGTTTGGCGCCGATGCGGTCCATTACGGCCGTGGGGTCGGCCTGGCTGGCGATGAGCCAGTCGGAGGGCTGACCGATGACGCCGATGCGCGTGCCAGCGAGCTTTTTCCGGGCCGCCGCCACGGTCTCCAGCGTGAGGATGCGCTCTTGCAGATAGGCGGCACTGCCGTGCAGGACTTCGCCCTTCAGCCCCTGCCGACGCAGGAAGGAGAGGATTTCCAGCGAAGCCGCCAGGGAGTTGCTCTTGCCGGAGGTGAGCAGGTAGAACCGCTCCATGCCCCGCGCCAGCATCTCCGGCAGCAGGCCCTTGAAGATGCCTTCGGCCCCGCCGGTACGCACGTAGATGAGGTCCAGGTCGTGGGTGCCGAAGTCGGAGAAATCGGCCCCCTTGTACTCGAAGTTCCCCTCCGGGAACACGCCGGCCAGGAAGGCGTCGCTCAGTTTTGCAACGGAAGCCTCGTCATGAAGGCCAGAGGTTATGGTATAAACTGCTGTCATAGTCGTGAAACAAAAAAAAGGGAAAGCACCTTATATCGCACCGCTACAACCACCTACCCTTGCTGCATTCCTGCCCTGGGGGAATTCGGAGGGAGCTGGTCGTATAAGACTTTCCCAGCGCAAAGGTACAACTTTTTTTTGAGTTTACATCTCCAGACTGTCAAAAATAAAGGGCAGAAGATCGTCCACGCATTTGAACTTGCGGATGCGTTTGGAGCCCACCAGGATAATCTTCATGGGCTTTCCCTGTTTTTTCTGGTATTCGGCCATAACCTGACGGCAGGCGCCGCAGGGGCTGGCCGGACTTTCGCACAGCACGCCCTTGTTGGCCCCGGCCACCACCAGGGTTTCCATCACGGCATCGGGATAGTTGGCCCCGGCCCAGAACATGGCCGAACGCTCGGCGCAAAGGCCGGAAGGATAGGCCACATTTTCCTGGTTGGCGCCCTTGACTACAACACCATTATCCAGTTTTAAGGCAGCGCCCACCTGAAATTCCGAATAGGGAGAGTAGGACCCCTTCTGGGCCTCCAGGGCAGCGGCTACCAGTTCCTGGTCTTCGGGCAGCATTTCGGAGACCGAAGAGAATTCCTCATAGTCAAAAGACAGTGTTTTTTTGCTCATGAGTGCAAGATAGTCAATAATTTCCAAAAAACCTAACAGCCCAGGGTGGCCACCATCACGGCCTTGATGGTGTGCAGGCGGTTTTCGGCCTCGTCAAAGACGATGGAGTTAGGACCTTCGAACACTTCCTCGGTCACCTCCACTCCGTCCATGCCGAACTTCTGGTACACATCCTCCCCTACCTTGGTATCGCGATTGTGGTAGGCCGGCAGGCAGTGCATGAACTTGCAGGCCGGATTGCCGGTGCGGGCCATCAGGGAAGCATTCACCTGGTAAGGTTTGAGCAAATCGATACGCTCTTTCCACACGGAATCGGGTTCTCCCATGGATACCCAGACGTCGGTGTAGATAAAGTCGCAACCCTTCACACCTTCGTCCACATTGTCGGTGATGGTGATGCGGGCGCCGGTCTCCTTGGCAATCTCCTGGCACCGGGCCACGAGGTCGGCCGCCGGCTGCAGGGGCTTGGGAGCCACGATGCGCACGTCCATGCCCATCTTGGCGCCGCCCACCAGCAGGGAATTGCCCATGTTGAAGCGGGCATCTCCCAGGTAGGCGTAGGACACCTGCTTCAGGGGCTTGTCCACGTGCTCCTGCATGGTGAGGAAATCGGCCAGGATCTGCGTGGGATGCGACTCGTTGGTGAGGCCGTTCCACACGGGAACGCCGGCGTACTGTGCCAGCTCCTCAACAGTGGTCTGGGCGAAGCCGCGGTACTCGATGCCGTCGTACATACGCCCCAGTACACGGGCTGTATCCTTCATCGTTTCCTTGATGCCGATCTGGCTGCCGGTAGGGCCCAGGTACGTGACGTGGGCACCCTGGTCGTAGGCCGCCGTCTCGAAGGCGCAGCGGGTGCGCGTAGAGGTTTTCTCAAAAATGAGGGCGATGTTCTTGCCCTTGAGGGTGGGCTGTTCGGTACCGGTGTATTTGGCTTTTTTCAGGCTGGCAGCCAGGTCCAGCAGGAATTCGATTTCCTTGGGGGTAAAGTCCAGCAGTTTCAGGAAACTGCGGTTTCTCAGGTTATATGCCATAGTCTTATTGAATGATTCTGGTTCCGCAGGAGGGGTTTCCCAGCTCTCCCGCTTCGGTTATGATGCAGCTTTTGCCGCCGTGTTCGATGAAATAGATGCCCGCCCGCACCTTGGGGGCCATGGAGCCCTCGGCAAACTGGCCTTGGGCCAGCAGTTCCTTGGCCTCGGCCACCGTAATGACGTCCAGTGCCCGTTCGTCGGGCTGGCGGAAATTGACGTACACCTTGGGCACGTCGGTGAGGATGTAGAACTCCTGCGCGCCGGTCTTGACCGCGCATAAGGCCGATGCCAGGTCTTTGTCGATGACCGCCTCCACGCCCCTCAGCGCGCCTTCGGCCGACACCACCGGAATGCCGCCGCCACCCACGGTGACGACCACGTAGCCCTCCCGGGCCAGCCGGCCCACCAGGTCTACGTTGCAAATGCCTACCGGCACCGGCGAAGGCACCACCTTGCGCCAGCCGCGGCCCTTGGGGTCTTCCTTATAGGTAGCACCGTCGGCCGGGGCCGACGGATAGTACGGTCCCACGGGCTTGGTGGGGTTGGCGAAGCCGGGGTCATCGGCCTTTACCTCCACGCGCGTAACCAGGGAAACCACCGGACGGGAGAGTCCGTGCCGCCCCAGCACGCGGTCCAGCGCCGTCTCGATGAGGTAGGCGATGGAACCCTGGGTCTCGGCCCCGCAGAAGTCCATGGGCTGCGCGGGCAGGCCGAACTCCCTTTCTCCGGCAGCGTGCCTCAGGAGGCCGTTGCCCACCTGCGGTCCGTTGCCGTGGCCGATGATTAGTCCATACCCCTGTTCCAGCAGGGGAATCAGATTCTCGCAGGTACGCTCCACGTTCTGCAACTGTTCCTGGAAAGTGCCTTTTTGTCCGCTTCTGAGCAGGGCGTTTCCGCCGAAGGCGACCACAGCCAGTTTTTCCATCTTAGTCTCTTCTTAAAGGAAGGGTAGAGCAGCGCAGCAGGCCGCCCATCTTGGAGATTTCACGATAGGGCACGGTTTCCACCGTCATGCCCCACTTCTCCCGCAGGTGCTTGTTCAGGCGGGTGAAGTGTTCCTCTGTAACCACCACATCCGGGGCGATGGAGAACACGTTGGTGTTCATATAATACATTTCCTCGGTGGTGATCTCGAAGACATTATCGGGGCCGAAGATCTCGATCAGATGGTCGGCATCCCGCGGGTTCATGAAGCCGCGTTTGTAGATGATGGCTTTGTCCTCCCCGACCGGCATAAAGGTGCAGTCCAGGTGCAGGATGCCCTCATAAGGGTCCGTGTCGCTCTTGAGCAGATTCAAAGGCACAATGGTGCGGGAAGGGAAAATCATCTTGAGGTAATCCACCGCCAGGCGGTTGGTACGGGCGGTCTTCACGCTCCGGTAATCCGGGAAGTCGTACTGGCCCAGGAAGATGAAGTCCTTGTACAGGACCACGTCCCCGCCCTCCACGTGAACGGCTTCGGGCAGGTTATAGATTTGTTTGTAATGGATTTGCCGATAGATGTCTTCGTAGGCATCAATCTCGTCCTGACGGTCCGGGATAATATTAGAAACGATGATTTTATCGTCAATCACAAAGCCCACGTCCCGGGAAAAGATCTGGTTGCAGTTCTGCACCAGCCGGGGACGGTGAACCTTGACATCGTATTTGAGCAGGATGGATTCGAAGGCGCTCATCTCGTGCACGATGTCTTCTTCATCGGGATAGACGCCATTCTTGACGCTCTCGTAGGATTTACTGTCGTAGGTTTGGTCCAAGGTGGGAACCGGGCCCGAAGAATACGGCATGCCCAGCACTACTTCCCGCAGCCTTGACGTTTCTGACTGGATATGAAGCTCCATAAAAAAGATTTTTAATGCGTAAAGATATCATTTTTTATGGAAACTTGCAACGCTGCTAGTCATTGAGTTCCAGCCAGCGCATTTCGGCCTGGTCCAGTTCGTCCTGCAGTTCTCCATAGCGGGCCGATGCCGCCTGGAGCTCTTCCAGCGTCAGTTCTCCGCCGGAGAGTTTGGCTTCCAGTTCGGCCTTTTCGGCCTCCAGGGCCGGGAGCTTTTCCTCCAGGGCCTTGAGCTCCTGCTGTTCCTTGTAGGTCAGCTTTTTCTTATCCGGTGTTTTAGCCTTCCTGTCATTCTGAGCGGAGCGAGACGGAGTCGAAGAATCTGCTCTCTTTTCGGCCTCGTAATCCTTAATAAAGGTGCGGTACTCCGTATAGTTCCCCACGAAATCCTTCACCACGCCGTCTCCGCAGAACACGAAAAGGTGGTCTACCAGGCGGTCCAGGAAGTGACGGTCGTGGCTCACGATGATGAGGGAGCCCTTGTACTCCATCAGGTATTCTTCCAGAATCTCCAGCGTGACGATGTCCAGGTCGTTGGTGGGTTCGTCCAGGATGAGGAGATTGGGCTGTTTCATTAAAATGGTGAGCAGGTACAGACGCCGTCTTTCTCCGCCGGAAAGGCGTTCCACGGGGTTCTGGAGCATGTCGTGCGGGAAGAGGAAGCGGTTTAGCAGGTGGAGGTCGGCCACCGTTTCCAACACGGTCTGGCCGGGCTTGAACTGCATGCCGGCCTGGTGATAATAGCCCACCTTCAGGGATTCGCCCCGGTCGATGGTGCCGGTGAGGGTACCGCCCCATTCGGGATTATAGCCTCCGGTGAGGAGATTCAGGAAAGTGGTCTTGCCGGCGGCATTGCGGCCCACGATGCCCACGCGCTCGTAGCGCTGGAAGTTATAGGTAAAGTGCGAGAGATAGCACTTCTGGTCCCACCAGAAGCTCACGTCCTTGCAATTGATGACCTTGTTGCCCAGGTAGGTGGTCTTGGCCTGGGTCTCGGAGAGGTCTACCTTCTTCTGGATATAGCTGTCATCGGCCCGTTCCTTGATGTCCCAGAAAGCCTGTTTGCGGTACTTGGCCTTCCCGGTGCGGGCGCAGGGGCTGGCATGCATCCACTCCAGCTCCCGCCGGTAGAGGTTGCGCACCTTCTCAGTCTCGGCGTTGTAATTATCTATGCGTTCCTGGCGTTTTTCCAGGAAGTTCATATAGTCCCCGCGATAGATGTAGATGTTGCCGCGGTCCATTTCCATCACGGTGTTGCACACGCGGTCCAGGAAATAGCGGTCGTGCGTTACCATGAACAGGGTGCACCGGCTGTGCTTGAGATGGTTCTCCAGGAACTCGATGGCGTCGATGTCCAGGTGGTTGGTGGGCTCGTCCATGATGTAGAAATCGGCCTCGGAGGCCAGCATCTGCGTAAGCGCCACACGTTTGATCTCGCCGCCGGAAAGTTCCTTCATCAGGCGGTCCTGCCGCAGACCGAACTGGTCCAGCAGCTGCGTTACCCTTAACTCATACTGCCACAGGTGGTCCGTGTCCAGATGTTCGGTCCACTGCGTGGAACCGTCCATGACTTGCCGGAAGACGGTTTTCTCCGGGTCAAAGGGATAGTCCTGCTCCAGGAAAGCGATGCGGATATCCTTGAGAAACAGCACCTTGCCGCCGCTGTCGGAACTGTCCTTGCCGGCCAGAATGCGAAGCAGCGAAGTCTTGCCCGTACCATTGGGGGCAATCAAAGCCACCTTGTCGCCTTCATTGATGTTGAAGTCGATGTGCTGGAACAGGACCTTGGGGCCGTAGCTCTTGGAAATGTTCTCGATTTGCAGGTAACTGGGCATGGCGGTGCAAAGATACGGATTTTTATCAATCTTACCCCGAAAAACAGGCCCAAACCAAGGTAAGATGGTAGGCAGCAGCAATCTTACCCTGAAAATACAACCAAATTCAAGGTAAGATAGTAACGCAATGGAAAATCAGCAGAATTATTGTACCTTTGTAACTGTCATGAGGGAAGTTATCCGGCAATATATAGAAGGTAGCATCATCCCCCGGTATGCGGCGTTCGATGCCGCGCACCGGGAAGACCACGCCCGGGCGGTGATAGACCGTGCCCTGGAAATGGGCAAGGGCTATGACATCGACCCCGAAATGCTGTACGTGGCCGCTGCCTGCCACGACCTGGGTCTGGAGGTAGACCGCAAGACGCATCATCTGGCAAGCGGCCGCATCATCCGTTCCAACGAAACGCTAAAGCAGTGGTTCACGCCGGAGCAGGTCGAGACCATCGCCCAGGCGGCCGAAGACCACCGGGCATCGGCCCAAACCCCGCCGCGCAGCATCTACGGCTGTCTGGTGGCCGAAGCCGACCGTATGATTGAGCCGGAGACCATCATCCGCCGCACAGTACAGTTCGGCTTTGCCCATTATCCGGAACTGGACCGAGAAGCGCACTGGCAGCGCACGGTGGAACATCTGAACGAGAAATATGCCGAGGGCGGCTACCTCAAGCTGCTCATCCCCGGTTCCCCCAACGAGGCTCCCCTGGCCCGCCTGCGGGAGATTATCAAGGACCACGAGCAGTTGCGACCCATCTTCGACCGCTGTTACAATTCCCAGATCAAGATATGCGTGGGCCTTTCCGGCGGGGTAGACTCGTCGGTGGCGGCGTATCTTCTGAAGCAGCAGGGCTACGACGTCTTTGCCATGTTCATGCAAAACTGGCACGACGCCGATTCCACCCTCCACGGAGACTGCGAGTGGGAAGAAGACCGCTTCGTTGCCGAGATGGTGGCCCGCAAGATTGGCATTCCCTTCTATTTTGTAGACCTGTCCAAACAGTACCGCCAGCGCGTGGTGGACTACATGTTCGACGAATACGCCAAGGGCCGTACGCCCAACCCGGACGTCCTGTGCAACCGCGAAATCAAGTTCGACGCCTTCCTGCAGGTGGCCGAGAAGTACGGTGCACAGTATGTGGCCACGGGGCATTATTGCCGAAGGGAAGAGATTGCCGGTCAAGCCGGCAATGACGTGTGCAGGATATTGGAAGGCAAAGATCCGAACAAGGACCAGACTTACTTCCTCTGCCAGCTCACGCAGGCGCAGTTGGCCAAGGCCCTGTTCCCCATCGGCGACATCGTGAAGCCCGAGGTCCGGCGCATCGCCAAGGAGGCCGACCTCCCTTCGGCCGAAAAGAAAGATTCGCAGGGTATCTGCTTCGTGGGCAAGGTAGACCTTCCCACCTTCCTGAAGCAGAAACTCATCTCGGTGGAGGGCGACGTGATCGAGATTTTCGACCCGTACTACGCCACCGATCCTTTGTACCAGTGGCAGCAGGAAACCCTCACGGGCCTGCTTCAGGAGGGCCGCACGCTGGAGCGTACGGTGCGCTATGCCCCGGAGGAAAAGGTGCTCACCTCGGACGGCGAGCCCCTGGGCGAAAGCCCGTACCAGGCACAGGCCGTGGAGACGCTCTCCGACGAACAGCTGCAAAGGCTGGCCACGCCCCTGCACTACGACATTACCTTCGAAACCGAGACTTACCGCAGCGGTAAGCACCATATCAAGAAAACCCGCTACAAGGAGAACCCCTGCGGCCGCATCGTGGGCCGGCACGAGGGTGCTCAGTTCTACACCATCGGCCAGCGCAAAGGCCTGGGCATCGGCGGCCACGCCAACCCGGTCTTCGTCATTGCCACCGACACCGAAGCCAACCGCGTTTACGTGGGCGAGGGGCACCACCACAAGGGCCTCAGCCGCTTCTGTCTTCGCGTGGCCCCCGATGAAATCCACTGGATCAGGACCGACCTTGCCATGCAGTCCGGAGAGATTCGCCGGTACCGCGTGCGCATCCGGTACCGCCAGCCCCTGCAGAGCGCCACGCTCCTCCAACGGGAGAGCGGCCTCTACATTCTCTTTGACGCCCCCCAGCGCGGGATTTCGCCCGGCCAGTTCGCCGTCTGGTACGACGGAGAGGAAATGCTGGGCAGCGGCGTAATCTAACCACACCCTAACATGCACTTTCTCTTAACGCTCCTCCTGCTCGCCGGCCTGGTCCATACAGACTTTGACTATTCCCACCTGGGAACGGAAGATGGCCTCAAGGGACAGCATATCTTCGCCGTAGGCCAGACGCCCGACGGCGTAATCTGGTGGGCCGGGAAGAACACCGTAGACCGCTACAACGGCCATCAGGTCAAGAATTACTGGCTGGACAAGGACGCTCCCTACAGCCATTTCTCGGGCCGCACCATCGGCCTGGCCATCGACGGGAACACGGGCAGTCTCTACGCCTACGACAACAAGGGCAAGATCTTCCGTTACGACCCTCTGGCCGATACCTTCGTCCTGCACCTCAACCTGACCGACAAACTGGGGGGGCCGGTGCTGCTCAACCATATGGTGAGCGACGCAGAAGGCCTGTGGTTTGCCCTGGAGAGGGGCGCCTATCGGCTGGCCGACGGGGAACTCTCCCCCATCCTGGAAGGACACTTTATCCACCATATCCTGCCGGCCGGAGAGAGACACCTGCTGTGCGCCACCGACGGCGTCTATTCCCTGGAGAACCACCAGACGTCGTTCCTGGTTCCCTTCCACGTCGAAAGCGGCTATTACGACGCCCTGAACGGCCGCATCTGGCTGGGCACCTTCTCCCAGGGGGTGCTGGTGCTGGATGCCCTGCAGCCCACCCGCATCATTGCCCACGTGAACTCCGTGCCCGGGAACCCCGTACGCTGCATCATTCCCTACGACAAGGAAACCCTCCTGGCAGGCGTGGATGGCGCCGGCGTGCTGGCCCTGCATTCGCGCACCTCGGATCGGCCCTATGCGACTATCCTGATGGACGCGAATGACGGCCCCACCGGCGTCCTGCATGGCAACGGCGTCTATGCCCTGCTGCTGGACAATTGGCAAAACCTCTATATCGGCTCCTATTCCGGCGGCATCGACATTGCCCGCCCGCATTACGGCATGGTGGAAAACCTGCGCCACGTGCGCAACCAGCCGCAGTCCCT
>Ga0310696_10008981_pt1 | contig 11608 bp, 9 predicted proteins | sample AusTroGonzalo_MG_4_FD_203885 | JGI IMG/M metagenome (GOLD analysis project Ga0310696, IMG submission 203885) | Bovine rumen microbial communities from tropical cattle in Woodstock, Queensland, Australia - Gonzalo_02 (v2) (version 2) | ecosystem: Host-associated > Mammals > Digestive system >...
CGAAGAATACTGCAGTGTTTGCAGGGATGAGCTCCACGGGATCATTCCCGAAGAGGAGGAAGACGATGAGCTCTTCTTAAAGACTTGCCCCCGTTGCGGCGCTCCCATCAGCGATGATATGGAGTATTGTGAGAACTGCAGACAAGAGCTCGACGGTATGAAATCCGATCTGTCGGACGAAGACGAATGGGAGGACAACGAAGACGTCGAGGAGAATGAGGACATCGAAGAGGATGAGGAGCTCGACGTACCCATCGCGGACGACGAGGACGACGGCTTCGGCGAAGAGGAAGAAGAGGAAGAGATCACGGAGTACGAAGACGAAGAGGACGAGGACGCCTTGTACGGATTCGATACCAACGTGGACGACGTCGAGGACGACGAAGACGAAGAAGAGGAAGAAGACGATTACGACGAGAAATAATCAATGAGGGAATCAGAAAAGGGCTGTTTCGTAACAGCCCTTTTTTATTATAAACGGTGCGTTTCGCGCAAACTAACGTTATGTATTACAATTATCATGCTATGGCGAAGAGGCTCATTCGGGAAGGACATCTCGTCGGTTACGAGCTGTCGGAGCGGAGAGGGGAGCGTGTGCTCATACTCCATTTCGACTGTCATCGCCCGATGCCCATTCGATCGTATCGGATCCCGGAGTATGCAGAAGCGATCTCCTTACATCTTATCGGGGACGGAGATGCCGAGAAGCGAGAGTGAATTAGCGATCACTTGCTTGACGGCGAATGTCAGCGCAAGGCGCGCGTTCTTCACCCCTTCTTCCGCATTCAGAATGCGGTTGTCGATGTAGTATTTATTGAAAAGCTCCGCGATATCGATCGCATGACGGGTGATGACGCTAGGCTCGCGCTTGTCCGCGGCGGCGCGTATCATATCGCCGTATGCCGCGATGGCGCTGATGATCTCGTGTGCATTCTCCAGAGAGGAGAAGTCCGCTTTCGTGACGTCGAAGCCGCCCGCTTTCTCGATGAGACTGGCGCAACGCGCGTGCGTGTATTGCACGTACGGGCAGGTCTCTCCGTCGAAATTCAGCACTTTGTCGTAGCTGAAAGTGATATCCTTGATACGGTTATTCACCAGAGCGCCGAATACCACGGCGCCTACGCCCACCTGTTCGGCGATGAGGTCTTTATCTTCGAGTGAGGGATTCTTCTCCTCGATGATGGAGCGCGCCTTCTCCACGGCGGAATTCAGGACGTCCTCGAGATAGACCACCTTGCCTTGGCGGCTGCTCATCGTGCCGTCCGCGAGGGAGACCATGCCGAAATTCACGTGCTCGAGGTCTTTCGCCCACGGCTCACCCATGAGTTCCAGCACCTTGAATACTTGCTTGAAGTGTAGGTTCTGCTGATACGCCACCACGTACAGGCATTTGTAGAAGTCGTAGGTATTTTTGCGGTAGAATGCCGCCGCAAGGTCACGGGTCGCATAGAGGGTGGCGCCGTCCGAACGAACCAAGAGGCAGGGGGGCATATCTTCGCCCACGTTCACGACCTTCGCGCCGTCCGACTCCACGAGGAGTCCTTTTGCTTCGAGTTTATCGAGGACAGGCTGCATCTTATCGTTATAGAAACTCTCGCCAGCATAGCTGTCGAATTCGATCCCCAGTCGGTCATAGACGCGTTTCGCTTCCGCGAGGCTGACTTTCTTGAACTGCGCGAAGAGGGCAAGAGCTTCTTCGTTGCCGTCTTCGATCAATTTGAACCAATGTCTGCCGAGGTCATTCAGGGATTCGTCCTTCTCCGCTTCTTGGTGGAAACGGACGTACAGTTTGTGCAGAGCCTTGACGCCGCCTTTCTCGATGTCAGCGCCCTCGCCCCACATTTTGTAGGCGACGATCATTTTGCCGAACTGGGTACCCCAGTCTCCGAGGTGATTGATACGCACCACGTCATACCCGAGGGTACGGAAGATGCGAGAGAGCGCTCCGCCGATGACGGTGGAAGAGAGGTGTCCGATGTGGAAAGGCTTGGCGATATTGACGGAGGAGAAGTCGATGCATATCGTTTTGCCCGCGCCGATGTCGCTCTTGCCGTAGTTTTCTTTCTCGTCCAATACTTTGAGCAAGGTTTCTTCCGCCATATTCGAGCGGGAGAATTTAAAGTTCAAGTATCCGTTCAGCGCGGTGCAGGACAGGAGATAGGGCGGCAGATCCGCCGAGATCTTGTCCGCGAGCTCTTTGGCGATGTCGACAGGAGACTTACGTAGCGCCTTTGCGAAGCGGAAGCAGGGCAATGCCACGTCCGCGAAGGCGAGATCCTTCGGGGTGGTGAGCAGGGCGGTGATCTCCTCTTTGGTGACGCCCTCGATGTTGATGAGGGCGGCTATCTGTTCATTACGATCCATATTATACGTTGAAGCGGAAGAGCACCACGTCTCCGTCTTTCATGACGTAGTCCTTCCCTTCGCTCCTTACTTTTCCTTTCTCTCTCGCGACGGTCAGCGAGCCGAGCTCCATCAGGTCTTCGTAGGACACCACTTCCGCGCGAATGAAGCCACGCTCGAAGTCGGTGTGTATCTTGCCTGCCGCCTGCGGGGCTTTGGTGCCTTTCTTGATGGTCCAAGCGCGCGTCTCCTTCTCCCCTGCGGTGAGGAAAGAGATGAGCCCCAATAATTCGTATCCTGCGGTGATGAGCATGGAGAGACCGCTCTCCTTGATGCCGAGCTCCTCGCGGAAGAGGTCACGGTCTTCTTTGTCGAGAGCGGAGAGCTCCGCTTCCACTTTCGCAGAGAGTTTGATGACCTTCGCATTCTCTTTCTCGGCGATCTCTCTGACTTGCTTGACGTAATCGTTATCCTCTTTGCCGATGTCGCTTTCCGCGATATTCGCCACGTAGATGACCTTCTTCGTGGTCAAGAGGAAGAGAGTGTCATAGTATGCCGCTTCTTCTTCGGTGGCTTGGATACTTCTACCGGGGTTGCCCGCGGCGAGGTGATCATACATCTTCTCGAGCATCTCGATCTCGGGCAGGTATTTCTTGTCGCCGCTCTTCGCCTGCGTGCGAACCTTGGCGAGGCGCTTCTCCACGCTCTCGAGATCGGACAGAATCAGCTCCGTATCGATGATATCGATGTCTTCCTTCGGGCAGATACGTCCTTCCACGTGTTCCACGTTGGGATCGTCGTAGCAGCGCACTACGTGGGTGATGGCGTCCACTTCGCGGATATGGGAGAGGAATTTATTCCCGAGACCTTCGCCTTTGGACGCGCCTTTCACGAGTCCGGCGATATCCACGAATTCCAGCACGGCGGGAGTGACTTTCTTGGAGTCATACAGCGCGGCGAGATCGTCCACACGCTTGTCGGGGACGGGGACGATGCCCACATTGGGTTCGATGGTACAGAAAGGGTAGTTCTGACATTCAGCACCAGCCGAGGTGATCGCATTGAAGAGGGTCGATTTGCCGACATTTGGCAGTCCTACGATACCGAGTTTCATTATCCACTTCCTTTTCGGCATAAATGCCGATAACGTTTCGTAAAATGTAAGGTTATTATACAAGTTTCACGCGCGGAAATCAATAAAAAACGAGTATTTTGCGTAGGGAGGGATATTCTATGACGGTTTGGAGAGCAGTGGTATTCGGCTTGGTGCAGGGGCTAACGGAGTTTCTGCCCGTATCGAGCAGCGGGCATTTGATGCTTTTGGAGCGATTGTCCCTCGCGCCGCCGTCGGTCTTTTTGAATCTGACGTTGCACCTCGCCACCTTGCTCGCGGTGCTTGTCTCGATGCGGCGAGAGGTATGGGATGTCATTCGGCACCCTGTCCGAGGCGATCTCAAATATCTCTGTATCGCATCCGTCCCCACACTGCTCATCGCTCTCGCATTCGAGAGGTTTTGTCCCGCGCTGACCGAGGGAGCGATGTTGCCGCTCTGTTTCCTACTGACTGCGATGATGCTCTCCCTCGGCGAGATCTGTTCCAAGGGGATTTCAAGGGATATTACGGTGGGTAACAGCGTGCTTGTGGGTGTGGTGCAGGGCATCGCCGTGCTCCCGGGCGTCTCCCGTAGCGGCGCCACCATATCCACCTTGCGCCTCTGCGGTGTGGACGCGGGAAGAGCGACTGGATTCTCCTTCTTGATGTCTCTTCCCGTCATAGCGGGCGGATTCTTGATAGAAGGGGTGAAAAGCGGATTTTCCGTGGAAGGAGTGAGTGCGGCGGAGATCCTCGTCGCCTCGGCGGTCGCCTTCGTGAGCGGATTATTCGCGGCGAGATTCATGCTGGGACGGGGAAAGAAAATGATCCCGTTCGCGATCTATACGTTTGTGCTCGGTATCGTGAGTTTTTTCCTACTCTAAGAGCGGAGCAGTTCGAAGAATTTTGCGGGAATATCCGTATTTTTCAGCTTAGAGGTCAGACTGACGGTGCATTTCCCCGCGTAAGAGATCAGACCGATATTGAGAGGCGAATTACGGTTGACATTCAGGAAGAGTCGTACCGCGGTAACGTGCCGCTCCGCCTCGGGCGGCAGACGAAAGATCCCCACGTTGGAGAAGATCGCGGTCTGACGGACTTTATTCATCAGCATCTTCACGAGTCGGAAACAGGGACTTTTCACGAAGAGGGGGACGCATGAGATCACAGGCAGGGAGAAACAGGTGACGACGTCGTCGAGATTGCGTTGCATGCGTTCCTTCGTGATCTTCTCGCGGAATTGTTTCTTTACTTCGGCGAGGATATCGGGCAGGGAGACGCGCGCGGTGCCTTTCGGAATGACGATGCGCTCGAAGCAGGTGAAGTTTTGGTAGGTATCAGAGGGGAAGAAACGGCGCAGATCGACGGGAATGAAGAGGGCGAGGGGACGCTTGAGCGGAAGGGACGCGCATGATAATATGGCTGTGATGTACGTCGCAGTGACGTATTCCGTCAGCGTGACGTCCGCTTCGGCGGCTTTCCGTTTCAGATGTGCGAGCGCCATCTCCTCATAGAAGAGACGAGGTATTTTTTCGTAATTGCCGCGCTGTCCGAGGGGATGGACTTTCTCTCCGTTATAGCGTTTCACGGACATCTCGCGGAGTTTCATTTTCCTGCCGTAGCGCAGGAATGCGTCCGTCATCGAGAGTCCTCTGTCGGGGATCCCGATGCTCGTATCTTCCGTCATTTCCACGTAGCGCGTCAAAATGTCCGAGAAGAAAGCGCCGCCCACATTGCCGTCCGTCACGGCGTGAAACATCTCGAAAACGATCTCGTTTTCGTTATACGCGATGCGGAAAGGATAGTCGGCGGTATCTTCTTTGCGAAGAGGCTGCAGAGGGGGACGCTCGTCCTGTTTCACGCGGATGGGAGCGTCGTTTTCGCGGAGTTTATGCCAGAAGAAGCCGCACACGACTTTGCTCTTGAAATTCGGATAACGTAAGAGGACGTCTTCCACGCTTCGAGCGAGCGCGTCCGGATCGACGACTTTATCCATCGTCGCCGTTAAACGAAAAACACTCTGCGCCGTCCGTGTTTTTATCAGCGGATATGCGAGCGCAGAGATGTCTAACGGATATGTTTTTTTCTTCATGAAATTATACGGTACCCGAAGCAGGCAACGCGATGCCGAGGAGCTTCAAGAGAGGATTCATGGTCATGAAGGGCTTGGAGATCATACCGGCAAAGAACATATTGTCTAACGAGTACGCCCAGTTCGAACCGTCGTCGAAGCGAGCGACCACAGCGCCGAAGCCCCACATCAGAGCGACGAAGATCGCGACGTTTACGAAGAGACCGATAATGCGGTCGATCTTGCTCATCGTGGCGTGATTCTTGTCGTCCAGCCAATGGAAGATCTTCTTACGTATGACGTTGCGAATGATGGCGAGGATTATGACGACGACCACCCATATCACTATCTCGTACGCGAAGCGTGCCGCGGTGTAAGAGATCGAAGTACGGAGCGTGGTGCCGGGCTCTGCCGACATCTCGATGAAGGAGGCGAGATAGGGACCCACGACGGGGACATTCTCGGAAACGACGTTCTTGACGGGGACATCGGCATCTGCGCCGACATACAGCACGCCGTCCTCACCGAGAACGATATTGGTATCCAGCAGGGCTTCATATTCTTCTCCCGAGGGAAGCATACCGCCGACAGGAGACATGATCGCCTGCGCCGGAGCGGTGTATTCGACGCCTTCCGCCGTATTCTTCGTCAGGAAGAGCGGTGTCACCGACGCCGAGATGAATGCCGCGCCCACCATGATGATGAGAAGCATAAAAAAGCCGAAGAAAATCTTCGCGCCACCTTTCCAAATTCCTATAATGGCGAACAGCAATGCGCCGCCGATCAAAACGTAATCCATAGTATTCATATTTTCATTATAATCTTATCGTCAAATATTTGCAACGGATTTTTTATATATGCAGGTTTCGCCCTTTGCGGCGTATCACGGCGCGAGATCGGGCAATAATAAGGCTATGGAAAGCAATACCGTAGTAGTCTGTATCGGCAGTGATAAAGTTTCCGGAGATATGCTGGGCCCTTTGGTGGGCAGCACGCTCCGCGACGAATACGAACTGGGGTGTCCCGTATACGGCGCCGTAGGCGAGAGTGTGAACGGGCTGAATCTGTCGGAGTATCTCACTATGCTCCGTGAGAGACACCCGACCGCATCTGTCATTGCGGTGGACGCCGCCCTCGGCAAAGCGGATGACATCGGCTCCATTCGACTGAAAAGAGGCGGGATCCGTGCGGGCGGAGCGATGGAGAAGCCGCTCGAGCGGGTGGGAGACGTGGGGATTATCGGCGTCGTGGCGGAAAAGCGTGCGCCGGAAGAGGTATACGCCGCTCTCCTCGCCGTACCGTACGACTTCGTCGCCGCGCTCGCGGAACGTATCGCCAAGATGATCTATACCGTGCTGGAGCGCGCCTGCTGAATGCGTGCGCTTGCCGTTCGTTTGCGTTTTTTTAAGAAATCTTTTGTTGATATATAAAAATCGCTATGCTATAATATACTAACGATAAAAACGCGGTTCCGTTATAGAAAGGGAACGGTTTTCGGAGGAGTCCATGTTCAGAAGCAAAACTTCCAGAACGATAAGCGTGATCGTTACGATCCTGCTCTGTATCGTGCTCGTCGTCGTGCTCGTGGAGCTGTTTGTGCAGCGTCCCACGGAGTTGTCGTACGACGCTTTCGTTCGTCTTGTCGAGACGAATGGCGCGGGCAGTGATACGGGAGCGATCGCCAGCGTATACATCGAGGGGAACTACAAGATGAATATCTTGTTCGAAGGTTCCAAGTCCAAGTCCATTTCCAGCAATCCCGACGCCTACGTCTATATTCCCAATCGTGCGGCACCCATCGAGAAGATCTACGAATTGCAGAAGAACGGCGCCACCGTTCCGACGGTCATTCTGAATGATCCGTCCAAGAACAGCATTTGGGCGTCTCTGCTCCCTGTCATCATCGGTATCGTATTGATCGGCGCATTCCTCTTCATCTTGAATCGCCAGAATATGGGCGCGAATAATAAGGCGATGAGTTTCGGCGCCACCAAAGCGCGCGTGACCGGCAATGTGAAGGAGCGTTTCGGCGACGTGGCGGGTGCGGAAGAGGAGAAGGAAGAGCTCAGAGAGATCGTGGAGTTCCTGCGTTCTCCGCAGAAATTCCAAGACGTCGGGGCGAAGATCCCCAAGGGCGTCCTCTTGGTAGGCCCTCCGGGCACCGGTAAGACCCTCTTTGCAAAGGCGGTCGCAGGCGAGGCGGGCGTTCCTTTCTTCAGCATCAGCGGCAGTGACTTCGTGGAGATGTTCGTGGGCGTGGGTGCGTCCCGTGTGCGCGACCTTTTCATTCAAGCAAAGAAGAATATGCCCTGTATCGTCTTCATTGATGAGATCGATGCGGTCGGTCGTCAGCGTGGCGCAGGTCTCGGCGGCGGCCACGACGAGAGAGAGCAGACTTTGAACCAACTCCTCGTCCAAATGGACGGTTTCGAGGGGAATGACGGCGTCATCGTGATGGCGGCGACGAATAGAGCGGATATACTGGATCCCGCACTCCTCCGTCCGGGCAGATTCGACAGACAGATCTACGTCAATACCCCCGATGTCAAGGGCAGAGAGGAGATCCTTCGCGTCCATTCGAGGAATAAGCCCCTCTCGGGTGACATCGACTTCAAGACGGTGGCGCGACTCACCATCGGGTTCACCGGTGCGGATATCGCGAACCTTCTCAACGAAGCGGCGATCCTTGCCGCCCGCGCGAATCGTCGCGTGATCTTGATGGAAGATATCCTCGAAGGGATCAATAAGGTCATTATGGGGCCGAAGAAGAAGAGCCGCGTCGTCACGGAAACGGATAAACGTATCACGGCGTATCACGAGAGCGGACACGCCATCGTGGCGAAAGTCCTCGAGAACTGCGACGAAGTGCAGGAAGTCAGCATCATTCCCCGCGGTATGGCGGCGGGATACACGCTCACCCGTCCCGAGACGGATGACAGCCACGTCACGAAGAATAAGCTTCTCGACAATATCTGCATGATGCTCGGCGGCAGAGCGGCGGAGTCCATCGTCATCAAGGATATCTCTACGGGCGCCAGCAATGATATTCAGCGCGCGTCTTCCATCGCTCGTTCGATGGTGACGGAGTGGGGTATGAGCGACGTCATCGGGAATATTTATCTCGGTAGCGACCACGAGGTCTTCATCGGCAAGACATACGGACAGCACAGCGACGTCTCCGAGACCATGTCCGGCGTCGTGGACGCTGAGATCAAAAAGATCATCGACGAGGCGTACACCCGTGCGCTCGGCATACTGGAGACCCACCGCGATATCATGGAGAAGATGGTGACGCTTCTCTACGAGAAGGAGACCATTTTCAAAGAGGAAGTGGACGCCTTGTTCGAGGGTGCGACAGTGGACGAGATCCTCTCTAAGGACAATGTCAAAGAGGAGCTTGACGCTGCGCGCAAGAACGGCATCGACATCGTGTCGGAATCTCCCGTCGAAGCCCCTGCGGAGAAGTCCGAGGACGGAGAATAATCTTCACACCAAATAGGAAAAAGCCCTTTCCCGATCGAGGAAAGGGCTTTTCTTATGCGGCATAAGGAATGCGCTTTCGACAATTTGTGAAAAAATCTTGACGAAGTGCCTTGTTATGTATATAATATCATTTATTCGATAGAGGCGCGTGTCTTATGACAAACCGCGGAGCAGGCTATTCCGCGGCGGGAAAGGAAGGCACGCCGAAGGGTGCGATCTCGCCTGAGAGAAACGCATTCTGGGGTGCGGGAGAATATCCCGCGCACTGTCGCGAGAGCGGGGAGACCCCTTTCGCGGAGAGCTATCCACCTTGCGGCATCTTTTGTTTTTCTCGGTTGTGGGCGGCTCTCGTGCCGCTTTTTTCTTTTGTCTCGGCGGTGTCATCACAGATCACAATGCGCTTTAGGCGCAAAAAGGAGTAAATTATGGTAGGTACTTTTTGGGCATTCGTGCCCGCAATCATCGCGATCGTTCTCGCGCTCGTGACCAAGCAAGTGTACTTGTCGCTTTTCGCAGGTATCTTTGCCGGTGCGATGTTCCTCGCGGGTGGCAACCCCATCGAGGCGATCAGTAACCTTTTCATCAGAATGGGCGGTCAGCTCGGCAGCAACGGCGGCATCTTGATCTTCCTCGTCATCCTCGGCATCTTTGCCGTCTTGATGGTGAAGACGGGCGGCAGCAAGGCGTACGGCGACTGGGCGACCACCAAGATCAAGAGCAAGACGGGCGCGGAGCTCGCGACTGTCGGTCTCGGCGCACTCATCTTCGTGGACGACTATTTCAACTGTTTGACCGTCGGTAACGCGATGCGTCCCGTGACGGATAAATACAAGATCAGCCACTCCAAGCTCGCGTACCTCATCGACGCTACCGCGGCGCCTATCTGTATCATCGCTCCGATCTCCTCGTGGGCGGCTGCTGTCGCGGGCAACGTGGAAGGCGAGAATGGTATCCTTACTTTCGTGAAGACCATTCCTTTCAATATGTACGCGCTACTCACCATCGCTTTCATGGTGGTCACCGTTATCCTTCGTCTCGACTTCTTCAAGATGAAGAGGAATGAGAAGATCGCGGAGAGTACGGGCGACGTGCTCGCGGGCGAGACCGATCTCCCCACCTCGGACGTGGAAGCGGACAGCAACGTGAAGGGCAAGGTCATCAACCTTGTTTTCCCCATCGTTACCTTGATCGTCTGCTGTATCGGCGCGATGATCTATAATGGATTCTTCTATGATTGGGACGCGGAAGTCATCGGCACGACGCTCCAGTCCGCGAACGTGCTCGAAGCGTTCAGCAACTGTGACGCAGGCAGCGCTCTTGCGATGGGCTCTTTCATCGCTCTCGTCATCACGGTCATCTTCTATCTCTGCACCAAGGCGATCACCTTCAAAGGTAGCATGGAGTCCATCGTGGACGGCTTCAAGTCCATGGTCCCCGCCATCTTGATCTTGACTTTCGCTTGGACGCTCGGTAGCATCATGGGCGCGAAGGGCGCAGGCCTTGAAGACGGCGAGATCGTCATCGACGGCACGTTGAATGCGAAGGCATTCGTGCAGGCGAATATCACTGCCGACAGCATGGCGCTCGGCGTGATCCCCTTCGTCTTCTTCATCATCGCGTGCTTGCTGTCTTTCGCTACGGGTACTTCTTGGGGTACTTTCGGCGTCTTGATCCCCATCGCTACGGCGGTGATGGAAGCGACTTCCAGCGAAGGTCTCTTCTTCCTCACGATGTCCGCGGTGCTCGCAGGCGCTGTGTACGGCGACCACGTCAGCCCCATCTCCGATACCACCATCATGGCGTCCTCCGGTGCGCAGTGTAACCACATCGATCACGTCAAGACGCAGCTCCCGTATGCGACCATCGTCGCCATCTTGTCGGGTGTCACGTATCTCGTGATGGGCTTCATCGCGTCCACTTCGATCGGAAAGTCTTACGGCGCCAGCGCGGGTCTCACCCTTGCCATCGGCGTGGCTCTCCTTGCGGGCGTTATCGTACTGCTCTTCTTCCTCGATAGGAAGGGCATCATCGACAAGATGGATGACAAGATCAGCGCTTTCTTCGCGAAGCTTTCCAAGCATCCTGCAGAGCGTTCCCTCGAGGATACCGTACAGGGCAGTTCCGCCGTTACGGAGGAGATCGAGGATATGCAGACTCCCGCAGAGGATGCCTCCGCTGCGAAAGAGGATAAATAATCCATAACCTTTCGATAGAAAAAGGGCTCGTTTTCGAGCCCTTTTTTACGTAGAGTAGGAGTGTCTTATTGCGGCGAACCGTGTGACGTTTGTAGTCGTAGGGCGTCACCATATGGGGTTGCTGTAAATACTTGTTGACGCTTTGACGTTTTGTGCTATAATGACAGTAAGCCCGCTTATTTTGCATATAGAAAAGTTTGGGAGTTATTTTTATGAAAAAATCCATAGCAATCATCCTTATATCGGCGCTTGTGTTTGTGCTTGTCTTCGGACTCATCGCCTGTAACGGCGTTACGCCATCCGACGCCAAGATCCGGAAGGTCAAACAAGCATTGGACGGCGTGGAGCACTCGATGCAGGGTTCTTCTTCGATGAATGAAGTCACGCTGCAATCACACAAGAGCCTGTACCTCGCCGCGGAAG
>Ga0310696_10008982_pt1 | contig 11607 bp, 4 predicted proteins | sample AusTroGonzalo_MG_4_FD_203885 | JGI IMG/M metagenome (GOLD analysis project Ga0310696, IMG submission 203885) | Bovine rumen microbial communities from tropical cattle in Woodstock, Queensland, Australia - Gonzalo_02 (v2) (version 2) | ecosystem: Host-associated > Mammals > Digestive system >...
GGATGTCCTCGTCGCCGATACCGGTGCTGAATCCGTGGTTCATCAGCGCACCGAGGGCGAGCCTGGTGACCTGGTTGATGAACTCGGCCGCGCGGCTCGCGCCGTAGTCACGGGCGATGCGGTCGAGGATCTTTCCTTTGCTGTTACCGATTCCCTTGACGTCGATGGTACCGCAGAGGAGCTGTCCGTCGCGGATCTTGACGTAGGAGTCGAACTCGCACTCCTCCTTCTTGCACACCTTGCAGTTCTGGCAGATGTTGGCCTTGAAGGTGGTGCGGAAGTCCTTGGGGAGCACGGTGGAGAACAGCTGCTTGCCGGTCCAGTAGGGCTCTCCGGTGGCCTCGTCGATGAAGGGCTTGGGCATCTCGATCATGGGCAGCTTGAACATGATGTTGGCCGCCTCCTCGGGACCGAACCTGGGGTTCTCGTGGGTGAGGAAGTACGCTCCGGTGATGTGGTCGTGGATGGCTCCGATGATGGGCCCTCCGTACCTGGGGGACAGGATGTTCTCCTGGACCTGCATGAGGATGCGCGCCTCGGCACGGGCCTCGTCGGACTGCAGGACGTGCAGGTTCATCTCGTCGCCGTCGAAGTCCGCGTTGTAGGGCGGGCAGACGCAGAGGTTGAACCTGAAGGTGTGTCCCTCCATGATCTTGACCCTGTGGGCCATCATGGACATCCTGTGCAGCGAAGGCTGCCTGTTGAACAGGACGACGTCTCCCTCGACCAGCTGCCTCTCGACGGTGTAGTCCACCTCGAGGTTCTCTGCGACCTCGGGGGCGTTCCTCTCGGTGACCCTGATCTTCCTTCCGTCGGAACGGATGACGTAGTTGGCTCCGGGCACGTAGGGGAGCTTCTCGGGGGCGTTGTCCATGGGTCCGCGGGCGACGATCTCCCTGAGCTTCTCGATGTTGTGAGCGTTGACGTGCACCGGGACGGTCAGCTCCCTGGCCGCCTTGATGGGTACTCCGACGTCGTTGATGGACAGGAGCGGATCGGGCGAGATGACGGTACGCGCGGAGAAGTTCACACGCTTTCCGGACAGGTTGGACCTGAAGCGTCCCTCCTTCCCCTTGAGCCTCTGGGAGAGGGTCTTGAGGGGGCGTCCGGACCTGTGCCTCGCCGGCGGGATACCGGATGTCTGGTTGTCGAAATAGGTGGTGACGTGGTACTGGAGCAACTCGGACAGGTCGTCCACGATGAGCTGGGGCGCTCCGGCGTCACGGTTCTCCCTGAGCCTCTGGTTGATCCTCAGGACGTCGACCAGCTTGTGGGTCAGGTCATCCTCGGATCTGTCTCCGGAGTCCAGGGTGATGGAGGGCCTCACGGTGACCGGCGGTACCGCCAGGGCGGTGAGAACCATCCACTCGGGCCTGCAGGTGGAAGGGTCGAGACCGAGGGTGATGAGGTCCTCGTCCGGGATCCTCTCCAGCCTCTCGCGGACGTCCTTGGGCGTCAGCTTGTGGTTGTCCTCGACCTGCCTGAAGGTGGTGGGCTTGTCCAGTTTGATCTTTATCTGCTCGGCGCCGCAATAGGGGCAGGTGCCCTTTCCGGAGGCGTCCTTTGCGGTCTCCTTGGAGAAGTTCTTGGCGTCGATGGTGTCTCCGCCCAGCTCCTCCATCCTGTCCATGCTCTCCCTGCGGGACTTGATCTGGTCCTCGGAGAGCATCAGCCTGCCGCACTGGCAGCAGGTGGACTCCAGGAGCATCTTGATGTCCTTGATGAATCCGACGTGGATGACGGGCTGCGCCAGGTCGATGTGTCCGAAGTGCCCGGGGCACTCGTCCACCTTGCATCCGCAGGTCTTGCAGCGGAGTCCGGGCTCGATGACTCCCATATGGGAGTCCATGAGTCCCATCTCGATGGGGTATCCCTCGTCGTCGTAGGTGTCCGCGGTGATGATCTTGGTTGCGGACATCCTCCTGATCTCGTCGGGGGAGACGCAGGAGAATTTGATCGAACCGATCCTCTTGGTGATTCCACGCACTGTCATCTCAAATCCTCCAGCTGAAGCCTCATGGCGACACCAAGCGACAGGAGCTCGTCCATGAGCAGTTTGAAAGCGTACGAGGTCTGCACGAGGTAGATGCTCGTATTGTTGTTGCAGACGGGGCAGCGGAGGGATCCGTGCCTGTCCATGATCGCGATGTGGCCGCACTTGGGGTTGCCGCAGATGTACTGCTGCGTTCCGTCGGACTCGTCGAGCAGACGGTCCTTGATGACCATCGCGGCGCCGTGACCGATCAGACAGTCACGCTCCATCTCTCCGAACCTGAGACCTCCCTGCCTGGAACGACCCTCGGTAGGCTGCCTGGTGAGGATCTGGACGGGTCCTCTGGACCTGAAGTGCATCTTTCCGCTGACCATGTGGTGCAGCTTCTCGTAGAAGATGACTCCGGTGTAGATCTCGGCCTGCACCATGCGTCCGGTGCGTCCGTCGTACATGATTTCCTTTCCGGACCTCTTGAATCCGTTCCTGACGAGGCCGTCCCTGATGGACTCCTCGTTCTCTCCGGAGAACGCGGTACCGTCGATGATGCGGCCCTCCATGGAACCGACCTTACCGGCGATCATCTCGAGCACGTGGCCGATGGTCATACGGGACGGGATACCGTGGGGGTTGACGACGAGGTCGGGGGTGACTCCCTCTGCGGTGAAGGGCATGTCGCACTGGTCGACGAGCCTTCCGACGACTCCCTTCTGACCGAACCTGGAGCAGAACTTGTCTCCCAGCTCGGGGATCCTCTCGTCCCTGACCTTGACACGGACGAGCCTGGAGCCGTTCTCGGACTCCGTGATCATGACGGAATCGACGAATCCCTTCTCCCCGGGACGGACGGTGACGGATGTCTCCCTCCTCTTCTGGGGGGTGAGGAAGTCGGTCTCCTCCTCCAGGAACCTGGGCGGGGATGTCTTTCCGATGAGGACGTCGGATCCCTGGACCTCGCTCTCGGGCGAGATGAGACCGTCCTCTCCGAGGGAGGCGTAGGCCATCTCGGCGCGGGCTCCCATTATGTCGGGCGAGGGGATCTCGAAGTGGTCCTCCTGTCCTCCGGGGTAGCGGCGCTCCTCGGCGCGGTAGGACCTCATGAACGTGGACCTTCCGAGACCTCTCTGGACGGAGCTCTTGTTCATAACAAGAGCATCCTCTATATTGTAGCCGTGATAGGAGAAGACCGCGATGCAGAAGTTCTGTCCCGCGGGCCTGTGGCTGTAGCCCATGAACTGCATGGTCTGGGTCTGCACCATCGGGACCTGGGGGTACTGCATCAGGTGGCCCCTGGTGTCGGGCCTGATCCTGTAGTTGGCGGTGGGGATACCCAATGCCTGCTTACCCATTCCTGCACCCATTGTGACACGGGGCGCGGAGTTGTGCTCGGGGTACGGAACGATACCGGACGCGACTCCGAGGATGACCATGGGGTCGACCTCCATGTGGGTGTACTGGGGCATGATCTTGCTGGGGACGGTGAACTCGTCGCCGCACCATTTGCATTTGAGCAGGACGTCGCCCTCTTTGCCGGGGTTCATCCAGTCGGCGTCCATGGGGGACATGGCGCGGTTGCAGCAGGGGCACCTCTTGGGGACGTCGTAGGCGTCCACCAGGATGAGCGTGTCCTCCTCCTCGTCTGCATCGATCCACTCGATGATGCCCTCGCGGAACAGGTCGGTCCACCTGATCTTGCCCTCGCGGATGCCCTCGATGTGCTTCCTGGTGATGTTGAGGTTGCCGTTGTTGACGATGAGCAGAGGCCTTCTGAGACGTCCCTCGTCGCAGTTGATGATGACCTCTCCCATTCCCTCGTCGTAGCGGACGTTGATCTCGTTGGAGATGAGTCCGATCCTCCTGCGTCCCCTGATCTCGGAGACCAGGCGGCGGGCGTCGGGGTGCATGCCCACGAGGTCCCCGTTGACGAAGACCCTGACTCCCTCTTTGGACTTGACGGACTCGATGTCCATCTCCCTGAGCATCCATGTGACGTCGTTCTCCGGGAATCCCTCGGAGATGTCGATGATGAGCGCGGCGTTCTTGACCAGACCGCAGTTCTGACCCTCGGGGGTCTCGGAGGGGCACAGCCTTCCCCACTGGGTGGGGTGCAGGTCACGCGCCTCGAAGTGGGGCTGGCTCCTGGTCAGCGAGGATGTGATCCTCCTCAGGTGGGACATGGCGGACAGGTTGGATGTCCTGTCGAGAAGCTGGGAGACTCCCGCGCGTCCTCCGACCCAGTTTCCTGTGGCCAGGGCGTGGAGCAGCTTGTGGGTGAGCAGGTCGGGCCTGATGGAGGATGCGATGTTGAGCTCGCTCCTCTTCCTTCCCCAGTTCCTCTCCAGCTGATACTTGAGGTCCTTCATGAGGCTGCTGAAGCTGGTCCTGAAGAGGTCCTCCATGAGGTCTCCGGACAGCTTGAGCCTCTTGTTGGCGTAATGGTCCTTGTCGTCCTCCTTCCTGATCCCGAGGGACAGCTCGAGGACGGTGCGTGCGATACGTCCGAGGAAGATGGCCTTCTTCATGCGGTCCTCGGGCTTGTCTCCGAGGTGGGGGAGCAGCGAGCGGTCAAGGATGCTCTCGACCTTCTTGGTCCTGTACTCCTTGGCCTGACCGGCGGCGAAGTTCCTCTCGAGGAACAGGATGGCGTCCTCGGTGGTGTGGAATCCGTTGGGGGCGTAATTCTTCTTGTCCCAAGACGCCTCGATGTTGGCGTATACGATGTTGGCCATGGCGTCGTCGGACACGATGGTCTCGTAGATCTCCTGATCGGAGTCCATGCCCAGCGCCTTCATGAGGGCGACGAGCGGGATGGAACCGGATGCGACGGGGACGGATACCATGACGGTGCCGTCCTTCTTCTTCTCGACAAGGGTGAGCGCGCGGTATCCCTCTCTCTGGGAGAAGACCTTGGCTACCTCGACCGCGGTGCCGTACTTGTCGTTGTACTCGACCATGACCCTGTTGGGGGCCAGATCCTCCAGCGTGATCAGGACCCTCTCGGTACCTCCGATGATGAAGTATCCTCCGGGCTCCCTGGGGTCCTCCTTCTCCTTAACCAGCTCGGCGATGTACTCGGAGTCGGTGAGGCTGCGCTCGAGGTGGCGCTCCATGTTGCCCCTCTCGAGGTTGCATCCCTTGGACCTGACCATCATGGGGAGGTCTCCGACGTGGATCCACCTCTCGTTCTCGGCGATGTCCTTCTCGACACCGTCCTCGTAGACGTCGAAGCGGACGTAGACCGGCGACATGTAGTTGAGGTTCCTCAGCCTGGCCTCCATGGGGGTGAGCTCGTGGCAGTATCCGTTGGCCTCCATGACCTTCGGATCGTCGATGCGGATGGTGGGCTTGGCCTGCATGTCGACCCTGCCGTCCTCATCTCTCCTCCTGCCGATGCGGATCTCGATCTCCCTTCCGCCGGTGCGCTCGGTGTCCAGCCTGATGATTCCGCGGTCGGCGTCATCGGTGGGGACCCTGATGTCGTCGACGATCCTCTGCATCCTGCTGTTGGGGTTGTCGGGCGTGGCCAGGAAGTCATTGAAAGAAGAAATGTGGTGGTTTACGATGTTGTGCTCGTTGAAGTACAGTTTCACAAGGTCCCTCATGTTCATCCCCTCGTTACGAGCCTGTACGCCACGAACTCCTGGGCGGTCTCGCTCTTTCTGACGACCTTGATGACACTCCCTTCCTCGATGGATTTGCCGTGGATGCTCTCCAGGACCTTGATGCCGGGGTCGCTCTTTTTGATTTTAGGAAGCTGGTCGCGTGTCATGCCTTTTCTGGCGAGGACCGCATCCGCCTCCTCCTCCGTGAGGAGGTGGTGCTCGGGCACGAGTTTGTGCTTGAGCACGTTAAATTGTACGTTCTCTGTTGCCAAGTGATTCACCTACTTTTGCCCAGCCCGGTCAGCTGGAAACCGGTTTTCGAGAAATACTGCACGTTACATTCCCCATACTTGATCCGCCGTCGATCGCTCATGAAGTCGCCCGCACCTTTCGATGCGATTCATCTTGCACTTTGCGCCCCTACCTATATACATAGATAAGGTACAGTGATACGGGAACGCCCATACAGGAACTAGAATAAATAATTATCTAAGGTAGCCGTCGATAGCAACAGCTCATCCGCACCCCTTCGAGCTGATTGAGAATCGGATTGCAGGTTAAAAGGGTATTGGTGGCCGGCAACCGGTTCGATCTCATGGGCCTTCCGTGCTCTTCGGAAGGCATCCGGGGACCGGATCCGACGGCCCGCCGGCCTGGGCCATCGGTTGGGAATCGGTTTCTTACGGTGGTTCCATGAATCCGGGGCCTCCCCGATGGGGAGGACCCTCGGATTTCCCCGGACAGTGATTCAGGATTGTGCAGCCTGACCGTCGCCCCTGGTCGGCCTCCTCCCCCCAGCCATGAGCAGCAGGGCAGAGTTGAGCACGACCGCGACGGAACCGACGTTGTGCACGATGGCCCCCTCCACGGGGCCCAGGACGGCCAACATGGCAAGTGCCACGGCCATGAAGTTCCAGCACATGGAGAACGCGATGTTGACGCTGATCTTGGTGCGCATCTTCCTGCCGACCTCGATCACCCTCGGCAGTTCGTCCACGTTGTCCCCTACCAGGACCATGTCGGCGGATTCGACGGCTATGTCCGACCCGACGCCGCCCATGGCGATGCCCACCCATGCCTTCCTGAGTGCCGGGGCATCGTTGACCCCGTCCCCGATCATCATGACCTTGCGGCCCTCCTCCTGCATGGATTCTATCCTGCGGAGCTTGTCCTCGGGGGCGCATTCCGACTCGACCATGGAGATGCCTGCCTTCCCGGCGATGTCCGCGGCCGCACGGGGGTTGTCCCCGGTCAGCAATATGGTGCCGAGTCCGAGGGAGTTCAGCCGGGAAACGGTCCCGATGGCCTCCGGACGGATGGTGTCGGACAGCGATATCTGTCCCGCATATCCCCCGTCGACGCCCACGAACACTGTGGTGCATCCGGCGCCGAACATGCGCTCCGCACGCTGCGCCTCGTCCGCCGGGACCTCTATACCCAGATCGGACATCATCATCGAGTTCCCGACTGCGACCTTCCTGCCCGATACGGTAGCGGAGAGGCCGCGTCCGACGATCGCGGCGAAGTCCTCGGGATCCTCGATGACCGCCCCTCTGGAGCGGAAATCCGACACGATCGCCTTCCCGAGCGGATGCTCGGACATCGACTCCGCGGATGCCACCAGCCTTTGGAACTCGCGCTCGTCCATGAGCACGGACCGGTCCACGAGGCGGGGATCCCCTTCGGTTATGGTCCCCGTCTTGTCGAAAGCGACGGTATCGACCTTGGCGCAGCGCTCCAGGGAGTCCCCGTCCCTGACCAGTATGCCGTGGCGGGTCAGGTTCCCCATCGCGGCGACGATGGCGGTGGGCGTCGCGAGGATGAACGCGCAGGGACAGAACACAATCATGACGGTGACCGCCCTGTAGATGTCCGCGGTGATCAGGTATGTGGCAAGTGCCAGTGCCATCACGATGGCCACAAGGTAGGTGGCCCACTTATCGGCGATGCGGACGACGCGGGTCTTATCGGCGTCGACGGATGCGGCGAGTTCGGCGAGGCGCTGCATGGACGAGTCCCCGCTCTCCTTGAGCACCTGCATGTCGAATGCCCCCACCAGGTTCACGGTCCCGCTGTAGACCTCGTCGCCCGGTGCCTTGTCCACCGGGATCGACTCCCCGGTGAGGACGGACTGGTCCACTGACGAGGAGCCGGTCAGGATGCGGCCGTCTACGGGGATCGACTCGCCGGGGCGCACCCTCACGGTCTCCCCGACGGATATGCTCTCGACAGGGACCTCGGACTCCTGGCCGTCGCGAATGACGCGCCCGGTCTTGGGCGTCATGCTGATCAGCTTCTCTATGCCCTTGTTGGCCTTGGCCGCGGAGATATCCTCCAGAAGGCCTCCGATCTCCATGATCAGGGCAACCTCTCCGGCGGCGAACCATTCCTGCAACAGGACCGCGGCGATGATCGCCATCGCCACCAAGACATCGGCCTTGATGTCATGCCTCAGGACCAGTCCCGTGGCGGCGTCCCATAGGATCGGGGCACCGCACAGGACGATGGCCACCCATGCGGGGTCCACCGGGCCGGGGATGGCATCAAAGAAGGAGAGGACCAATGATACCGCCGATACCGAGAGCAGTAACACTGAGCGCTTCACATCATCCTTGAAGAACTCTGTAATCGACGACATGCTATCGATTACAGTCTCTCGCATTACAGCGGTATAAAGCCTCCTTCGATGCCGAGAGGGTTAGCATACTTTTCTCGAAATGTTGTTACCATATAATTTTCAAATCGAAATAGTGTTATCATTATGTTAAAAAATAATTATCCGTAACACTAAGAAAGGTGCGAAATATTACGAATAATTGAATTGCTGCATACTTGATATGCAATCTGACAGCTGAAACCCCTCAGCGGTGTATGTAAACCGCTGGACAGATCCTGATGCATTCGCGGCATCCGTTGCATCTCGAGGCATCGAGCTTCACCCTCTGACCGGCCATCTTGATGGCGCCGCGACTGCAGGCGAAGGTGCAGGCGGTGCATTCCAGGCACGAAGTGGCCATGAAAGACACGTCGAAAATCCCGTCGGCCTCCTCGGTGAGCCTCTCCTCGCTCATCTTGCACAGGGGCCGGATCCTTCCGTCCTTCGAGACCCTCAGATCCCCTGCGATGAGGTCCTCTCCGTCCATGCTGCCCTTCTTCCCTATGATCGGCAGCATCGGGAGCACCTCCCGGGGATCGAACTCCCTGCCGGAGAAGGCTACGCCGTACCTGACCTTCGTCCGGTACAGGAACTTGCGCTGCCTCGCATCTATGTCCTTGAGCGTCTCCGGATCGACACCCGCGACGGGCTCCGAATGGGAGCGGTTCCTCCAGAGCATCTTCTCCGTCCATACCGGGGGCATGCCCTTGGATTCCCCGTATCTCTGGATGCCTTCCTTCCATCTGCGGGCGACCTCGCTGTCCCATTCGGCGTCCTTGAGGTCGGTGACGGTCGCTATCGGGCAGTAATAGCAGCCGATGCGGTTGTAGCCTCTCTCGTAGAGCCTGTTGTACGGGGCATCCTTCTGGAAGAGATACATCCACACGTGCAGGGCGTTCCACTCCTGTACAGGGGAGGCGCAGTGCTGCATGGGGATCGCCGGATTCACCCATTCGCTGCCGGACTTCATCCTGACCGAGCTCTCGTACCTGCGCTGTCCGATGAAGGTCAGGGACGGTCCCCCGACCATCTGAGATAGCGCCAGGAGAGGTGCGAGCTGATGGACCTTGCAGCACCATCTGTGATCCACCGCGGGAGGCCCCAGACGCTCCATGTTCCTGAAGAACGCTTCAACGGGAACGCCGTAGGTCAGCATATCGAGGCCGTATCTCTCGGCCAGACCCTTAACATGGTCGGAAGACCCGCAATCCAGCCCCGTATCGGCATAGATCACGGTCGGTTTCAGACCGGCGTCCAATGTGAGGAGGAGGGTGGCCAGGCTGTCCTTCCCTCCCGACAGAGATACCGTGAGGGGCCTGCCCTTGTTCTTCTTCACGACTTTCCTGATGAACCTGACCGATTCAGCCACAGCCTTGTCGATGAGCGGGCGGTTGAGGACGACGGTCTCCTCCCACGAATGCCCCCTCTCGGGGATCCCCAAGGATCCTGGGGCATAGGAGACATCGGTGACGGCGATGCCCTCCCCTGATGTCATGGATGGGCCGTCCAACTTGGCGATCCCGACGGCTGCGGGGGTCCCGGAGGAGTCTGCGATGACGACTGCGTCCCCCGCCCTGATGCCGGGATCTGCTTCAATGACGAGATCGGCCGGAAGCCCCATCCTGCTCTTGCACCTGAAGATGCCCCTGTTGCTTGCCCTGACGATATGGCGGGCTATCCTGTCGCGCATGATCTTGACCGCGGTGGAATTGGGCGTGTACGACCAGACACCGTTCTCGGCCTCCAGCCGCCCCAGTGAGCGGCCGTCGCAGAACACCGCGTACGAGACGTCCTTCCTGAACTCTATGCCGAAGAGTACGGCGCGGTCATCGGGGACCATGGCGGAATAGCATCCCTCGCCGAACTGCCCGTCCACCGTCCTCTCCAGCCTGTCCCTGTCGAACGGGAACGCCGGACGGACGTCGAACTGGAAGTTGATAACCCTGGTCTCGCCGCCGCAGCACGGGCACTCGGGGGAATCGAGAACTGCGAGGTTGCATGAGGTGCACCATGCCAGACAGCAGTGGCCGAGTTGGTTCATGAACCCATATCCACCTTGCCTATGAAAACACAATCCATGGAAATAACATAATCATGGAATGCGTTGCTGGACCCATGAAGACGGTCCTCGGGAAGAACTGCCTGTTCTGGTGCCACAACTGCAACATGGCCGTTATCAGCGCCAAGAGATGCCCCAGATGCGGCGGGGAGGCGAAGCAGGTCAGTCTGTCTCAGCCCTGGGATGTGAGACCGGCGTTCAGCGAATCTGTCGCCCTCATACGCAGGCTGGTGGACGAGAAGTACGGCGAGGGATGCGGCCGCGACCTTATACCCGATGACCGCACGGTGATCCTGAACGACAACGCCGGCGGCGGCGAGGGGATCGAGATCATCCTCGACGGGGCCGTCGTCGGTCTGATGTCTTACGGATACGACCTGCGTTGGAGCATAGACCTCTACGCGGCCGGCTTCAGGAAGATCGTACCCCACCTCACGAGGTACAGGGTCTTCTGCAACCGCAGCGGCGCATATTTCCTCAGGAGCCACGGGGGATTCCCCGTCTCCGGCATGGACCGTTGCGATCCGGGGATATCGTCCGGGGATTGGGTGGCCTTCATCGGACCGGACGGCGCCCTCCTCGGGACGGGGCTCATGCGCATAGATGACGATGAATCGGATCCCGGGGCCAAGAGGATCGGCGTGAAGGTCAAGGAGCACGGGGTCGGGCGCGCGTACAAGGGCGATGCCCACACTGATTGGGGGCAGACCGTCCGCTGGAACTCGAAGATGATGGAGAAGATGGTGAAGGAGGCGATATCCTTCATGCGGAAGATCATCAAGCAGAACAAGAACCTCCCCTACGGGGTCTCCTTCTCCGGGGGGAAGGACAGCCAGGCCGTGGTGATGCTGTGCATCGATGCGAAGCTGCACCCGACGGTCATGTTCGCGGATACCGGCCTCGAGTTCCCGGAGACCGTGAAGTTCGTCAAGGAGTATTCCAAACATCACAAACTGGACCTGCATGTGGCGGAGGCCTCCTTCGAATCCTTCCTGCGCAACATGAAGACGTTCGGACCTCCGGCGGAGGGGTACAGGTGGTGCTGCAAGACCAACAAGCTCAGCACCATCGCCATCCTGGAGTCCGAGATGTACGGGAAGGGGTCCGTGCAGTTCATCGGTCAGCGCAGGTACGAGTCCAGGAACAGGATGAGGAACGGGAGGGTGTCATCCAACCCCTGGATCGCCAACCAGATAACGGCCTCCCCGATCCAGGAATGGAACGCCATCCACGTATGGCTGTACATCATGCTGCGCAAGGAGAAGTACAACCCGAAGTACAGGGAGGGCCTCCCGCGCAT
>Ga0310696_10008983_pt1 | contig 11607 bp, 21 predicted proteins | sample AusTroGonzalo_MG_4_FD_203885 | JGI IMG/M metagenome (GOLD analysis project Ga0310696, IMG submission 203885) | Bovine rumen microbial communities from tropical cattle in Woodstock, Queensland, Australia - Gonzalo_02 (v2) (version 2) | ecosystem: Host-associated > Mammals > Digestive system >...
ATCGTTTGTTGAACTCAGTGAAGAGCGGATGCGATGTCCGCGCTGAGAAACGCCGGAACAAAGTTCGGGGCAACGAAACAGGGATACCTGTGGATAGCTGGCCGCGGTCTGATGGTGACTGAAAGACCGAACCTCGGTTGAGGGAAAGTAAAGGAGTTGTGCTGAGATTATCGCAAACAAAGGCAGCCGTGGACAGGCGGGAATAATAGAGGCAGTCTGACAAAGATGAGCTGAATCCAAGTTAGGGTAGACGGGTGGTGCCGCAGCCACTCCTTGGAAATACCAACAATCTCGTGCGTGGTGACGTAGAAGAAATTCTACTATAACTGTCTACAGCATTCAAGTAGCGGAAAACACGATGACATTTACTGAGCAGAGATGATATTTGGCAACATCATTGACATGATAATTCTGAATATCCCGTGAAAGATAGAGGTAATCAATCCTTTGATGGAATTGGTACTTGGCTGGAGTGGTGAAAGCTATTCCGAAAAGAACTGGGGTAAGAAGTTATAAGAGGACGCTTTTATGGCTCAGACTTATCTCCCATCTGGTCGAATATGTTTGAAGATAATTCGTAGGTAAGGCGAAGGCCTCAACAAGTCAATAGTTATTTATTCAGCTTTCAGTGTACACAAAGCTAAACCGTTAACATGGATTTGCGGTAAACTACCACCGGCTATGTAATTCGACCCTATGGGAGTTGTAGTAGATATGTGGCAAGAAAGAGTGGAAAACGGTATACCAAAGAAAGCAAAGTAACCGCAGTTTAAACTTAACAGCCAGGGAGGTAAAGCGTATGAAAATTACCCAATTCTTCCAAGGCGGTCAGTCTCCGGCCAAAGACTGAACACGTGCGGCCGCGTGTCTAAAAATGGGCGGTAGGTGCAGGAGGAGTCTTAAAATCCTGTTGACATATATCGGGGCCTGTGAGATTAAACCTTGCAGGCTTTCTTTATAGGGCTGGTCGAAAGACCCTGGTCCACCGAAAGACGAAGGAAACCTTCGTCATTATGCATGGAAAGGAACATGCAAATAATACAAAAAGGAGTGTATTAAAATGAAATTTTATTCCGAAGAAACCAAAAAGTTTTATGACAGCGAGAAGGAGTGCGCCGAGGCCGAAAATAAATTCGTAACCGAGCGTAACAACAAGGCGGCCGCACGCAAAGCCGATGCTGAAAAAGTTGAAAAAGCTTATGATGCATTTAAGGCGGCCCGCGAAGAGTATTACAAAGTACTGAATGAATTCTGCGATAAGTATGGTGCTTTTCACAAAACAATTTCCGGAAAAGATATACTCAAACCGCTTGACTTATTTGACCTCTTCTTCTGATACATAAAAAAACACCCCGACCATTGCGGCCGGGGCATTTTTTTATTCCTTATACATTGCCTAAAGGATTTTGACTTCCTTTACATCATCGATTGCTTTTTCATGAAGATAATTATAGACTGCAAGCATATCTGCGGGCGGTTCACCTTTTTCTCTACGATATTTTTGAATTACAGCTGTAACAGCATTATGCAAAATCTACATATGATTAATTTCATCCATAGAGAGAACATAAAAAGTTTCTGCTGTATCTGGAAATTCTTCTTTACACTCAAGGGCGGCGCTCACATATTTTTCTGCGTCATGAATTTCTTCATGAATGTACTCGCATATTTCTTTAATTAATCTCATAGTTCTTCAAGTGAGGGTGGACTTATGTCCACCCTTTAATTATTAGCCACCTGCAACAGCAGTCGTAGTGGAAGGCGGATATGCCACAAAACGACCAAGCGCGCCAAGTATATACTGGCTCTGGGCCGCGTTGGACAGATCGTTCTACGCAGTACGATACTGTTCAGCAAGAGCATCATACTTATCCTGCAGCATCTGTGTTTTGATGGAGCAGCAACAAGTATCCATGTGGTAGCCTAAATCAGAAATAGCCTGAGCAAGCGTATTAAAGCCTTGAATTGCATTAATTTGATTTGCATAATTCTGCTGCATTAATGCATTGGTCTGACCATTAATGAGTTGGGCAGTTTCATAATTGTTGTTTGCGGACGACAGGAGCACATCCCGAAGGCCTATTTGGGTGGTCTGATTATTGATAGCGTCGTTAACATATTCCGGACCTACGCCACCACGTCCCATTCCAAACCCGCCAAAGCCACCGAAAAGCACGGCGATGATCAGGAAGGCACCTAACCAGTCGCTACCGAAGAAGGAACTTACTCCGTTTGAATTCATGGTTAAATACCTCTTTTATATAAATTTCGGTCAAAGACCGATTATTTTACATAAGGATTGATCACATTATCTAATTGTTTTGCTACGGCATTGGGATCAACACCATTATTTTGACATACTTGCTATGCGGCCGCCCCTAAGTTATTGAGGTCATATTGCCGCAGTTGCGGATGAGAGTTAGCAAGATTTTTCATAAAATCGTTTGGACTTTCACCACGCATGGCCGCACCTATGGCTTGGAGCAAAATATTGGGCGCCGCCGGCTATTGGACTGGTGCAGCCATATTAGCAAGCCGCGAGAAGCCGCTTAAAAAACTATTCATTTAGTAGCCTCCTTAGATGTAATTTTGGGCATTGCAGGAGCTTTCATTTGTTTAAAAAGAGCTATCATTTCATCTTTAAAATCATTTAAATCCTTCTTTGTTAAATACATTTGGTCGTCTGATTCCTCTTGCGGTTCCTCAATAGTGAAGCGCGCCATTGGAATTTTCTTTGAAACAATACCATTTGCATCTTTAGACACTCGATAAAATATGTCTTCATCTTTATCCATAATAATTTCAGAAGAATTTGCACTCATACCATCTTGATATAAGCGCGCTCCTGCAATACCTTCAACATACTGTACTTGATGAGGCATAACTATGGGCGATGGAACTTGCATATTTAATGGTGGCAATGACGATTGGGATTGCGATGTAGCAAGCTGACGATACTACCGCTACATGTCTTCAATCTAACGTTGTAACGATTGTGGGTCAAAATTGTAGCTCATTGATACCTCCTAAAATATATAAAAAAACACATAATACAACAAAAATCTTATCGCGGACTAAACCTACAATAAAATTTAGGCGATTGTTAAAAGTGACGAATGGGTTATTTAATTAGGTAGCCGAGATAAGATTCTCGTTATATTATGTGCAGTTATAAACTCTTTTATGGGATTTTACCCTTCTGTTTTTAAGTAAATTTTATTTAATATCTCTCTATTTTTTTGAAACAAATTATTCTGTAGCGGTACGTTTATTTCTAATAATTAATAAACCCGCTTTACCAGCAGTACCGGAGGGACCGCTAAAGTAGTTTGAAGAAGAAGAATTCCAATAAGCGTATGCACCCGTTCCTCCACTACCTGCGCCGCCTCGATTGGATGAAACACCACTAACGCGTGGATAGTTTTCATCAGAAAAACAATATTGAGCAGAACCACCCGATCCTGATGAACCATCGCTATTTGCAGTGCCTTGACCACCACCAGAACCACCGGCCGCAGTAAAAATATTAGTACTTCCTAATTTTAATGCAGTTGTACCACCATGTCCGCCATTAGCTGGTGTTCCAGGAGCACTTGGTATTCCACTACCTGAACCAGCAGAACCAGCAGAACCAATTGTAATACCATAAATTTCATACTATGTTAATGTTTCATCTGTTGATTCATTATAGTAACCACCACCGCCATTTGCGCCGTCATGTGCTCTACATACAGTGGAAGTAGCATTAGCATAGGCACCGCCACCGCCACCTCCGCCACCTACACCACAAATGTCTATATTAGTGGTAAGCGTTTTAAACATGATTTGGCCGGATACATAAAAAATTATATCCCAATCGCCTGTTTCTGTATCTTTAGTATAAGAATAAATTCCACTTTCCGTATGAGTTTCGGTTGTTGAATTAAATTCATAAATTGTACTACTATGAATAAAAAGAAAATCAAGAACGGGATCAGTACTACTATATATAGTGCTTTTTACTATAATAAGACCTTTTGCACCAGCAGTACCATTACCACCATTCTAATAACCACCTTGAGCATTCCAATATGCAGTAGCTGTACCACCTTTACCGCCGCCGCCTTTATAAGAATTACGATTACCACCACTAACACTTGGATAGGTAGAATCACCAAAGCAATATTGAGCAGAGCCGCCTGAGCCATTTGTACCCTTTGCACTTGCTGTACCACGCGTACCACGTGGACCTCCTGCTGCAGTAAGAATAGTATCTTCACCTGTTACAATTGAAGAATCGCCACCATTACCACCATGACTAGCAGAACCACTACTACCACTTGTTCCATTACCAGTACCACGTGAACCAGCGGCACCAACGGTTAAGGTATAATCAGTATTTAATAAAAATTGCTGATTATATAATTCTTCATAAAATCCACCACCGCCATTACCACCATTATTAGCCGTAACTACAGAGGCAGTAGCATTAGCGTAAGCACCGCCACCGCCGCCACCCCCTCCTACGGCGCAAATATCAAGATTTTGTTGTAAAGTGGTAAAATTTAATGTACCGGTAGAATAAACAATAAGATACCAATCATTTGATTCAGTATCTTTAACATATGAATATATATTACTTACTGAATTTGTGGCTGTCGCTTGTGTAAAAGTATAGGTAGTACCACTTACTGTTAAAGTAAAACCGAGAGCAAACGCACTTGTTGTAGCAGTAAGAGTAACATTAGATGTCATAATTTTATTACCACAAGATAATATAGTTGAACCTACTTCTATATTACCTGTCATATACTTATTGGCACATGCTAATGTTTTTGTACCAGGAGCATTAATAAAATCTATAGCATCGCCGCTGTATATAACAGGAGCAGAGTCTTGATGAGTTAGAGAAGCAATTATATTATTGTTATAAGTAATATCAATATCAATCGCCATCAAATCACCGTCCCATCATATATTGTGATTGTACCTGTATATTTTACTCCGCTTGCATATGCAGTTACACCTTGCAACATCTGATTACCACTTGATAAAGTAGCATCTGATGTATCAACACCGCTTGAATGGGTTCCCAAAACTCCAAAAATACTTACTCCAGATGCAATATTACCAGCCACAAGATTAGCATCTCCTAAAACTGTTTGCACACCAGTAAGATATTTACCAGAGGCAATTGTTTGATTAGTTGTGGTTGGAGTAATCGTCTGCGCGGCCTAAATGCTAAGTTGCGATGTAGCAGAACCTGAAGCCGTCACTGTACCAGCAGTTCCAGCAGAAACGTATCCCGCACTCACAGTAGGAGTAATACTTTTTGAAGAATTTATTGTTGCTGTAATAAGACCAGCGGTACTAACGGTAATTCCTGGAGTAACAGAAATTGTCGTAGCTGGCGTTGTTGCAGAACCAGCAGAAACAGCTTTTGTGGCTGCAGCCGCATAATAACCACTTGGTACAGTTACAATTGATCCGCTTGCACTTAAATCAGTAGATGAACGTGCTGTAATATTACTTCCTACATAATTTGAAGATATCGCCGCGACTGTTACGGCTCCAGTGGTATATTTCCCAGAAGCCACAGCCGTTTGTGCAGATTCTGTCGGTGTAATTGTTGCAGCAGCTTGTGTACTTAACTACGAAGTAGCTGACCCACTTGCAGTAACGGTCCCAGCTGTACCGCTTGATATATAACCAGCGCTCACAGTAGGAGTAATTGATTTTGACGAAGATACAGTAGCTGTAATCAAACCAGCTGCACTAACTGTGATTGTCGGAGTCGATGTAATCGTTGTTGCTGGTGTTGTAGCAGAACCTGCTGCCACCGCTTTGGTTGCAACCGCTGCGTAATAGCCACTAGGCACTGTAACACTAGAACCAGAGGCCGTCAAATCTGCAGCACTGTTTTGTGTTACACCAGAACCAATATAAGTACTACTAATAGCTCCAACGCTTACTATACCAATAGTATATTTTCCGGATGCAACTGCAGTCTATACAGATTCGGTTGGAGTTATGGTTGCGGCTGCCTAAGTAGTTAAAGAAAGAGTTTTGCTTGAACTACTACTACTATACCATGCACTAGCAACTGTTGCTGTAGCGGTAACTACACCCGTGCTTGAATTTAAACTTATTGATGGCGTAGGAGCATTACCACCCACTGCAATGTTTTTAGATGCATTATTTTCATAATAGCCTTTCGGCACACTAAAAGTACCATCGCCAAAAGTCAAATCAGCAGAAGAATGCCGTGCAATATTACTTCCTACATAATTTGAAGAAACTGCGGTAACCGTTACCTGACTTAAAGCATCATAGCCACTATCTGGTGTTACTACCACCTATGCTTCAGAAGGCGAAGCGGTCTTAGATTGATAAGTGCCCGCAGTTTCAATTGCATTAATTGCAGTAATAAAATCTGTAGGATATGCTAAAGCCGCGGAAGTGCCACCTTTTGTACGTATAGCATTAGCAATAGAAGTTAATTCAGTATCTGTGGTTAAATAATCTGCCATTAAAAGTTCACCCCCGAAGCACTAGGAATTGCTGAAATTGTTTGCGCACCAGCGAGATATACACCTGAAGGTATAGTTTGTACTACAGATGATGGTGTATATGTCGCGGCCGCCTTAGAAACAATAGCGCCGTTGATAATTTCTCCATTTGCACCGTGAGCCGTATAGTTAGATAATAAAGCATTTGCTGTAATATTATCATTCGTTAAATCAATAATTGTATTTGTACCAAAAATAACTTTACTTACAGCCATTAGAAGCTCACCCCCGATGCACTAGGTAATGATGCAGCTGTCCAAACTCCGCTCACAACTCGTAAGACTTTACCGTTATCAGAAGTGGTAACAGCTGGGAGTTCTGTTGGAATTGTTATGGTACTAAGCGTTCCACCGTTTTTATTCTTTAACGTTACCGTATTTCCGCTTATACTTGCTGAAGCAGCATAAGTTGCTTTAATGTTATTCCCGGATTCGTCCTGTGTGGCTTTAGTTGCTGTCGCAGCATTACCAGAAATATTAGCAGTTATTGTATTTGTTGACGGAGTATATTTTAAATTATCGTCATGGGCTCTTTTAGTTTCTGTAGAACTATCCGAAAACCAAATATGCCTTGCTGTGCTATTTGTAGCAGCCCCCTGAGTTGAGACATTTGTTGCCGTAGTAGCAGTACCAGACACATTACCACTTAAGCTGCCAGAAAAGCCTCCTGTTGCAGTAACTTTTGCAGGAAACGTAACGTTTTTTTGATAATCGTGGGTATATATCTTATCATTAGCGGCATATTCGTTTCCAGCTGTCCACCAAGTATCACCATACCCACGAATTTCCATAATACTTTGGGCAGAAGTCGTATATGTTGTCGCTAATGTATCAGAGCCATTCGGCCCCTTTGTCATAAATGTTAAACGATAATTCCAATAATTACCGGTTTGATTTGTACTTCCACCAAAAACACCAGAACTAAATTTAACATAATCATTCCCCGACCATCCGGTAAGACCCCATCCAGTTTGAGTAAATATTGTCTCCCAAGTTGTTGAACTCGAACCTTTCGCACGTTCTATTTTTAAACCAATGGTATCACTGTTTGCAGAAACCCAGAAGTACATTTCTTTTAATTGATTATATCGCTCTGTTGATGTAACATAATTACTATTCCAATAACTATATTTATTTGTTTCTGACGTCCCGTCTGGAACATTATATTTCATAGCCGTTATAGTAATACGAAGACCACATAATATACTTTTAACACCATTAAGCAAAGGAATAGATACAGCCGCTCTTGTTTCAGAAAATAATCCAACTTTTGTCGAATCAGCAATACCAGCGTCAACCCAGGTAGTACCACCATCTGTTGTTTTTTCAATAATGATTTGATTGGCCGGAAGAAACGCTAAACGATTTGCCCTTAAAGTATTTATTTTAGCATCCAATGTATTATCGGCAGCACCATTTAAATATTTAGGACGAGAAAGTTGTTGAGTATTTGCTGTTTCATTCTTAGCAATCGCTCCAACATTTGCAGCAGTAATATTCACATTGCCCGTTCTATATGAAGATTCAGCATTGCCTTTTACACCAGATACTTTACCATTTTCTCGTGCTGTGGCATCTTTTATATTATAAGTGATGCCATCAAGAGTCGTAATTTTAGAGATATCAGCCATTGGCTTAACACCTCCTTTATTACGAATTTGGACTTACTGTAATTGTTGCCTAAGTTCCACTAAAGGTCGGCTTAGAAACAGTACCAGAAGCTGTAGTTGTACCACTAAGTTGTACTTTCGTACCACTAAAGGTGGGTTGAGAAACTGTACCAGAAGGAGTACCAGATACACTTACGGCACCTTCTGTACCGGTAAAGGTAGCTGTATAACTACTTGGAACAGCAATATTACCAGTTACAAGTCTTACACCCGTGCCACTAAATGTTGGTTGAGAAACCGTACCAGACGGAGTTCCTTCCACGCTTATTGTCGCGGCCGTGCCACTAAAAGATGCACTATTGGGAACTGAAATATTACCGGTTACCAAACGAACACCTGTACCAGTAAAGGTCGGAGCAGTTGCAGAATAGGCCGCATCACCTGTTTTAACAGTTGTATTAGCGCCTTTTGTCGGTAACTCGCCCGCAGACCATGTAATTGTTAAATTTTCATTTGTAACAGTAGTAGTTAAAGAAGGTAAGCTACCAACTGCTGTAATAGAATTAACAGTAGTTGTGCTTCCAGCTGTTGCCACACTAATTACGGGTGCGGCCACGCTACCAGCCGGCGTGTAAGTGGCTGTACCGGTTGTAGATGACACGGCCGCAGTTTTGTTTGTATTTGATAATGTTACACTACCAGCCGGTGTATAGTCACCCGTAGCCGTCATTGCGCTGCCGCTAAATGTCGGTTGCGTAACTGTACCAGCAGGAGTATATGTTGCTGTACCCGTCGCAGATGCAACAGTTGCAGTTTTATTTGTAGTTGCATTAGTAGTTACTGTTACGGAACCAGACGGAGTAAAACTACCTGTTGCACTCATTGAATTGCCGCTAAATGTTGGCTATGTAACAGTACCAGCAGGAGTATAATTACCACTTGCACTATTAGTTGCACTAATTGTAACACTGCTTGAAGAACCTGTAAAGGTAGGTTGCGTTACAGAGCCGGCGGGCGTATAGCTTCCACTAGCTGTGTCTGCCCAAGCTAAATTACCAAGTGCAGATAAATCACCAAGTTCAATCCATTTAGTACCATCATATACAAATTCGGCTCCTTGATAAATAACCAAGTAGCCTTTAACAGCAGTAACACTATTACCATTAATTACTATAGTAGTAGTAGTTGCACCATCAGTTAATGGAGTTGTAGTTTCACCCATAAAGGTAACTCCACCAGCTATAGCACTTTCTATATTAGCAATATCCTAACGTGCCTTGGCGTCTTTTATATCATATGAAGTACCAGAAGGTAATGTAATTTTTGATATATCGGCCATTCTTTATTAGCCTCCTTCAAGAATATAATCTGTTTTTGATAAAATTAAATTTTCTGAATCTTGTGTATCTAAATAACAGCTAATTTTATTATTCCAAAATTCTCTTTCTGCATCTGTTAAATGCACGGTAGTATTGGTAATATGTGCTAATATAGTAGCTGTCATTCCATCTGTAATAAATGGCATATCAATTAGATATGATGTACCATCTCCAACCTTAATCCCGGCTATATAAGTAGGATTACCTACATCATCATAAATAACTTGATAATCACTATAAATATAAACCACGCCGCGCTCAGTAACTAAAGATGATTGAAGATCCCAAGCATAGGTTGTATCATAATAAACCTGTCCTAAACCTAATTCATGTGCAGAAAGATTACCATCTAATATAACTGAATTAATCTATGGTTTATTATCTAATTCATGATAATCACTACAATACACCACTGAACGTGCAATCTAAGAACCTGTGTTAATAGAAGCTTGAGATGCACTTAATGAAACGTTTAATTGTGGCTGCCTATAATTAACACTAATACTCATGCTTTATCTATTACTTTAAACACAGCGAAAGGTATTATATTGCATCTAAAAGAACCATTCTAATACCAATCTATACTATAAACATACTTACCAACTGGCAGCCTAGTTGTTTCTTCTTCAGTAAGTATTAAATTAATAGTGTTTTTTGATATATTGGTAAAATCTTTTTCCAATAATATCGTTTCATTTTTTGCTGTCTTAACAGTAAATTTTATTCCATCCGTGCCCGATGGTTTAATTCCATTAACAACTAAAGGTAATTCAATACCCCAGTCGCCTTCGCACATACATAAATCTTTGCCATTGACTGCCCACATTTATCTTACCTCTTATAATTATTTTTAAAGAACCAATATGGGACTATTAATTGTACCATCGGTTGTTATTATTTTACGCCGGCGCCACTGTACCAATAGTAGCAGTTTTACCACCAGCATTATTATCTGTTTCTACATATGCTATTGCATTTACGGTTACTTGTGAAAAGTAATTAAAATCACCAGCATCGGTAGGCAGATAAGTTTTAGAAGTTGTATAAGGTGTTGTAGTGTAAGATGTAGCCTTAACATCTTCACTACCAGTCATAGTACCAAGTACACCTAAAATTGTTACACCACTACGAATATTATCAGCAATAATTTTGGCCTATTCTGTAGAACTAATTGATACAGTACCAGAACCATCATGATAACCTTGTGTAATGGTAACAGCCTCGTTCTTTACAGTAATTGTACTAGTCTGTGCGCCATTGTTGGGCATTGTACCAGTTAATTTGATGCCATTTTTATATGCTGTTTTTGTTGCTAATATTTCATCTACCGTCGCCGTAGCGTCATCTGTTTTTGCATCGAAGTTACATGTACCCAATATAGGGGCGCCATCCGCGCCATGTGCAGTATAACCAGCTAACAATTTGTTTGCTACAACGGTATCGTCAGTTAAATCAATTAAGGTTTGACTTCCATACACAACTTTTGATATATAAGTATTCGGCATAGTTACACCTCACCCTATTGTAACGGTATAACCGTTTTTTAAATTAATTGTTTGTGCTATTGGAATAGATTCAATAGTCACATTATCTTTCATCATTTTATCTTTAGTGGCTAATGTTTGTCCATATATACGAGGAATTACATTATAAATACCCTAATAAATATTAGTGGTTTCTAAAGTTACAATTTCACCAAAAGAGGGTTTAAAAGTACAAGTGTCTTGTACAAATTGTACTTTAAATGATTCAACTTCATTAAAAAATACACGTATTCTCATTCTAAAATCTCATCATTTATAACATTATAAACAGGTATTTCATATTCAGATGTAGCTAATGCCTTATCATCTGCGGTTAAAGCACGTAATTGAACCTTAACCGGAATTTTTTCCTTAAATAAGTTTGTCTCCTCTTGTGTTAATGTAACATAAACGACATAGACTGTTGAATCATCTTCTAATTCCTAAGTAGTAAAACTACAATCAGTCTTCGTCTTTTTTAGAATTTCCGCACCTTTTTGAGCATAATAAATATTTAATTCCTTAAATGTACTAGGATCAATGCCACG
>Ga0310696_10008984_pt1 | contig 11606 bp, 11 predicted proteins | sample AusTroGonzalo_MG_4_FD_203885 | JGI IMG/M metagenome (GOLD analysis project Ga0310696, IMG submission 203885) | Bovine rumen microbial communities from tropical cattle in Woodstock, Queensland, Australia - Gonzalo_02 (v2) (version 2) | ecosystem: Host-associated > Mammals > Digestive system >...
TTTCTTGTCCCAAACAAGTCTGTATTATCTCTGTAACAATAGTCCAACACTTTTTTGATCCAACTATCAGGAATGTCCTTAGCGAAAAGATCTATTCCACTACCAACAAAGATAAACTTACCTGTACCAAAATCATCTTTGAAACTCTCTTCATTCAGTCTAATTCTATCTGCTACCTCATTACCATATTTATATAGCACATAACAGTACTTACAATCATGAGGACATCTACCCACAATCGGATTCCATGTGTGAGTTACAAATTCGTACATATCACCTTTACCCTCTTTAAGCATAATCATTCTCATTAATGTCATTTGTTCCAAAGATAAACTTTGGACGGTAAATATCTACTACTTTGGTGGACTTTCCATTAATCCGCTTACTATAAGGATCAGAGCAATCAAACCACTGGTGGAGGTCTTTTGACTTGGGTGTTTTCGTAATTCCAAACACATTATAAGCCTGACTTATCTTTTCTAAAGTATTAGCTACTGTTATTGTTGTCCCTGATGGAATATGATCGACAATAAACTTTGCTAGTTTTTGATCCTTTGTTTTCTCTTCGTCCAGACAACTTAGTGCAGCTTCAATTGACTTCTTAATATATCTGAGATTCCTTACCCTCTCAACACCGAGTTTATAGTATGCCGCTTTGATTAGTGGTTGCAGTTGTTCCAGAAATAGAAGTGCAGGAGCATGTGGATTATGAGTTACTATATCAGTATATTGAATAAACGCTTCTTTAAAGGACTGCTTTTCTGTGGAGATCTTATCATCGATTTTCATGTATTCTTCAACAGTTGTTTCAATATCATTTTCTTCATAGCTTTTTGTGATACTGAGACCATTTTTGTAAACCCATTGGTTAACTTGATAGTTGTATAGCTCCAGTTTAGGTAAAATATCGTTGATAATAAACTGATCATTCTCCTTGTCGTACTTCATGTACAGACTATTAAGGTCATGTTTGAGGTTGTCTCTCAGGTTATCTTTAATTGCTTTGTTTGGTGCCTTGTTAAAGAAATCAACCGTTTCATAAGCCGTCTTTATAGCTGCATCCGTTTTTGCTTTCATCTGTTCATAGGTCATATCAAGGTTCAACTTCTTGTAGGTAGTATTGAATATGTGTACCAGAAAGTTTCTAAAAGGATTAGTCTTTGTGCGGATTCTTCCTGCTATTTGTGGAATATCTGTGTCAATACTGGCCTGAGTGTGTGGATTAGATGCACTGCTTACAACAAAACAAAGTCCTGTCTCACTTTCGTAATCAGCTCCCTCAAAAGACTTGGAGGTTATGAAGTTAAACATCTTATTTGGACTACGGCTGTTGCTAATGTCATATCCGATTAGCTTTTCTCTGTTGCCTTCATTGTCTGCACATATTATTCTCACCTCATCCCTACAAAGATTGCAATGCTTCAATATTGCTACAATATCGGTTACACTGTTGATGAAGAAAAAGGCTTCATAGCTTTTGATCCCTTCTTCTGAAGCCATAAAACCATCACGCTTGTATTTGTTAATGATGTTAGCCGTTAATAGATAAGGCTTGTTGGTCTGTTGTAATTGTACTTTCAATTCTGATTTGTTATTTCCCCAATCAGCTTGCACTTCTCTAACATTTTCTAAACAGTTTGGTTTGAATGATGGCATAATCGGAGTGGCGGACATAAAGCAAAAAGACTTGAATGCTCTGAAATTTGCAAGGACTCCATCAATGGCTTTTTGCCTATAAGAATATGCTTTGAGTAAGCAATGATATTCATCAACCAATAATCTATAGTTCTTGGGCTGAATGTATTCCATTAGCTTGGGTACTTTATCATAGGTGCACATGATCTTTTTAGTACCAGTACTATTCAGGTAATTTTTGAGGTTTCTTTCTATAGAGTCATCAAATTTACCGAATAGTCCGAATGGTCTTATCCCTTTGTAAGGGGATTTGGAAATACCAGCCGTAATAATATCTGTTTTGTTAATGATCAGCTCCGTAGTTGGAACAGCAATCACGTAATCTTCTGTGTTCTGGAGAACAACAGTAGTACCACCACAACCTGTAACGACTTTGTTAAAAATGCAGTTGTGGGGTAAGTCATTTAAGTGTAAGAATCCGTCATTGGATTCTATTCTTAATGGTTCTATCATTTTCGATTAAGATTATATATTATTCGAAAAAGATCTCCTGACATATTCGATCAAAAAGTATCGAAATTATCTTGTAACTGTTTTTCCTTTTTCTTATATAAAAGGGATAATCTGCAAGTTTTGGTTACATCATATATCAAAAGAAAAGAGCCCTGAAGACTCTTCCCCTTGTCCAAATATATAATGATAACCGATTATCTGGTGATTATATTTAAGTGAAGTTTGTTTCTGATCACTTATTATCTCACAGCGATTTTTACGTCATTTTCTGGTTCACCATTTCTAGTGCCTCTTGTTATTTTTCAGCCTCTCCAGACAAACGAAATCACCATGTATGTTTTTCATGTATTGTTCTGTGTGTTCTACTATATTCTGGTAGCCACTACTTCTTATTATAAAAGAGGAATCAAGGTCAACTTGTTCGTGTTTGTGGCTGCACTTGAATACGGCGGACAGAGACCGATTTTTGTCACAGAACATTTTTCTTACTTTAGTATAGTAGCTCTGAAAATTTTTTGTCTGTCACTAAGTGTAAACAAAGGAACGCCATTTCTGAACGCTCCCTTGTATATCATTGCAACTATGTAGTAAAGTTATCATCAAAAATCACTGCCCCAAATTAAAAAAAGTTAATGGGTAAAATAAGAACCAGAGACACCCCTAATGCAAGTATTTTGGGGTGAGAGTGACATTTTACAGAAAGGGTATATAAAACGATTAATATTCTAAAAAAGTCACCTTGTGTAGTTTAGTTAACAGGAGACTTATCTAATTTAATTAAATCTAGCTCAGACTGCTTCTTTCTATCCCTCTCAGCCATTAGAGTCATTTCTGAGTTAACCAGATCATGTGCTAAGAAGAAATTGTTTAGTCTGATTGCGAGATAGTCTTTAAGTTCAGTAATCATTGGACGATAAAGGATGCTAGTGGTGCAATAAACTCCCATATATTTCTCTTCATCATCAGTAAAATAGACGGTGGTCACGCTGCCGTTAGCATTAGCGTAATTAATAGAGTGTTTCAGTCTCTCCACTTTTTCAGTATCGCCAAGATCAATCTTCATCCAACAGTAGTCGCATATATCAATATAATGGCTGTCTTCTCCCAATAAGATTAAGAAATGATTACCTTGGAAGTAGAAATCAAGGTCTCCATCCTCTGTTTCTGTAAAAGGACAGCCCAACTCTTTAAGACACTTTCTGAGCATGCCCTTCATTATTACGTGTTCAGGGATTGAAGTTAATGCTTCTATCTTCTCTTTGGCAAGCTTCAAATAATCTGGATAGTAGCCGTTTGGATAAGTTATTATCTTCTGCAACTCACTAATGCTCATCTTATTGATGATTTTTTGCCACTCCTTTAAAGAAGACTTATAATTGCTTTCGGCCATACTATTGTGTATTGAATTAATACTGCTGCAAAGATACTACTTTTTAGTAAAAAAGCAACCACTCACTACGATTTTGTACGAAATGAGTGGTATGTTATAGAGTTTCTATTAGCTAATCACGTTTAAAGGTAGCATAAGCTTCTAATGAATTGTTATTGTAACTCTCTAGTGTGAATGATTTAATATATGCTGCCCACTTTTGTAATTTGAGCACACCTTTCGTAACATTACCAAGTAAGTCCTTCTCGTAATAGTGATACTCGTTATCGTTGAATTTGTCTAGTACGATGGATTTTGTTTTTCCATTTTCCGTATAAGAGATTTTTAGACTCTTATCAAAGAATGTTAGAGTAGCTTTTGATCCTAGGTATCTTGCTTTATTCTTTTGGATTGAAGTAGGATTGTATTTGGGACCATAATAGTTAATATCAGTACAAACAAATGTTTGTGCTTGTACAGTAACCGATAGTAAACATATTACTACAACCGATAATATTTTTTTCATAAACGTATTTTTAAGTTAGACAATTCATTAAAAAAAACATACTATTAATAAAAGAGCTATTCCTCAAACCTTATGCAGCTTCCACCTCTAATCGTATATTGCAAATTAGATTCATTATGTACCAAATCTGCACTATCCCCTATATATCTTATGTAACTATATCTATCATTAACACACAAATTTTGAATATTTATATTTTATTGTATTCGCCATGGTTTTCGAATCAGTTTTCATCCCTGTGAACACGATTTTCCAAAATGTATTATTATAAAACCACAAACTGACCGATCTAAACTTCACTCCTTCGCATTCGATATTACCATCAATAACTAGAACGTCTGAAAGCTTCTTCATGTCGCTAAAAATTATCGTTATTCGAACTTAAATAATTTACATTTACAACACAGTTTACTAAATAAACTCCCCCAATTCCATGATCAACAAATTGCTGTATATATGAGATTTTAATTGAATTACCATTAAATCCTCGCCAAATAATAGCATTATCCGTTAATGTACTTTCTTTTCCATATTTTGAAGCATAAGTTGCATGTAGTCTTGAAATAAGATGGTTTGCTTCTTGTTGAGCATTTTCTAAGAACCGTATGGCGTTACTATATCCCTCTATCCAGGTGTTATTAAATGACCTAGAAAAAATAGCATTTGTTATTACCCCATTCTGGAATTCCATTGTAAACTGATTGAAGGATTCACCTGCCAAAGATATATTATTTATCTTACAACTATTGTTATTCCATTCAGCCCCTCTGTATTTTGTGTTTACGATATTTTGAACATCAAATCTAGATTGACCTAAATGAAAGTCCAGAAAGCTTCCGATTGCTTGAGCATAAGTTACAATGTTGAAAAGTGAAAATAGCAAAATAAACCATTGTCTTTTCATTTGTTACAAGTATATAGCTAACCATATCCCCAGATGTCAGCGATTAAACATAGTAAAAGGCGTGGGAACTCTTAACTTATTACCTCATTGTGGCTCTGGACTGCCTGGCTGAATAATAAGCAAAAGCCCACGCCACAATGATATGTAAATCCTATTAAGGAAATAATATCATCTGCGTGGGCGTTCTTGCTAATTACCCTCAGCCTAGAATTGTCCAGATTCCAACGAGAGGCAACTTGCTAAACGCCCTGTCTCAGCTAACTATTTAAAGCCGCTTTGACGCTACAAATATAGTAAAAAGACGTTTAACTTCGCAAGAACTTGCTTATTATTTAAGATTCATTAAATGTTGAACTCCGTCTTTATCCGTTGAACGGTACTTACCCCCCTGTTAGTGAGTTTAGCCACATTCCTTACAGAGTAGCCACGTTTCAGGTAAGAGATAATGTCTCTGTATTCTTCACGTTTCTGCTCTGTAGTCTTAACGCTTCCAACTTTACGGCCAAGTTTCCCACCTCGTTCAATGTAGAGTTTACGGCCACTATTCAAACGGAACTTGATATTTTCACGTTCAAGCTGTGCACATGTTGATAGTGTTGCTATCATTATCGGTGCAAACATTGTGGGCTTACCCTCTGTATCAAGTAGAGTCAATTGCTCTTTCTGCATATAGAGGTTGATCCCATTATCTATGAGATCTTTTACTGTAGCCAGAACTTCAAAGGCATTTCTTCCTAGTCGTGATAACTCACTAACTAATAGTATAGCAACATTGTTGGATTTACAGTATTCGATAGCCTCCTGTAATACTGGACGTTCACTATTCTTCTTTGCTCCAGAAATATGTTCTTCAAACACTTTGGATAGCTCCAACTTCTGATATTCCACATAATCCAGAAGGTCTGAAATCTGACGATCTGTGTTTTGACGGTCTCCAACTGAGGAAACACGTGCATAGATAACTGCATTCATTTTAATCAAAGTATTATGTGATAACGGAAAAGAGTGTGCCCATCAACCCCACAGAGATTTATTTGAACACACTCGTTAATTGAACACATTAAAAAGAAAGAGGACACCACCACCTTGATTAAATAATAATAGGTGAGTGATGCCCTCCGCACTCTATCAACTAACCAAGAAACCATTGGTATGTTGAATCACCGTGTAAAGCATTGTTGAGTCCAACGCTTACTTCGGTAGCATTAACAGCTCTGGAGAGATAGCTATCAATATAGCTGCTCTTGTTAGCCTCAGTCAGCAGATTGTGGAAGCTCCACATAGAGAGTGATCCGCCCTTGCCGCCAAAGTCTTCATTAAGATAGTAGCCCCTGCACACGTTGTTGACCTGTGAATCAGTAATCAATAGACGTGGTATGCCTCTAGACAGTCCTTGCGGTAGTGCCTGATAGAGTCTCATTCTACCGATGATCTGAGCAAACTGCGTCTCAGTCAGGTAGGTGTTACTGAGAGTCTGCATCAAGTGAATATCTTTGGCAGGGTTGAACTGATTGAAGAGCTCCATCACCTGTGTATAGAGTTGCTTCAAGTCCATGACCTCCAGAGAGAGTTTCACACCTTGACCTGTCAGCACCTGATTGCTACAGATCACCACACGCCAGCCCACGAACACGCTGAATTTTTCCACTCCTTTAGAAGAACGGTAGAGGTTCAGATCATTGTAGTTACGGACACCACCCACACAAAGCTCCAGACGCTGGCCTTCGATGGTCTCATAGATGGTGGGGATCGTGAAAGCAAACGCCATCCTCTGGTAGAACTGAGTCTTTTCGCACTCCAGAAGCTCAGAAGCTCTCTTACCTAATGCGTCAGGTGTGCGACCTCTAACGATGTGCGACACTCTTACATCTGGGTTGGTGATAGCTTCCCCCTGATAGAAGGACTGCGCTGCATCCCAGACAGATTCGATGAAGTCCTGATGCGAAATCGTTAGTTCCTGATTAGCCCATGTAGGAACCACGCACTGAGTTTTCAACTCGTCCATAGTGATTCGGTTGGTGTTAGCTTCCAAGAAACTGACATAGGACTTAGCAGAGGTTACAGGCTGATCTACAGAGATTTCTTCGTAGTCAGCATACTCAAACTGATTGCTGTTATTTGTAGCCACAGCAGCAGGCATCAATAATAAATTGCTCATAATTCAATGAATTAAATGATTAATGATAGAGTTAACTGTATGAGGTACGTGTTTACCTCCTAAGAGGTACATACGCTCTACAATTTGACTACGTTTTTTTGTAGCTGACTTAAGTTTCTTCCAGAAATTCGTTTTACCTATTGAGACAGGGAGGGGGACTATGTAAGGGTGTGGCGGTGTGTGTAGAAAAAAATAAAAATTTTAAAATTTGATGTAATCTCAGCAAATTTTAGTATTTTTGTGGCATGATAGAGATTGAGCCAATAACAGAGTACGAAAGGACAGGATATATGGACTACCCATATATAGATGATCCTTTGTTTGAGTATCTGAACAAAGTTGCAGATAATTTCTGGTGGGAACCTGTTCATGACTTTGATGAAGAAACATGTGAGGAATATTTTATTGAACAACCTTCTTTTGTTCCAAGTTGGTTTGCTCGTAGGTATTTGGATGGTAAAATTGATCTTAGCACATTACCATTATATATAGAAACTGTACAGGAAGAAGTGTCGAAGAAACATATTTCTTGGCAAACTTTAGATAAAACTCCACAGCATAAGGTGCAATCAACGAAAGAGTCAGTCCCCAATATATCTATGACTCTGAAAGCTTATGGGTTAGACATCTCAAAATTCTGGTATCTATGTATTTGTATTAAAGACTGGGTTGTGGGTAAAACTAGTGAAGGTGCTAGAATAGATGATAATTTAACACCTAGAGAAGAGTTGCAAGCTATTGTCGATGAAATAGGCAAACTTGATTATCAACTTTGTGGCATAACGCACAAAAGTAAAAGCAAGGCTAAATTGACTCTGAATGTTAAGAGGAAAAACACTATTATTAGCAGCGAACAAACTCTAGCCATTTTAGCATATGCAGTATCTCAATTTTTAGAATCAGACTATTGTAAGAAAACGGAAATAATAGATGGTAAAGAAACCAGAGTTCTTAAACCTGTTACTGTACTTGATAGCTGTGAATTAAGTGAGAAAAGGTTGACTAAACAGATGGCGAAAACTGTGAGACTTGCACTTTTCTATAAACATCTAAATTGGTTTATGGAGCGTAGAGAAGTGGATGAGGATCTCGTTAAGAGCTATCCAACACTAATTTCAACTAATAAAGACCTTCTTATCTCACGTATGGCATTTCTTACTGGTCTTACTGATGATCGTAAATTCTTAGAGCCTGATAATGCAGGTAAGGGATATATCCGTACAGCTATAAGTGGTTATGAAAAAAATACGGTTAAAACTGACAACAAATATTATGGTTCTGGTTTCTAATTAAAAAATCTACTCCTTTTTATCTTGTTGATTCTTAGTTGGTTGGGAATATTTTGAATTGAAATATTCCTAACACGGATCATGTTAATATGCTAGCTTTATTCATCTGTTAGCCCTATCTTTGCACCAGAAATCAGAAATAGTTCTGGTGACAAATAAAAAAAATTAGATTATGAACAATGAAAAAATTAACGCTACAACAGTAGCAGATGAGAACAAGGACGTGGCAATTGAGACCACAAGTATTAACAATTCAAATCATAACATTATGGAAGAAAAAAAAGTAATCGCTACAGATGTAGCAAATGAAGACGTAGCAAACGCTACTATCGAGAGTGTTAACGCAGCTGAGAACGCTGCAAGTAATAATCAAAATCAAACGAATATGACAGAAGAAAAAGAGACTGTCGCTCCAACGATGCGAGTTGCCATTATTGATGGTGAAGAGAAAAACATTTTAGTTGCTCATCCAAAATTCGGCATGACGCAGCCCAAAGACAAAAATGGGATTCTCCCAAAGGTTGATACCAGTAAGATAATGAGTTGTATCTTTCATTTCTCACGACCTGAATTGTTTTGGGATGAGGGCTACGACCTTTATGATGAAAACAATAAAACCATTGAGAAGGGTACGCCTAATGTTCTCGTTCATGCGCAGACGCCAGATGATTACTGGAAAATAGGACTGGTTGAAAAACTGGAACATGTTGAAGTCATAGATTTTGCAAGTGTCCAGGAGTTCGCGCAAACTGTGGGCACCACGAACTTATATAGCCGTGGATTGAATAGTTCAGAGAAGATGGGAGTGGCTGCTGTGGCCTCTGGAAACGAAGACTGCCAAATAATATTTGACTTTGCCAAGCTGCATAAGATGAGCATCTCAACTGCTCAGCACTATCTTGATTATTCAATAAAGCCTGCTACAGTGCAGGAACTAATGATGGGAATATCTACAGAGAATGTGCCAACCATAGGACGTACAGCAGAAGAAGCAAAAGCATTGCTTGATGTGATAAAGAGTAAGTTTAAGAAGACAGCAGATAAGCGTTATATCATCCGACCTGTTAACACCCTTCTGCACATGGCGAACAAAGGTTATTCAATGGACTTGATGAAAGAGGCGATTAATTCGCTAAGTGAAATGGATACGAAGACAATAGAAGAAGCTCAAAATGGGCAGAGAGAAGCGATGGTATCTAGTACTCTGACCTCGTGCCTTGATAAACTAAAAGATAATCAGGAAGAGAAAGAGGCAGCATAGTTCGATTGCCACATCCACCAGAAGGACATTAGGGAATACCCCCTAATAGTCCTATCTGGAGCTGTGAACTCATTTCCCGAAGACGTATTTAATGACCTTGGCGTTAGCTTTGTTTTCGTTAACGAAGTCACGTTCAATGTAGATGTCTGTGACTCGCATGGATTCATCTATGTGATTTAGAGCCTCATGAACAACGTATTTGTCTATTCCTACTTTATTAAGTGCGATTGTTGCCCATGAGTGGCGAGCTGCATAGTATTCCAGATCAACCAACTTCAATTCTTTACCGATATTCTTTAGCCCAAGATTTATTGCTCGATTGAAGTTCTTCTCAGTTTTATATAATCGGTAGAATTTGAAAACACGAAGTCCTGTCTTATCCCTGTATTTTTCGTATAGAGGCATTATAAATGGAGGAATCATCACTTCCATTTTTGCCTTGTCGAGTCTTCGGGCTGTAGTCTTTGTGCGATAGTAGGTTATGGTATCATTATTAATCTCTGTACAGTTAAAAAGATCAGCAGAGTTCATTCCAATTAAACAGAACGATAATATAAAACAATCCTTCGCCAGATTCGTTATGCTTTCTAGTTTGAGCGATCCGTCCTTTTTGCATTCATAAGGATATTGCCAGATGCTTTTTATCTGATCTGGGGTGATAGCTCTCTTACGGGTCGCTTGTTGTTTTGGAATAATTACATATTCGAATGGCGAATTGGTTATGCGAATAATATTACGGTCATAATCATTGTATTTCTTTTTAGCTTCGTTGAACAAATGGCGGAGACTTCCGAGATATAGAGAAATGCTACGATCTGTTGGTACTCGTTTACCTGACTTGGTTAATGCTTTCGCTCGGAGTTCGCTTTGTTTCTTTAAATAGTCCATATAACCATTCAATATAAAGGCTGTTAGTTTTGAGGCTTCAAGATGCTCAGTGCCTAAATAGGCGATAAAAGAATTAACGGCAGATTGATAGTTCTTTTTACCCTTGATAGAGGTCGTAGAAATCCACCATTGGGAGAATTGAATAAAATCCACAGGTGTATGTCTCTCTTCATCGGCTTTAATCATTTCTACAATTTCGTCTAATGTAAAATGATGAGCATCCACCTGTAACTTGTCGCACATTTCTTTGTAAGTTTCTACAAGCTTATCAACCTTCTGTTTAAGGATCGTCCCATCCTTAAAAGACAGGGATTTAGTGAGGTCTTCAGGACTTGCAAATAGGCTTGTAGATAGCCTTTTCACCTTTCGATTGTACGTAAAACATAGCTTTACGTTGTACTTGCGGTCAACACGTAAACCGTCTTTCTTTACCATCGCCTTGATTGTCAGCATGTTACATCAATTTTTTAGCGGTAAACAAAAAAGGCAAAAACAACGGATTTTGACCCATTTTTGACCGATTTTGATGCTGAAATTGGCAACCGTATTAGAAAGAAAAAGCCCTGTAAGTTATTGACCTACAGGGTTTTAAGGGAGGGTGCCCGGTGGGACTCGAACCCACGACATTCAGAACCACAATCTGACGCTCTAACCAACTGAACTACGGGCACCATGTAAAGATCGAATGCTTTACCTTTCGGCTAAGCGGGTGCAAAGGTACGGGAATTATTTGAATTGGCCAAATAAATCCCGTACTTTTTTCCGAAAAACTTTACTTAGCAGGCTGTGCAGGGGCTTTCGGGCTCTCTACAGGGGCTGCAGGTGCATCGGCTGCTGCAGGAGCTGCAGGTGCATCGGGCACTGCGGCATCTTTCTGCTGGCTGGCACCAAAACCAGGCAGGTTGTTGGGGTTGGTGGCAGGAGTCTGATAGTTTTCCATCACACTGCTGTCGGTATTAGCCTGAGGAGCCACATAGGCACAGGCAACACTAATAACAACCATAGCTGCTGCAAGGCCCCACGTCATCTTCTCGATGAAGTCAGTGGTCTTGCGCACACCGCC
>Ga0310696_10008985_pt1 | contig 11606 bp, 8 predicted proteins | sample AusTroGonzalo_MG_4_FD_203885 | JGI IMG/M metagenome (GOLD analysis project Ga0310696, IMG submission 203885) | Bovine rumen microbial communities from tropical cattle in Woodstock, Queensland, Australia - Gonzalo_02 (v2) (version 2) | ecosystem: Host-associated > Mammals > Digestive system >...
GTACTGGCGCTACTTCCTTTGGAACTTCAGCGGCCGTCAGTGCGACGTGCAGGGTATGGGAGGTGAGCTGGAAGGCAACTGGATCACCGGCATCAACGCCATCGACCAGATTTTCCTCGGCAAGCAGGCCGACCTGAAAGCCAACGAGAACAAAGGTCACAACAAGTACTATATGCTGCCGTTGCTGCTGGGCATCATCGGCATTCTCTTCTATTCCGCCCGCGACGGGAAGAATTCCTTCATCGTGCTGATGCTCTTCCTGATGACCGGCTTGGCCATCGGCTTCTACCTGAACATGTACGCCTTCCAGCCCCGTGAGCGTGACTATGCCTTCGCGGCCTCGTTCTATGCGTTCAGCATCTGGGTGGGCTTCGGCGTGTTCGGTATCTACTCCCTTTTTGAAAAGCTGAAAAACAGCAAGGTGCAGGTGATTGCCGCCGTGCTGACCACCTGTATCTGCCTCGGCCTCGTGCCGGGACTGATGGCCTCCCAGAACTGGGACGACCACAACCGTTCGCACCGTTACACGGCGTTGGCCGCGGCCAAGGCCTATCTTGACTCCTGTGCCCCGAACGCCATCATCTTCACGATGGGAGACAACGACACCTTCCCGCTCTGGTACGCCCAGGAGGTGGAGGGATACCGCACCGACGTGCGCGTCTGCAACCTGTCGCTGCTCTCCGCCGGCTGGTACGTTGATCAGATGAAGCGCAAGGCCTACAGCTCTGATCCGCTGCCGATTTCGATGGAGAAGGTTCAGTACCGCGACGGCACCCGCGATGCCGTGTTCTTCATGCCCGGCAATGGCGAGTACCTTGACCTGAACACCGTCCTCGACATCATCAAGCAGCCCCAGTACAACGGACAGTCGCGTCTGAAATGCGGCGCCAACCTCCCCTACTACGGTGCTTACGTCGGACAGGACATCCCCGCCAGCTTCTCCATACCTGTGGACAAGGAAAAGGTTCTTGCCAACGGGACGGTCAAGGAGAAGGATACAGCCCGCATCGTGGACCACATCCGCTGGAACCTCAAGAGCACCATCGCCTCCCGTTCAGCCCTGATGGTACTTGACATCCTCGCCACCAACAACTGGGAACGCCCCGTCTATTTCGCCACTTCCATGGGCAGCGACGGCTATTTCGGTTTGGAGGAATACTTCCAGCTGGAAGGTTTCGCCTACCGTCTGGTTCCCATCAAGTCGGGCAAGGCCGGCCGTATCGACAGCGACATCCTCTATGAGAACGTGATGAACAAGTTCGATGACCACACCCGTATCGACCGTGTCAACCATCCCGACGCACCGGCGCAGCAGCCCTATCCGTACGCTTGGGGCGGCGTGAACGACCCGCGCGTCTATAACTCCGACGACAACATTCGCACCTGCTACTATATCCAGAACATCCACAGCCGCCTTGCCGACCAGCTCATCCGCGAGAACAAGCTTGACAGCGCCGAAAAGGTACTTGACCACTGCCAGCAGGTTCTTCCTAACGACCTCATCTGCTACAAGCTGAACCGCAACCCCGGCTACACCGACCGCTGGATTGAAATTGCCAGACTTTACAACTCCTGCAATCCTGCCAAAGCCACAGCGCTGCTGAACACCATTCTGGATGTCATCAAGGAGGAGCTCAACTTCTACGAAAGTGCCGATGACCGCACCCTGAAGATTCACCACGAGAACATCGAACTCATCTTTGGAATGTTCCTGCCCAGAATGACAGAATATGCCAAAGAACCGTTGGATTTCAGCGGCATGAAGCTCTCCAAGACCGGCAACTATATGATTGCCAGTGCCGACCACTCTATCCAGCAGGCGATGGCCAACGTGCAGTCGTTGGTGACGGAACGCTCGATGCTCATCAGCCGTGTCAACAGCGGCGAGGAGAGCAACCGCGAGGATGCCATGGCTCGTATTCAGGCGACAGAGGACCAGCTCAACGACCAGCTGCAGGATGCAGCCCAGAGCCTGAAAGGTCTGGAACGCTCCATCAACCTTTTTGAAGCCTGCGGCGACCAGAACACGGCGGAGAAAGCAAAGGCCATCCATCGCCAGTATGCGCCCCAGCTCGCACTCTACTTCGGTGCTGACTCATTCGAGAAATATTAATCATTGAAAACAAAAAGATTATGAAGAAAATATCATTTATCCTCACCCTCGTTTCCTGCCTCTTTCTGGCAAGCTGTTCCTCTTCGAAGGCAAGCGACGCCCCCACAGACTGCACAGACGAGATAACAGGAGCCACTGAAAACCCAACCGACCAACAACAAAACACCCATGATATGGAAAATCTGACCAAAGTACTCATCAAGACATCAGAAGGCGACATCACGATCGCCCTCTACGACAATACTCCGAAGCACAAGGAGAACTTCATCAAGTTAGTGAATGACGGTTTCTACGACGGAGTCCTGTTCCACCGCATCATCCAAGGTTTCATGATTCAGACAGGGGATCCCGAATCGAAGGGTGCGCCGGCGGGCAAGATGCTCGGCAACGGCGGTCCTGGCTACACCATCCCCGCAGAGTTCAAACCCGAAAACTACCACAAACGCGGCGCGGTGGCGGCGGCACGTCAGGGTGACCAAGTGAACCCCACGAAAGCCTCTTCCGGCTCACAGTTCTACATTGTGGACGGAAAACCCTTCAATGCCAACCTGATGGCCCAGATTTCGTACCAGTACGGCAAGTCCTTCACGGAGGAGCAGCGCAAAGTTTACGAGACCATCGGCGGCGCCCCGTTCCTTGACGGCGACTACACTGTTTTCGGCGAGGTGGTGGAAGGCATGGACGTAGTGGACAAGATTGCGGCCAAACCGAAAGACCGCTACGACCGCCCCACAGCCGACATCAAAATCATCTCCACCGAAATCCTCAAATAAACCAAACATAATACCTTAAAAGCCCCGCAGGGGCGAAAGACCTTAAACGGGGATGTAAATCCCCGGAATAAAAAGATGGGGATGTAAATCCCCGAAAAAAGAAATATGGACAATATTGAAAAAATCAAAGCAGAATTAGAAGCGTTCAAGGTGAATGCGGCGGCGGATCTGGACAATTTCCGTCTGAAATTCCTCAGCAAGAAAAGCGAGTTGCAGTCGCTGCTGAACGAGATCAAGAATGTGCCGGCGGAGCAGCGCAAGGCTTTCGGCCAGCAGGTCAACATGCTGAAGCAGATGGCCCAACAGTACTTTGACGAGCAGAAGCAGCGTCTGGAAGACTCCGCCCCAACGGAGGGGAATCTGGCGGACATCACCCGCCCCGGTTCCACCGTGGAACTCGGTTCTCGCCACCCCATCTCCATTATGATGGACGAAGTGTGCAACATCTTCGAGAAGATCGGCTTCACGACCGTTTCCGGCCCCGACATTGAAGACGACTGGCACATCTTCACCGCCCTGAACTTTCCGGAGGAACATCCCGCCCGCGACATGCAGGACACCTTCTTCATCGACCAGAAGCCAGACATAGCTTTGCGCACCCACACTTCCACCCTGCAAGTTCGCACGATGGAGAAGCAGAAGCCGCCGATCCGCGTCATCTGTCCCGGCCGAGTGTTCCGTAACGAGGCCATCACCTCCCGCGCACACTGCATCTTCCACCAGATGGAAGGACTGTATATCGACGAGAACGTCTCGTTCGCCGACATGAAACAGACGCTGATGTACTTCGCAAAACAGATGTTCGGCGAGAACACCCGCATCCGTCTGCGTCCCTCCTACTTCCCGTTCACAGAGCCATCGGCGGAAATGGACGTGTCGTGCAATATATGCGGCGGCGAGGGCTGTGCCCTTTGCAAGCACACCGGCTGGGTGGAAATCCTCGGTTGCGGCATGGTGGATCCCAACGTGCTTGAGAACTGCGGCATCGACAGCAAAAAGTACTCCGGCTTCGCCTTCGGTCTTGGCATCGAACGTATGACCATGCTCAAGTACAAGACCAATGACATACGCCTCTACTTTGAGAACGATGTCCGATTCCTGCAGCAATTCACCGCAGCGAAACTGTAGTTTCAAGTCATAAGTAATAAGTAATAGGTAATAAGTTACCATCGCACAAGCCCTTCTTCAAACCTAAGACCTCCTACCTCCTACCTCCTACCTCCTACCTTTTACCTCCTACCTGCAACCTGATAAATTTTATGAATCTTTTGGCTTTTATCACATGGACAGTTAACCCCGTGGCTTTCAGCATCGGCAGTATGGAAATCCGTTGGTACGGCATTCTGCTTGCTCTCGGTTTCGTGCTGGCATATATGACCTTGCAGCAAATTTTCAAAAAAGAGGAGGTGCCACAGAAAACATTGGACACCCTCTCCATCTGGACGATTGTATGGTGCATTGTTGGTTTGCGGCTGGGGCATTTCCTGTTCTACGAGCCGGAATTCTTGGTGGCCCATCCCTTGCAGGTGCTGCTACCCATAGACGAAGACTGGCACTTTATTGGATACCAAGGGCTTGCAAGCCACGGCGGTGCCATTGCCATGATTCTGTGGATTGTTTATTTCGCCTATACCCGCAAGCTGAACTTTTTCTGGCTCATTGACAGAATCACTATCGCCATTCCCATCGCAGCCGCCTTCGTGCGGTTGGGTAACCTGATGAACCACGAAATCATTGGTTCTGTCACCACCATGCCGTGGGCTTTCAACTTCATCTACGGCGGCTACGACTCCGACGGATCCGCCATCGCCGGCACTTTCCGCCACCCGTCGCAGCTCTATGAGTCCATCGTCTATTTCCTCCTGTTTGTCGGACTTACCGTCTATTACTTCCGTTTTTCCAAAGGGAAAGTGGCTCCGGGACGTACCACGGGCATTATGATTCTCGTCATCTTCACCGCACGGTTTTTCATCGAATTCCTCAAAGCTGACCAAGTGATGAAAGAGGCTGACATGGTTCTCAACATCGGCCAAAAGCTCAGCATCCCGATGATCCTTCTCGGTATCGGCTTCCTTGTCTATTCTTTCATAAATCGCAACAAAATCCCTGCATACACAGGGCCGAAAGAAAAAATTGAACCAAAAGAAAAGAAAAAATAAGCAGGCAACATATCTCAAAATTTATTGTATTTTTGCAGACCCAATCAAGAGAAATCACTATGAAAAAAATCGCATTCATTCTTTCTTTTATTTTAATTTCCTTATTTTCAATCAGTAATGCACAAACTAGCGGTCCGGATGCCAGTGCAACAGCACGCCAGTTCGGGTATTATGTCGCATACGGTGATGCCATTAAGTCTTCGCACGCCGTCGTTCCCGAAACGGATATGAGCGCATACGTGGCCCAAAAACATTCTGAAATTGAAGAATTAGGCGGGCTTGCGAAAATTGTCATTGGAAATGAGGAAGTTGTCAACGAAAATACGGTAAAAATTTCTCTGATTTTCGTATGCAAAAAGGAGGATGCAACGGTTAAAGAAACCTACACCCTCCTTAAAGAGAACGGTACTTGGAAAATTGCGGCGGACAAATTATAAGCCGCGTTTTTCTATCAGTTTCTGCATGATTTGAATGGCATTGGTGGCGGCACCTTTCCGAAGATTGTCGGCCACTATCCACATATTCAATGTCTTGGGCTGTGATTCATCACGGCGGAGACGACCAACAAATACTTCATCTTTATCTTTTGCAAAACGGGGCATCGGATACACGTTTGCCTCAGGGGTGTCCTGCACAATGATTCCGGGCATTTCCTCCAAAAGACGGCGGACTTCGTCCAAATCGTATTCGTTTTCAAACTCCACATTTACGGCTTCGGAATGACCTCCGAAGACCGGCACGCGGACAACCGTTGCAGTAATCATTATTTTATTGTCGGAAAGAATCTTGCGGGTTTCATTCACTAACTTCATCTCTTCGGAAGTATAACCATTGGCCTCGAAAGAGCCGCCGTGGGGCAGCACGTTCAAGTCGATTTCGTAAGGATAGACCTTCTCGCACGGCTGGCCGGCACGTTCGGCGTTCAACTGCGTTACGGCTTTCATACCCGTCCCAGTAACAGACTGATACGTAGAGATTACCAGACGATGAATTTTGTACTTCCAGTGCAGCGGAGCCAGCGCCAGCACCATCTGGATGGTGGAGCAGTTGGGGTTGTCAATGATACGGTCGGCGGGCGAAACAGCGTCAATGTTGATTTCGGGGACGACGAGCGGGATGTGTTCGTACCCGCGCCACGCCGACGAATTGTCAATGACAGTGGTGCCGACTTCCGCGAACTGCGGGGCGTACAACAAGGAAGCGGAGCTTCCGGCGGAAAAGATGGCGAAGGCGGGGCGTGCGGCGATGGCATCGGCCACCGAAACCACTTTGCAGCTGCGTCCGGCAAAGGGGACTTCCTTGCCTATCGAACGTTCAGAGGCGGCGGGGATGAATTCACAATTACCAAAGCCTCTTTCTTCCAATACTTTGCGCATAACACTTCCCACCAATCCGGTGGCACCGACCAAAGCAATTTTCATATTTCCAAATTTTTTATTAATAAAAGTTAAAACCCTTGAAATTGGGGATGCAAAGATAGTAAATTTGCGGCACCAAACATCAAGAATTTATTTAAAAAATCACAAGGTTATGAAACACATCAAGTGGTTTATTGTCAGTATTTTATATCTTCTCTTGCAGCCTATGTATGGGCAATTCAGCGATGACTTTTCGGACGGGAATTTCTCCGAAAATCCAAAATGGGAGGGCGACACAGCGCAGTTCGTCATCAACGAAGCTTTACAGCTACAGTTGAACGGAGATGAAAGCGGTCGGGCGCGGCTGATGACGGCAAATTCGTTCCTTGGTGACGCTGTTGAATGGCGATTTTTCGTCAAATTGTCATTTTCGCCTTCGGGAAACAACTATGCCAGAATCCATTTGGCCACAAACCAGCCGATAGGTAATAACAATCAATTAACAGAATTTTTTCTCCAATTGGGAGAGCCAGGCAGCAACGACGTTCCCGAACTGTTTTTTCAAGAAAATGGAGAGGCTATTTCCGTTTTCCGCTGCAACCGTTCCATCGCCAGCGGGATGGCCCTATATATAAAAGTGGTAAAAGAACAGGGAAACCAATGGCGAATATTGGCGGCGGAAAATACTGACGGCATCTATGAAGAGATAGGAAACGGTGAAAGTCCGTCGACGAGCGAATCGGTAGCTTCTCAAAACCAATACTTTGGGATTGAATGTGCCTTCACTTCCGGAAATAAGACGCGATTCTATTTCGATGATTTCTACTGCGGGCCGCCGATTCGTGACACGCTCGCACCTACCGTCATCTCCGTCACGCCCGACCGCCACCAACGCAACCGACTCACGGTGACATTCAGCGAACCCGTCAGTGCAACCGCAACGGACACGCTCCACTATTCGGTAGCAGAGCGGCCTGCACACCCGACCGAATGCCACTTTACCGACAACTCGCAACGGATTGTAGAACTGCTTTTTGCGAACGACTTCATGGAGAGGGAACGGTATCATCTTGCCATTGAAGATATTACGGATGTCAACGGCAACCAGATGACGGACACGCTCCTGCCTTTTCTATTTTACAAAATACGCAGAAATGAACTCGTAATCAGCGAAATTATGGCTGACCCGTCGCCGCCGGTAGGACTGCCCGCAAGCGAATACGTGGAACTGCACAATCGTCTCCCCTTCGACATCACGCTGGATGATTGGACGTTACGGATTGGGACAAACGACCGGACGCTTTCCGGAGTCGCCATTCCCGCCAACGGGGAGGCCGTCATCGTCTCAACAGCAACGCTCGACTTTTGGGACAACACCCTCAACATCTATGCCGTCAACTCCTTCAGCCTCACCGATGATGGGCAGAAACTGACGTTGCTCTCGGACGAAGGCGAGGCTATTCACCATGTGGTATATAAGAAGACGTGGCATCGCAATCCGCTGAAACGTGACGGCGGGTGGTCGCTGGAGATGATGGACACCGACAACCCGTGTGCGGGTGCCGACAACTGGGACTCTTCGGTGGCGGCGGCGGGCGGAACCCCCAGTACATCTAATTCTATTTCAACTGATAACAAGGATGTTACGATACCTCGTATGGAGAAAGTCACTGTGCCGGACGACCGTCACGTGCGGGTCTTTTTCACCGAGCCAGTCCATTTCGACACCGCCGCCGCCCGTACCATCTTCCTCATTGATCGCGGTATGGCAGTGACGGCAGCGACCGAAGAGCCGCCGGAGTTCCGCTACACCACCCTCACGCTGGACGCGCCGCTGGACGCACGCACCGTCTATACCCTGACCTTGCACGACACCCTCTGCGACTGCGTCGGAAACCGGCTGTCGGACGGCGATTTCGCCACCTTCGGCTTGCCAGAAACGCCCGTCGCTGGCGACCTCATCCTCAATGAGGTGCTGTCGAACCCGTTCGGTGACACCGACGGTGACTATGTGGAACTGTACAACCGGTCGGATAAAATCATTGACTTGGGGAAGACACGGCTTGGCATCGGCAACGGGGAGGTGCCTGACAACGCCGTAGAGACGGTGGCGGACGGTTTTTTGCTGTTCCCGCAGCAGTATGCGGCCATCTGCAAGAACCGGTCTTTGACGATAGAGCAGTATGCCCCGCCGTTACCGCAGAACCTCCTTGAGAACGAGAAACTTCCCTCCTACCCCAACGAGACGGGGACAGTTCATCTGTTGGATGCGGAGCTGAACCACTTCGACCGTTTCACCTACGATGCCTCCCTGCACTACCCGTTGCTCAATAGCACCGACGGGGTGGCGCTGGAACGGATTCATTTTGACGGGCTTACGCAAGATCCCGAAAACTGGACGTCTGCTGCGGAGTCGTGCGGCTGGGGTACTCCGGGGTACCGCAATTCGCAGCACTCAGACGCGGGCGGCGGCGAGGAGACGGTGACGGTGGAGCCGGAGGTCATCACGCCCGACGGCGACGGCTACAACGACTTTGCCGAGGTCTTCTGTCACTTTCCCACGACAGGACAGCGGGTGATTGTGGACATTTACGACCGGGACGGGCACCGCATCCGCAGGTTGTGCGACAACCGAATTTGCGGCACGGACGAACGGTTCCGGTGGGACGCGGTGACGGACGACGGACGTACGGTGAGCAACGGAATCTACGTGGTTTTCGTAAGGGTATGGAATTTGGACGGGCGGACGAAAAGCTACCGCAAGGTAGTGACCGTGGCGTGGAAGTAAAATAATTCACTAAAATAGTGAATTACCTGGAAATTTATTGTAATTTTGCAACCGAAAAACAATATGAAAATTCAATTTGATAAAGAATACTTGTCAGAACTATATTACACTGGAAAGTGCTCAAACCGAAAGCATTGGTTTCAGCCCATTGTCGCCCGAAATTATGTAAAACGTATCATCACATTAGCAGAAGCGCCCAACGTTGAATCCTTATATGTTCTTAATTCACTGAATTATGAAGTTTTATCTGGCACAAAAGCAGGAATATCATCTATACGTATAGATTCAAAATATAGATTAGAATTTGTAGTAACGGAAACAGAGAAGCCTGTAATCATAATTTGCAACATCTTAGACATTACAAAACACTATAAATAAGAATAATATGAGCGATTTAGGATTTTCATTCACTGCCATACACCCTGGTGAAATATTAAAAGAGGAACTGGCATTTCGGGGCATACGCCAAAAAGATTTTGCTGAAACCATTTCTGTATCCTATACCAGACTGAATGAGATTTTAAATGGGAAAAGACCTATCACGTCCGATTTTGCATTGCTCGTGGAGGCCGCTTTAGGCACACCAGCAGAACATTGGCTGAATATGCAGGCCCGATATAACCTTCAGACAAGCAGGACGAAAGAGGCCGTCATATCCCGTTACAATTCCATTCGCAATGTGAGTCCGTGGGTTGTAATACCCTCAGTTGCCACAGCAAAGGTGTGAGAAAAAAGAACAGATAAAATTTGAGAGGCAATAAGTACAGAAATTTCAGAAGCACCGCAAAAAAATCGTACCTTTGCCAGCCAAAATTTTCAGAATTAGAATTGTTTCCGTTTCTAAAAAAAATCACAATTCTATTCATTAAATTATTAATGCACAAAACGATACACATCAACAAAAACCACACAAAGTAGCCCACAAGAATGAACAATCTGCTGGTTTTCCTGAAACGATATTTCCATGTGCTGACGTTTGTTGGGCTGCAGGTGTTGTGTATGGTGCTAATTTCACGGACGATGAACTACCCGGGATTTGCTATAGCACGGGCCACCAAGGTGCTCACCACACCAGTCAACCGGCTGTGCTACGGGGTAGTCCGGCATTTCAATTTCAACAAGGAGAACCAGTACCTCACCCAGCAGAATCTGGAACTGCTGAATGCGCAGGAAAGGAACTTCCTCATCAGCAGCGACTCTGTCACGGGCGTGGAGGGAGATTACACCGACACTTTGGGGCGTACCAAGCGGGTGCGGCTGTACGAGTACACCTCCGCCAACGTCATCTACAACACCATCCACAAGAAGAACAACTACCTGATGATTGACAAAGGCAGCGAAGACGGCATACAGCCCGACATGTCGGTACTGTCAGCAGAAGGGGTTGTGGGCGTTGTCAGCGAAGTGTCGAAGCACTTCTCCACAGTGATTTCCCTGCTCCATCCCGACTGCCAGATCAGTGCGAAAGTGCAACCTGCCAATCAGTTGGGGACCATCACTTGGAGGTACGGCGACCCGACGTCGGTCTATCTGGAGGACATCCCCGAACACCTCAACATCAACGAGGGCGACTCGGTGCTGACCAGCGGCTACTCCAACATCTTCCCCAGCGGCATTCTCATCGGCACCATCTCCGAAAAGAGCAAGAACCCCACCGCCAGCTTCCTGACCCTTAAAGTGGCACTCGCCACCGACTTCAACCACATCAATACAGTGTATGTTGTCCGTAACCTTTACCGGGAGGAGCTTGAAACCTTAAAATCAAATATGAAAGAAGATGAATAGGACCACTGAAAATATCGTACGCTTTCTTGTGATGGTGGCTCTTCAGGTGCTCATCTTCAACCACATACATCTGTTCGGATTCCTCAATCCGAGTGTCTATCTGCTGGCATTGTTCCTGCTCCCGCTCGACATTCCCAAATCAGCGCAGTACGTCATCGCCTTCGGCACGGGCCTGGTCATTGACATCTTCCAACTGACCTACGGCATTCACGCATCCGCCTGCATGGTTTTCATCCTGCTCCGCCCCTACCTGATGCTCGCCCTAAATGTCAACAAAAAGAAAAACGATACCGAGGTGCCGGTGCCGGGCAAGAAGGATTTCCGATGGATGCTGTTCTACACTCTTCTGATGACACTTGCCCACCAGCTGATGGTGACCATGCTGGAGGTTTTCTCCTTCCGCCAGTTCCATCACACGCTCCTCGTCATCACCGCCAACACATTGTTTACCACGCTGTTACTACTTTGTCTTGAATATATTTTCATCCCCGCAAAAAAACAAAATTAATAGAATATGAAATCAAAATTAGTTATCGGAAACTGGAAAATGAACCTCTCGTTTGAAGAGGCCGACGATTTGTTGAATGCCATCCAAGAGGGCCTTGCCGACTACAACCTTCAGACGGAAGT
>Ga0310696_10008986_pt1 | contig 11604 bp, 11 predicted proteins | sample AusTroGonzalo_MG_4_FD_203885 | JGI IMG/M metagenome (GOLD analysis project Ga0310696, IMG submission 203885) | Bovine rumen microbial communities from tropical cattle in Woodstock, Queensland, Australia - Gonzalo_02 (v2) (version 2) | ecosystem: Host-associated > Mammals > Digestive system >...
AGATAGAATTTAACGATGATGGTTATGTGCTGTCGCCGAATAAAACTTATTTAGCGAATACTTATGAGGAAATAGGCAGTAAGGAATTTGTTCCGTTGTTGATAGGAAAGTCCTCTTTGGGGAGGCTAGGTTTGTTTTTGCAAATCACTGCGGATCTCGGGAATCTTGGACCTGCTCATCGTTGGACTTTGGAGCTGAAAGCCGTTCAGCCGATAAGAATATATCCTATGATGAGAATCGGACAGGTGTCCTTCTGGGAGACTTCCGGAGATAAAGAAATGCTTTATGACGGAAAATATGATAAGTTTTCATCAGCAAAGTCCAGTGAAATTTACAAGGAATTTATCGGGAAATAGTCGAGGAGTAAAAAAAAATGATTTTAACCGGCAGCGAAATTTTAAAAAATTATGAAGAGAAGAAGATAATAATTGATCCGTTCAATAGAGATCAGTTGAATCCGAATTCTTATAACTTTACTTTGGGTAACAAGCTTTTGGTCTACAATGATTACGTGTTAGACGTGAAAAAAGAAAATCCTGCCAGAGAGGTAGAAATTCCTGATGAAGGATTGACTTTGGCTCCGGGAACAGTCTACCTGGGACACACGAAAGAAGTAATCGGCAGTGAATATTTTGTTCCCGTCATCAGAGGGCGTTCATCCATAGGTCGTTTGGGACTGTTTATTAATATTACAGCGGATTTGATAGACGTCGGAGCGATTGGTCAAGTGACCTTGCAGCTGAATGCTGTTCAGCCTGTGACCATATATCCGGGAATGCAGATCGGACAGGTGACTTTCTGGGCGGTTTCTGGTGATATAAAAAAGTACGACGGGCGTTATCAGAATTCCGTGGGTCCGGTGGCGTCGAAAATGTACGAAGATTTTCGCAAGTGAAACCGATAGAGCAGTGAGCAAGAATCGGGGGAAGCTCTATGATTTATCGCTTCTGAGTTTCTGAGTACTGGAGGGAGATGGTTTCGAGTGTCTGAGATTAAGTCTGCGCTTAAGGATTGGTTGCTTGCGGCGTGGTTGATGATAAATCCTAAATACAGAGAATATCTGGTGTTTGCAGCATTGGGGATATTTTCTGCTTTTAGTTTTATTTGGCCTTTTTCCAGTGAATTCGAAAATCGTCGTTTTTATCCGTCGGCGTCGGGTTGTATTCTTGGCGTAATGTTCATTTTTGCTTTTGGTGCGTTTTTTGAAAGAATTTACAGGGAATACACTAAAAAGTCGACGACGGTATTATTGCTTCACGGTTTTGTATATTGGCTTTTCTATTTTATGGGAGCTTTGTACTGGCTGGTTTATCCGTTGACTATAGATCTCAGTCTTCATTGGATGTTAATTCCGTTTGCTCTGATAGCAGTTCCGGCTTATTTATCGATACCGTTGTTGTTACCGATATATGTTGCAAAAAAATTCTGTAAAAGTGTTTGGATGTCTGCACTTATTTTTTCGGTATTGACTTTTATCGTTATGTACTTGCAGGGACATTATGCTCCGGGATTTCCTTGGGCTCTTCCGGGATATGTTTGGAGTCGGGATGTATTCTGCATTCAAGCTCTGAGTATTTGGGGAATTTACGGACAGACACTTTTTACACTTCTGATTGGAAGTCTTGCCGGAATTTGTGAATTGGATCGGAGAATCAGAAATGAATTCAGCAAGGGAGAAGACTTATCAGAGAAGGTTTTATTCAAGAAATTAAGTGAAAAAGGTTTAGACAAACACAAAATTTCAGCAGGAGTTGTTATTGTTTCATTGATATCATTGATAGTTTTCGGATATGTAAGAGTTCCGGGAATGAATCGTTTCGTTTCACATGATTCAAGTGATTACACGGCCCATAAGGTTCGATGTGTTCAGGGAAGTATCCTTCAAAAAAATAAAATGAACAGAAACTTATCTGTTCGCAATTTGAATCTATATCTAAATTTGAGCCAGGTGAAATCCAGTCGTGGCAATTGGACTCCTGATTTTGTGATCTGGCCGGAGGCGAGCATTCCTTATCTGTTTACGGATAAATCAGAAACTTTGATTAAAACGTTATCCAGTATTGTCCCGCACAATGGATATCTACTGGTCGGAGCGGTGAGAAAAGATTCCGTTAGTGGATATGTTCATAACAGCGTCGTTGTTTTGGATGAATACGGAAAAAACGTCGTGAACTACGATAAAAAACGTCTTGTGCCTTTTGGGGAATATATTCCATTTCGAAGATTTATTCCTGAAGTTTTCTCTCCGATTGCAAACAGTATAGGCGATTTTGCTGTCGGAAAGAATTCTAATGTAATAGATCTGAAAGGACTTAAGATAGCCCTCACAGTGTGCTATGAAGCGATATTCCCAGGGGAGTTTATACCTAGGGATTCTGACGTCGACGTGATAATCAATATTACCAATGATGCCTGGTTTGGACATACTTCGGAGCTGGTTCAGCATTTGAATATTGTGAGAGCGAGAGCGATTGAAGAAGGGGTTCCTCTCATTCGGGTAACTAATTTCGGAATTAGTGCGATTTTTGACGCTTATGGCAGAAAAGTTGGTTCTCTGCGCACGGATGAAGTCGGGATTATGGATTGTTATATTCCAAAAAAGATTGAAAAAACTTTTTTTCGAAAATTTTTTGTGGATAAAATAAAACTAAAACAGTAGGATACGTTCTGATGAACGCAGAAAAACAAAAATGCGAAAATATTTTTTATGAAATTAATAATTTATTTGAATATTGATGAGAATATAAAATAGAACTAGTTGATAGGAGAATGTTATGGAAAGATCAGATAAAGACGGTACTTTGCGTTGTTCCTTTTGTGGAAAGACTCAACATGAAGTAAAGAAGCTTATCGTTGGTCCTACCGTATACATATGCGATGAATGTATTGAACTCTGCGCGGGAATAATTTCTGACGCTGAACCCGCGGATTCCCTGAAAAAGAATAATGAATTACCATCACCAAAAGAAATTTGTAAGACTTTAGATGATTATATAATCGGACAAGACAAAGCTAAGAAGGTTCTGTCGGTAGCTATTTATAATCACTATAAGAGATTGGCCTGTGGTGCCAAAAGTACAGATGTGGAACTTTCAAAGTCAAATATTTTATTGATAGGTCCTACCGGTACCGGAAAAACGTTGCTCGCGCAGACTTTGGCCAAGATAATTGATGTCCCTTTTACTATGGCAGATGCGACTACTCTTACTGAGGCAGGATATGTCGGTGAAGATGTCGAGAACATCATTTTGAAATTGCTGCAAGCAGCAGATTACAATGTCGAAAGAGCACAAAAAGGAATAGTTTATATAGATGAAATCGACAAGATTTCGAAGAAGTCTGACAATCCATCCATTACCAGAGATGTTTCAGGAGAAGGAGTTCAGCAAGCTTTGTTAAAAATAATGGAAGGCACTGTATCTTCCGTACCTCCTCAGGGAGGAAGAAAACATCCGCAACAGGAATTTTTGCATGTTGATACGACGAATATTCTATTTATCTGCGGAGGGGCTTTTGCAGGATTGGAGAAGATCATCGAAGCGAGAGGAACGAAGACTTCTATAGGTTTTGAGGCTCAAATTAAAGCAAAAGAAGATAAAAAAATAGGCGAGATTTTCTCAAAAGTTGAACCTGAAGATTTGTTAAAATACGGTTTGATTCCAGAGTTCGTCGGAAGGTTGCCGGTTATTGCTACTCTGAATGATTTAGATGAAGTCGCTTTGGTTTCAATTTTAACTGAACCTAAAAACGCATTAGTAAAGCAATATCAAAAATTGTTCAGTATGGAGGGAGTTACCCTGACATTTGAGGACGAAGCTGTGCGCAGCATCGCAAAGTTGGCGTTGGAAAGAAAGACAGGGGCTAGAGGTTTGCGCTCCATAATGGAATCTATTTTGCTTGATACGATGTATGAGCTGCCGTCCATGAAAAATCTCGAAGAAGTCATTATTACAAAAGAAGTTATTGATGGAAACAGCAAACCTATATTAAAATATTGCGAAGTAAAAACGGATATTGCGTAGGAGATAGTTTTGAAAAATAGTTATCCTGTTCTGACTGTACGAGATATAGTCGTGTTTCCGCATGTGGTCATTCCTTTATTCGTGGGGCGTTCTAGGTCCATAAAGGCTTTGGAAGCGGCGATGGACCAAGATAAGAAGGTAATTTTCTTGAGTCAGAAGAATGCACAAGATGAAGAACCTGGATTTGATGATTTATACCATGTCGGAGTGCTTGGTAACATATTGCAAATGCTGAATCTTCCAGATGGATCCGTAAAGATTCTTGTTGATGGAATAGATAGAGTTAAAGTTTCTGATTATAAGGAGGAAAACGGGTATTTTTCGGGAGCATGCGAAGTTTTAGAAAAAGAAAATTATAACGACATTGAAGTTGAAGCCTACAGCCGGATGGTTTTAGAGCAATTTGAGATTTACTCAAGGCTGAACAAAAGAATTTCGTTGGATACTATAAATGCCGTTAAGAATTTACAATCTCCTGATGACATAATTGATGTTATTGCGGCTCATCTGACTCTAAAGGTTCAAGATAAGCAGAATCTTTTGGAAGATACGAATATTTTACGCAGATTCGAAAAGTTGCTGAAATTTCTCGAGGCAGAGATTGATGTTATTCATGTGGAGAAAAAAATCCGCAATCGAGTTAAGAAGCAAATGGAGAAAAGTCAGAAGGATTATTATCTGAACGAACAGATAAAAGCCATTCAAAAAGAGCTCGGCGACACGGATTATGTCCTTGATGATACGAAAGAATTTGAGGAGAAGGCCAAGAAAGTTAAGTTATCCAAAGAGGCTCGCGAAAAATTCCAGGCAGAGTTGAAGAAATTGAAAAACATGCCGCCTATGTCTCCGGAAGCAACGGTTGTAAGAAATTATTTGGATTGGCTGCTGACGATTCCTTGGAAGGTAAAAACAAATGTAAAAAGAGATCTGAAAGAGGCGAAAAAAATTCTGGACGAAGATCATTACGGGCTGGAGAACGTAAAGGAGCGAATATTAGAGTTCTTGTCGGTTCAGAAGAGGGTAGGGAAGATTAAAGGATCGATTCTTTGCTTTATGGGACCTCCGGGTGTCGGTAAGACGTCGTTGGCTAAATCGATCGCTAAGGCGACGGGGCGGAATTACGTCAGGATTTCATTGGGTGGAGTTCGTGATGAGTCTGAAATCAGAGGGCATCGCCGCACTTACATAGGGTCTATGCCGGGAAAAATTATTTCCAGTATGAAGAAGGCGAAGTCGTCGAATCCGTTATTCCTTTTGGATGAAATAGATAAAGTCGGGTCGGATTGGAAAGGTGATCCCGCAAGCGCTCTGCTGGAAGTTCTTGATCCCGAGCAGAACAGCAATTTTAACGATCATTATCTCGAGGTCGATTATGACTTGTCCGATGTCATGTTTATTACGACGGCTAACAGTTACGATATGCCGAGTCCATTGTTGGATAGGCTTGAAATCATAAAGCTCTCCGGATACACGGAGATGGAGAAGTTTGAGATAGCAAAAAGGCATTTGCTTCCAAAACAAATGGAGGAGAACGGCCTGAAGGCTTCGGAGCTGACCATATCCGACGATACCATCATGAAGTTAATCAGGGATTATACCAGAGAGGCAGGTGTAAGAAATCTTGAGAGGGAGATTTCCAAAATCGCTCGCAAAGTCGTGAAGGAATTGACTGAAAATACGGAGCAGAAAACGGTTTCGATTGATCTAAAAAATCTGGAGAAATATGCCGGTGTAGAGAAGTTCAAGCGTCAAGATATCGAGGATAAAAATTTGATCGGGGTTGTGACAGGATTGGCTTGGACTGAAGTCGGCGGGGAGTTGCTTTCGATTGAAGCTGTAGCTGTTCCGGGAAAGGGCAAGACCATTCTCACGGGAAAGCTGGGCGATGTCATGCAGGAGTCCATACAGGCGGCAATAAGTTTTGTGAGGTCTCGTGCGAAAACATTTGGAATTGATTCGAAAGTATTCGAGGAAAGCGACATACACGTTCACGTTCCTGAGGGCGCTACTCCGAAAGACGGTCCGTCGGCTGGAGTTGCGATGATTACTAGTCTGGTATCCAGTTTAACTTCGGTTCCGATCAGAAGGGATGTCGCTATGACGGGAGAAATCACTCTGCGAGGTCGGGTTCTTCCGATCGGCGGATTGAAGGAAAAGTTGCTGGCGGCTCACAGAGGCGGTATTAAAACTGTTGTGATTCCTAAGGCAAACGAATCAGATCTGCAGGATATACCGAAGTGCGTTCTTGATGATCTCAAGATAGTTAAGGCGGAAGTCGTAGACGAAGTTCTTGCTGTAGCCTTGGAGCGCCCAATCGCTTCGTGAGTATAACTGACTGCGTCAAATCTAAATTATTCTGAAGATTTGGGATATACGTCCGGGTGTTCGCTTGTAATCATAGGATATAAAAAAAGCCCCGAAATTCGGGGCAACGTATTTATTTATTGAAGAAAAATCTTCGAGATCGATTAGTTCCTTCTGTTTCCCAAAAACCTCAACAGGTACAAGAACATGTTGATGAAGTCGAGATATAAGTTCAAAGCTCCGATAATCGATTTTTTATCAGACGCATCCTCGGACTCTCCTTCGAAATAGAGGCTCTTAATTACCTGAGTATCCCATGCTGTAAGCCCCGTAAAGATTACAACTCCCATCACCGAAGTGACGAAGCTCAGGGCGGAACTCCTCATAAAGATGTTCACTATACTAGAGATAATCAGTCCGAACAATCCCATCATAAAGAAGGAACCGACACCTGTCAGATCCTTATCGGTGGTGTATCCGTAGATTACCATAGACAGGAATGTCGCCGACGTCACAAAAAACGTTGTAGCGATACTTTCTCCCGTATATACAGCAAAAATCGGGGCAAGAGATACTCCCGACAAAAGTGCATACGCGTAGAAACAGAATTGCGCCGTTTGCGAAGACATCTTGCTGATTCTGGACGACAAATAAATCACCAACGCAAACTCAGCGATAATCAATCCCCATACAAGTCCTGAAGCAAGCACCGCCTGCATGATAGACTGAGACGTGCTCACAAAATAAGCCGCTAAAGCGGTAACTCCCAATCCGAAACACATATGAGAAAAAATCTTCAACATGTATTTCCTGAGGCCCGCGTCCACAGTCGCCACAGCCTCTTTGTAAAATGATGAAACCTTGTTCTTCATGACAATCCTCCACAATTTGCCACAGATATTGTATCAAAACTAGCGATTTTTGACCAATAAAAAGTAATAAACTAATAAAGTTTTGTTTCGAAAAATATGAGAATTAGAGAAACGCGATAGAAAACATTCTGTAAAATTCAAAATCTAAAATAAAAAATTAAATTTTATTTTAATATAGGATTGACCTCGTTAAATATTCGGTTTATTGTGAGACTGCTTCTGGATGGAGGGGTGGCCGAGCGGTCAAAGGCAGCAGACTGTAAATCTGTCGACGGAAGTCTACGAGAGTTCGAATCTTTCCCCCTCCACCATTTCTTTAAAATATCAAACCCGAGTGTCTCAACTTGCGATTGCTCTTTCGAAACTAAAAAATAAGGAACAAAAAATTATTGTGGAAAAGATAAATATAGAAAAAGGAGCTCAAGCCATTGTCGGAAACGTCTCAAAATAGACTGCCCAACGTCTGCGGAGCAAAAACCAAATTCGGAAAATGCCAAAATCTCCCTATGGAAAACGGACGTTGTCGATTTCACGGAGGATTAACTCCCAAAAAGCATCCTAATCATCAAGCAAGACTTAACGCACTTAAAACGGGAAGGTATGCAAAGCAGTTAATCAGGCAAATTGATCTGTTGAACGACGAGCTTAATCGTTTGGACAAGCTCATTTGTAATGTCGAATCGGATTAGCAGAAACCTTTTTTATTTCTTAGCACGTAAATATGATAAAATGTCCTCACTCGCTAAAGGGAAAAAAGCTGTTTACAAGTCCCTTTTAATCACTAAAAGGATCTCAGTGTCACGTAAAATCGCGGGGGAACAGCGGGGGAAAACCGAAAATTCTCGAAATCCTTCTTGCTTTTACGATACCTAAAACGCTGAAATTTGAATGGTGCCGGACAACGGATTCGAACCATTGACCTACTGATTACAAATCTCAGGGGCGGTGTTTTAATAAACATTAATAAAGCTTGATATTTATTGATATTTCAGTAAACATATCATATATTACATCCAATAAAAATTGATGATTTTTGGCGATTTTTAATATAAAAGGTTGACCCAGGGTTGACCCAAAATTTTTGAAGAGAAGAAGATATGAGCAGTAATTCGCATAATTTTACGAAGGAATTTATCGATAATATCAGGGCTCCTGAAAAAGGCAGGCGATTAGTTATATATGATACGAACAGACCTGAGCTGGCTCTAAGGGTGACCGAGAAAGGCACAAAAACATTTTTAATAATAAAAAAGCACAAAGGAGAAAGTATCAAAATCACTCTCGGGCGTTATCCGATAATGACGGTTTCTCAAGCACGAAAGCAAACCCTAGAGGTACTTGCGGAATTAGCTAAGGGAATAAATCCCAACGAAGAAAAGAAAAAACTTAGAGCAGAAACTACTTTGGAAGAGTTATTTAAAGAATACATGGAGAGACATTCTAAAAAGCAAAAGAAATCATGGAAGTATGATGAAAAAGATATCCCCAGATTTTTCGGAGTATGGTTTAAGAAAAAGATATCCAGTATTTCGAGACGAGACATTCAACTTATGCATCAAAAAATCACCGAAGAAAACGGAGTTTATCAAGCGAATAGAATGCTCGCGAGAATACGATCGATGTATAACAAAGCTATAGAATGGGGATGGAACGGCACAAATCCCGCCAGTGGAATCAAGCAAAATAAAGAAATAAAAAGAGACAGATTTTTGCTTCCGCAAGAAATACCTGACTTTTTTAAAGCTGTGGAACAAGAATCGAATGTTGTTACAAAAAATTACATATGGATATCGCTTTTAACAGGAGCTCGCAGAAGTAATGTTTTGGCTATGCGTTGGGATGAAATAGATTTTTTCTTAAAAATATGGAGAATTCCGAATACAAAAAACGGAGAACCTTTAAACATTCCATTAACAGAAACAACTATCAAACTATTGAAAGAAATAGAACGAACATCTGAATGGGTTTTCCCTAGTCCGACTTCTGCCAGCGGGCACTTGGAGGATCCTAAAAGAGCTTGGAAGCGAATTCTTGAAAGAGCAGGAATAAAAAATTTGCGTATACATGATATTCGCAGAACTTTGGGAAGCTATCAGGCGATCACGGGAGCGAGTCTCAATATTATAGGGAAGTCGTTGGGGCATAAATCTCAGACAGCGACTCAGATATACGCGCGGTTAACAAACGATCCAGTGAGAGAGGCAATGGAAACAGCTACGAACAAAATGTTGGAGTATAAAGAATGATTTGCTTTTGGTTTAAAATATATGATATAAGTTACATATTATGAAAGAAATAAGAGATAAATTAAACCAGTTGTTATTTCGATTGCCTCGAGGGATTGTGATAACGAGTTCTTGGCTGCATGAAAACGGCGTGAGTTATCGCATGCTGCATCATCATTCGAGTTCGGAAAATTCGGTTCTCGAAAATATCGGAGCAGGAGCTTATGTCATCGGCGGGCAGAGAGAAAATCTGCAAACAGTAGGAGGACTTTTTTCTTTGCAAACACAGCTTAAGATCAAATTTCATATAGGAGCATTAAGCGCATTGGAAAATGGTCATGGCTTTCGGCATTTTCTGACTTTTAATGATTCTTCCTTGGAGATATTTCTAGATGAAAATCGGAAATTCCCGAAATGGTTCGACGATAATTTTAAGGATAAATATCGTTTGTTTCAGACTCGATTCTTGAATACAGATATTGGATTGCAAAACGCAAATTTTCAGGGGTTTGATCTGCGTATCTCGTGCGTAGAGAGAGCTGTTCTTGAAACGATTTTCCTGAACAGTTTGAGCCTTCGTGAAATCGTTCAAATTATGGAGATGTTAACGAATTTAAGACCGAAAATCTTGCAGGATTTGCTCGAAAACTGTTCATCTATAAGAGTGAAGAGAGTGTTTTTATATCTGGCGGAAAAGCAAAAGCACAGTTGGTTTGATTTTTTGGATTTATCAAGAATAAATCTCGGAAAAGGAAAGAGGGTTATATCAAACTCGGGGAAATTGAATAAAAAATACGGAATCGTAATAGAAGATTTGGACGAAATATAATCATGACGAATGAATATCATAATCAGGTTAAGCTTCTTGTTTCTGTGCTGCCTCATATTGCGAAGGAAAAGTGCTTTGCTCTGAAGGGCGGAACGGCAATTAATCTGTTTGAGCGGGATATGCCTCGGCTGTCAGTTGATATCGATTTGCAATACATTTATATCGATGAACGAGAAACAGCTTTTTCGAATATTAACAACGCGTTAGATCGAATTGCGGAATCTTTGGAAAGAGTCGGAATAAAATCTGTTATTCGCGAAAATGATTATAAAATTCGGAAGATGATCTGTTCTAACGATATAGCGAGCATAAAAATAGAACCGAATTATATTATTCGAGGATGTATAAAACCTACTCGATTTATGCAGACATCGCGGAAAGTGCAAGAAGTCTACGGATTCGCAGCGATTGATCTTCTTTCTTTCGGAGAATTGTTTGGTGGAAAAATCTGTGCGGCTCTAGATCGACAGCATCCTCGAGATTTGTTCGACGTAAAACTTTTGTTGGAAAACGAAGGAATAAATCAGTCTGTAAAGGAAGGATTTTTGGTTGCGTTGCTCGGGCACAATCGCCCTCCTTACGAAATTCTGAAACCCAATATTCAGAATCATGAAAAAACATTCGAAAAAGAATTTTTCGGAATGACTGAAAAGAGTTTTTCATACGAAGAGCATGTTGAAACACTTCATCGATTGATAGATACGATAACTGAGATTTTTACGGAGCAGGATAAACAATTTCTTATGAATTTTTTCTCTGCTGAACCGCAATGGAATCTGATAAAAATCGAAAATCTGAAAAACCTTCCAGCGATAAAATGGAAACTGAAAAATCTGGAGCAACTAAAAATGAATAACATCAAAAAATTCGAAAATCAGTTGCGGGAATTGATGAAAACTTTATATAAGAATTCGAAATAGTTGTTTAATAAAACTTATCATCTATTGATTTTCCAATTTTATATCGGTATATAATAATTAGAATTTAAATGTTTTTTGTGTAAAATTTTAAAGTTACATAAAATGATGTGCGATGCTTCGCAATGAAAAAAAATTCCTTTTGTCGAGGTATTGTCTGTGTTAGAGGGTGGGATACACATATGAGAGCAAAAGACAAAATCATGGTTAAAGCTACGGTAGAACAGAGTTTGTTCCTTTCAATACCGAAAAATTATTCTCCGGAAGTTCAGTTTTTTGGCACAAATCAGCCGCAAGAGAGTCATGAGTTTTTTTTGTGAAATAATTGATGAATTAGCTGCTCGAGGTTATCCCGATTATTTAGCGTACTTTTGTACTCCTGATCATATTGAGAATCGTCAAGAGCTCTTGGATAACTTTTATCACTTTTTGGCT
>Ga0310696_10008988_pt1 | contig 11603 bp, 8 predicted proteins | sample AusTroGonzalo_MG_4_FD_203885 | JGI IMG/M metagenome (GOLD analysis project Ga0310696, IMG submission 203885) | Bovine rumen microbial communities from tropical cattle in Woodstock, Queensland, Australia - Gonzalo_02 (v2) (version 2) | ecosystem: Host-associated > Mammals > Digestive system >...
TTATAATCAATTTTAACCGAATTTTTTGTATCTTTCGCTTGCCGAAGATACTTACGCTCGAAAAAGTCAAAAAACATTTGGCTTTTTGCTCACTTATGCGTATCTTTGCAATCATTATGAGACAAAAGGAACATACGGTCATCATCTCGCTCGCATCGAACGAGAACCAGGAAGCCAATATGGCTACCGCAAGAGAACAACTGACACAACTGCTGACAGAAGTACATTTCACCTCTGCCATCTGGACGGAACCCGTGAACTGCAGCAGGAAAGAGCCCTACCTCAACCAACTCTGCAAAGGCACGACGGCCTTCAGTGAAGGACTGCTCTGTGAGGTACTGAAAGAGACCGAGAAGCGGCTCGGACGTACCCGTAATGAGGATGGTATCGTCGCCATCGATCTCGACTTGTTGCAATACGACAACCAGCGTCATCACCTGCGCGACTGGGAGCGCAACTATGTAAAGAATCTAATCAGTGAATTATGAAGAAACTATTTATTATCAGTCTTTTATGGTCTATTACCATCTGTGTCTATGCACAGCGTTTTGACGACTATTTCGAAGACCGCACCCTGCGTCTTGACTACACCTTCGCCGGTAGCAACATCATCCAAGATATCTACGTTGACGAACTTGTTAGTTTACCCCACTGGTATGGTCGCAGAGAACGTCTGGCAGAACTGCCACTGAGAGGAAACGGCCAGATCACCGTCCGTTCAAAGGTCGACAGCGTAGTCATCTACCGTCACTCCTTCTCCACCCTCTTCCAGGAGTGGCTCGCCACCGACGAAGCCAAGCACACACAAAGATCCTTCGAAAACGTGTTCCTTGTACCCTTCCCGAAAGACTCGGTAGAAATCAAAGTTGAACTCTTCGACTATCACAACCAGGTGGTCAACTCCCTGACCCATACCGTTGATCCCAAAGACATCCTTATCCGCAAGGCTGGCGAGCGGAGTATCACCCCCTACGATGTACTGCAACAGGCCGCCGATACCTCGCGCTGCATCCATATTGCTTTCGTGGCAGAGGGCTACACAGCCGACGAGATGGATCATTACCTCAACGATTGCCAGGCGGCCATCGGCTCACTTTTCCGACACGAGCCGTTTAAGTCGATGCAAGACCGCTTCAACATCATCGCCCTGAAGTCCGTCTCCGAGGAGTCTGGCACCAGCGAACCCTCGAAAGGCATTTGGAGGAACACTGCTCTCAGTTCCCACTTCGACACTTTTTATAGCGACCGCTATCTCACTACCCTCCACCTGAAACGCCTCCACGACGTGCTGGCAGGCACGCCCTACGAACACATCATCATCTTAGTCAATACACATCACTACGGTGGTGGCGGCATCTACAACTCCTACAACCTCAGTTATACGGGAGGCGACAAATTCCTGCCTGTCATCGTCCATGAGTTCGGGCACTCCTTTGGAGGACTTGGCGACGAGTACGCTTACGGCAACGATGACCCGATGTACTTTGACGATACAGAGCCCTGGGAGCCTAATCTCACCACGAAAGCAACTGCTTTCATCAAATGGGAGAATCTAATCAAGGAAGGCAAAGCAGGATTGTTTGAGGGCGGTGGTTACTTGGAGAAAGGTGTCTGGCGCGGATGCGAGAACTGTCGCATGCGCACTAACGAGGAACCCGACTTCTGTCCCGTCTGCCAACAGGCCCTCACCACCCTCATCAACTTCTACACATCTTTTTAGGTGTCAGAAAGCAATTATTTGATAGGCGCTCTTCCGATTTATTCTTATTTTTGGCCATTTATCTTTTTCCCTCCGACAATGTTAACACCGCGCTGGAGAGTGTCGAGACGTTGGCCCTGCAGGTTGTAGATGGCGGCTGACTGCGAGGCAGGTTCAGAAATGGCTGCCCTGACGGTCGACGGCACATCCTCTATGGCTTCGTACTCTGCCATTGCATTGGCCATGCGTGTGTCAAGGTCGGCAAGACGATAGAGACCATCGCTGTTAGCGGTCAGCCCTTCTATAGTAACAGGAAGTACCATCGGCGGCACATTGAGTGAGATCAGGGTGCGACCCTGCAACTGATTGACGGCCTGATAGACCATGTTGACGGCGACATATTCGTCCGTGCCGTCGCTCCACTTCTCGAACACGAGTTTTGAGCCAATAGGAGTATGCCGTTCCAGTGCATTCTCTGTCTCAGGAAATTGCAGGCCAAGGGCAGCCCCGATGCTCGCCAGATTGCAATCGTGACCACAGAGGAACATAAACTTGCGGTCATTACGGTTTAATTCCTCGCGGATACGACTCACCAACGGATAAGCCAGATTGATGGCGGCACTGTGGGTGGTGAAAAGCAAACCGTCATAGACCTCCTTGACAGCACAAATGGCGCGCCACTGCTCCATAGTCAGTTCATGGCCGAAGGATACGAAACTCTCTGACTCGTAGCACTGTAGCACCAAGGCATCAGCCACACTGTTTGCCAACGTATAGCCGCCCGTCATTCTAGGTTCGTCATCCTTTTCTATCTTGAACTGTGTGTCGTTAAACCAGAAGTGTGTCGTATCGCCCTGTAACGCAGCAGGCGAGTGTGCCATATCGAGCACCTCCTCCATCAGGTCAAGCGTGGCTTTCTGGGCTTCCATCCATGCCTGCGGTCCGCCGTGCAGTGCCTGTATCTCATCAAGCACCTGTTGGCGATAGGCGTCGTTCATCTTTGTGAATTGGGCTTTAAACACGGGATCCATCTTGTCCTCGTCTAACTTATGCGTAATCTCCACGTTGGCGAAAGGCAGGAATCCTGCAGAGAAATACTTGGCCGTAGCAAACGTACGTTGACGTGAATTGGCATAGAACAGCACCTCGTCTCCCTTAGGACGGTAGTTATCAGGCAGTAGCCCTTCGCTGACAACCCATTGACGGAAAAACTGCCCCATCTCCGTCTCCAACACACCGCCACGTAGCGACAATTGACTGCTGGGCGAAGACCATGAAAACCATGTATGTGGCGTCACACGCTGATAGGCCGCACCTCCCGAAGTCAACGGTGAACGGATATTATGACGGCTCATCACCACCACCTCCTTCAGTTCATACTTTGTGTGGAAATCTTCCGAGCGTTTTGTCTGTGCATGTACACTTGTTCCGCAGATCATGAGGATGGCAGCAAGCATCCATATGAATTGTTTTCTCATTGTTCTTTTTGTTTAGTTAATAATGAGATGATTTTGATTGCAAATATACGAACTTTACCGTTTACAACCATTATTTCATCCCATTAAAGTTTGTTAAAACATGCATATTTTCGCATTATTCGTACGAAAAAGCCCCATGAATCACAAGGGCCATGATTTTTGTTTTATTGTTGTCTGAAGCGGAGTTTGTAATGGTTGTCTGAGTATTCTACGGCCATCACCTGACCAGAATGGCTCTGCGTGGAGAGTGCGAGGGCAACATGACCCATGGTACAGCGGAGATTGATCTCCACACAGGGATGGAGTAAGAATTTACCATTAGACAATTCATCATTTACAATCATCATATCCACACCGAAGGGGCCTTGATAACGACCTTGGAAAACGCCCCCAAGCGTTAGGCAAATACATTCTTGAACAACATCAAGTAAATCTATTGATACATAACGACTTATCATCTTACGTTTTCCAGCCTCTGAAGCGAGGATATTACCCGTATAGGCACCGTTGGAGGTATGGAAGAGAGAGAGACCCAGATAGGTGACAGTGCCACTGTTATCGCTACTGAACTCCATTGCAAAATCCTTCACTTTATTATAATAGGGCTCCACAACGACCGACCCCTGACGAGCCAACACATTTCGGAGCCAGCGTCCTTGATAGTCGTCGAGAGCGGTATCGACAAAACGGATACCACGCCCACTGCTGCTCCAAGGGGCCTTGACCACTGCCCTGCCCCATCGTTCTACCTGAAGAGCCACGGCCTCGGATGTTTCCAACACAACAGACTCGCCCACCGTGCCCTCAAACGCCAATTGGCACAGGAGACCGACGGCGGTCTTGCGGTGCGAGAGGTCACGGATGACGGCAATCTCTGCTTCTGACGGCATGACCTCTGATGACACGCCATAGCGGTGCAGGAATGCTCGAAGTGCCAAGTCCCAACCCCATGGTTCTACCTTATCAATAACAAGTTTATCGAGTGTATGCTTGTCAACAAAACCATCAAACGGCCTATGCACCTGTCGCATAAAAGCCGTTTGAGCCCCCTCTACATCTTCCACCAGCACATAGTCGTCTGGTGCCGCCCATATAGCCGGCAGATAACCGAGGTCGTGTCTCAGTTGCCTACCGGCATGTGGCGACGTAAAATTGCTCAGGTTGGCGGCCAACGCAATATCGTGTTCGGGATTAAACACATGTAATGTGGCCATGTCTGCTCAATTCAATGGGGAAGGCATTATTCCTTTTTCGGAACACGTTTGGAGAGACTGATGGCACCCGCTGGACAGACAAGACGGCAAAGGTGACAGCCCACACATTTGGTTCCGACAATGTGTGGCTGACGTGTGGTCTTGTCGAAAGTGATGGCCTGATGACCGCCATCACGACACGACAACTCACATCGACCACAACCCACACAGCGCTCACGGTCAATCTTAGGATAGACGAGTGTCGCACGATCCAACTCGGAAGCCACAGAAAATGATGACATCTGCGAGCCCACAAGGTCGCTCAACTGATGGATACCATGCTTTGCCATATAACGCTGTAATCCCAGTATAAGGTCGTCAATAATACGATAACCATATTGCATGACGGCCGTACATACCTGTACATTACTACATCCTAACTGTATGAACTCCAAGGCATCGCGCCATGTTTCGATGCCTCCAATGCCACTCAACTGGATACCCTTCATCACCTCGTTTAGCGATATCTCCAAAATATAGCGCAGGGCTATCGGTTTCACGGCACGTCCCGAATAACCGGAAATAGTGCGACGACTTGTTACCTCGGCATCGTCGGCCATAGTAACCGATTTGATGGTATTGATGGCAGAGATAGCGTCAGCACCGGCAAAATAGGCTGCCATCGCAGGATGATAGATGTGAGTGATGTTGGGCGTCATTTTCGGAATGACGGGTATTTTTACTGTCTGTTTGACATAGTTGGTATAGACAGCCACCAGTTCTGGGTTTTGTCCCACGTCGCTGCCCATACCGGCAAATCGCATCTGGGGACACGAAAAATTCAGTTCCACAGCATCACAACCTGCCTGTTCGGCCATCTGACCCAGCATAATCCATTGTTCCTCGGTCTGTCCCATGATACTGGCAATGACCACTTTCTTGGGATAGTTTTGTTTGAGTCGTCGCAAGATATCGAAGTCCACCTCAGCGGGATTTTCGCTCAATTGTTCCATATTGCGGAATCCATAGAATTCACCATGAATACCACTGTTGTGAACGGCATCAAAACGGGGAGACACCTCTTTGATATCTTGTAGGCAGATAGTCTTATAGAACACACCGCCCCACCCTGCCTCAAAGGCACGGGCCACCATCTCATAATTGGTACACACTGCCGAAGAGGCCAAGAAGAAAGGATTCTCGCAATGGATACCACAGAAATCAATCTCCAGATTGGGATAGTCGGCAGTAACATCGTCGGGACTGATACTGCAAAGCATTTCTTTCAGACGGATAGGCCAGTCGTAACGGATGCAGGCCGCCTCAGCAGCCTCTAAGTCGGCATCACTACACTCGGCCACCCATTGCGTGGCTAACTTGTGGTTATCAAAACGGATGGCACGAATAGCCCTGGCGGGGTCGCCCGTCTTACACGCTATCGTACAGGGAGCCTCCTGACACAACAGGCACTTATTAGCCTCTTCATAAATGTTGATTCGTTTCATAATAGTAATCAATAGATCGTGAATATTATCTTATCCATTTGTGTTTCCTGTATGCGAACCATGTGATCGGTGATATAACGGTACAGGCCGGCACTGTTGGTAACTACCAACTGATAGGGCACTCCCGACTTCGTGTCAGTAGAGAGGACCGTTGCCTCACTATCCTCCTCCAACGGCAGATACTCATGGAAACTGCCCGATGGAAAGGTCTCAAAAAGTTCACTGTCATCGTCCACGGCACGTCCATAGATGGTCTCCTCAGTGTAGTAGTAGCCATTGTTGTGGGGCGTCTGTCCGGTAAACTGCTTCATATGGGCGGTAGCCTCATAACATTCACCTGCGCCAAAGGCTACGATGCGTTCCAACTTTGGCCACAGCGCCTTGGCCAAAGGCTGTGTAGAAAGGAAGGCATTCTCCACCTCGTTGGCACGCCCGGCATCGGTTTCACGAAGTTCTGCCATCAGTTCATCACGATGCGCTATGATATAATCGAACATGTCGGCCACTCGTCGTGTATCAAGTGCTACTATCTGGTCTACATTGCGGTCCAATAGCGCATAACGGCATATCGTGCGCATTTCTTCACGCGGCTCAGTCTTGAAGAACAAACTATCAGGCATGGAGAAAGTGGCTCGGCACTTGCCACGAGCATAATGGTAATACCACATATATTTCTTTACCATCACACTCTCCAGCGACTCCACGGTACAACCGTCGTTGGTCTGCTGATGGCGCGGACCGACAATGGCCACAAGCAGATTGTAATGGCCCTTCAACGTAGTGGCAAAACATTCCATATAAGGAAGCAGATGACTCTCGGTGCAAGGCACGCGCTGACCTTTAGCGTTGACAAGATAGTGACGCGTAGGCGATGTGGTAATGATTCCACTCTCACCGATGTTTGTCTGCAAGCCAATGAGTCGCTGATAGTTCACGTAGTCGCTCATGGGTACCATCCGCTGATAATCTGTCAACGTTTCAATCTGGTCAAAATGGTAACGTCGACCATAATCGGTGGTCGCGTTTTTGCGCAGAATCGCCATCATATCCGACCATCCGTTCAGTGCATCCTTCAGCACAGGACTGGCCATAGGGTCTTCCGGATGGCTTAGCACCTCGCGCGGCAGATGGTAGTTCAGATAACATTCCTCGGGCGAGTGAAGTTTCGACGGCACCATCTTGCGCAACTTCTCCAAATAAGGTCGTACTATGTCACTCAGTGTTCGTCGCTGCTCTACTGTCAGGTCAGATCCTAAGTAGTACTGTGTCAGCATGGAAAAGAGCGTCTGTGCGGTATCATTGGTATCTACACCCATCGCGGCAAGATCGTCGATGATGCGACCGGCACTCTTGAAGCAATCGACCAGTTCCTCCATCGGCTTATTCGTGTTCTGGACGATGGAGCCGCCATTAATAAAATAGTGGTAACCAATAAACTGCGGCAGGTAGCACACGCGCTCGGCCAGCATCAGGCTCATACCCGTGTGCCAGGCGTCCTCCATCCAAAGAATATCCTTTGAGAATTTAAGATTGTGCTTGCGCAGGAATGCCGCATCGTACAGACGCGATGTCGAAAAGGCCCAGAGACCGCTGAACATTTTGTCCATCTGGAAATTCTCACGATCCATCACGATACGCCACTCCGTTTGGTTCCACACCACCTTCTCCGTATGTGGATGGAGACTTTCTATCTCCAACTCATATTCACGACGGAATGTAACCACCTGTGACTGTGTCTCGGCCATCTCTTGGCAAGCCACCTCAAGACAGTCCGACGTATAACTGTCATCGCCGTCGAGAAATCCCACGTAAGGCCCCGTCACAAACTTTAAGCCGTGGTTGCGTGGCGGGGCTGGCGAGCGGATACCGTCGTTCAACTCCTTAATAACGACGTTCTTGTCGCCCTTGAACATCTCCGTGAGCAGTGGCAGATAGTGCGGCTTGCAATTGTGAACAACGATGACCCACTCGATGTTCTCGAACCCGATGGTCTGACTGCGCATCGATTCAGCACATTTCTGAAACATGCCCATGTCCACATTGTGGAACGGCGTAACGACTGATACCTCATACATAAAAATATCCTTTATCCACTATTTCAATGTCCCTTTGAAGTATTCTATTGTCTTGGCTAATCCCTCATCGAGTTTGACCTTCGGTTCCCAATCGAGTTTTTCCTTAGCCAGAGAAATATCAGGACGTCGCATCTTCGGATCGTCAGATGGCAGCGGACGGAATACGATCTTGCTCTTTGAGCCAGTCATCGCTATAACCTTCTCTGCCAGTTCCAGCATAGTAAACTCGCCGGGATTGCCGATATTCACTGGTCCCAGAAAATCGTCACCACTATTCATCATGCGTACCATGCCCTCAATCAGGTCAGATACATACTGGAATGAACGTGTCTGGTGTCCGTCGCCATAAATAGTAATGTCTTCTCCCCGAAGTGCCTGCATGATAAAATTAGAGACCACACGCCCGTCGTGCTGTGCCATACGCGGCCCATAAGTGTTGAAGATGCGGATTACTTTGATACGCACACCATGCAGACGATGGTAATCAAAAAACATCGTCTCTGCACAACGTTTCCCTTCGTCATAGCACGACCGTATACCAATGGTATTCACGTTGCCCCAATAACTTTCTGGCTGCGGATGGACGGAAGGGTCGCCATACACCTCACTGGTGGATGTCTGCAAGATCTTACACTTGGTTCTGCGTGCGAGTCCCAGCATATGATAGGCTCCGAACACAGATGTCTTGGTGGTCTGGATAGGGTCATTCTGATAATAGATTGGCGATGCCGGACATGCGAGGTTATAGATCTCATCGACCTCTGCCCAGTACGGCTGACACACATCATGCCTCACCATCTCAAAATTGGGCCGCCCTATCAGATGCCATACATTCTCTTTCGATCCGGTATAGAAATTATCCAGACAGATCACATCGTTGCCTTCATTTACCAGTCGTTCACAAAGGTGGGAACCTATAAAGCCCGCGCCACCAGTTACTAAGATTCGTTTCATCTTTTTTTATTTTTAAGTTTATACTCTATTGCGCATTTTGATAATTATCTGGGTGCAAAGATACAACTATTTTTATAAAATTCCATACAAAAACGGAAATAAATCGCGATAAATTTGCATTTGTCGATAATTATTCGTAAGTTTGCAGCGTGAAATACTTAAACGTGAAAAAATGAATATAAACGAGAAATTTGTCATCACGATTAACCGTGAACTCGGCAGTGGTGGACGCACCATCGGCCGGATGTTGGCAGAGGAATTGGGGGTTCCTTTTTACGACAAGGCTCTCATCAAGGCCCTGCAGGACAAATATCACCTCAACGTAGACGAAATTGAGAAACTGAAAGGCCGCGACCATGGTTGGTGGGCAGAATTCAAGCGCACATTGAGTTTCGGCTTGCAACATAATGAGGCAAGGTACTATCAAGTGGCTATTGGCGAGGGACCCGACCTGCTGACCACCGACGAGATGTTCAAGTCCGAACAGGAGATTTTGAAAGGCATCGCGGATGAAGAGTCGTGCGTCGTGGCTGGACGTAGTGGATTCTATGTGCTCCGCAATCATCCAAACCACATAAGCATCCTCATCCAAGCCTCGATGGACTCCCGCGTAGAGCGTGTAGCCCGCAAACAAAACATAACTGAGGAGAATGCCCGCAAGATTATCGAGAAGGTAGATAAGATGCGTGAGAACTACGTCAATAAATACACTAAGACCTCGCGCTATGACACGCGCAACTACGACCTCGTCATTTCGGCAGACGGCAAGACAGAAGACGAAATTGTTGAAATCATCCTGCTGTTCATTGGACAGAAGTAACAGCCATCAATAAAATATTAATATCTAATTTATATGCCAGTTAAAATTCTCAGCGTCGACGACGAGATGGATCTCGAACTGTTGTTGACGCAATATTTCAGAAGACAAATCAGGAAAGGTGAGTATGAGTTTATGTTCGCCCACAACGGCTTGGAAGCACTCACGATGCTTCTAAAAGAGAAAGACTTCGACATCATCCTAAGTGATATCAACATGCCTGAGATGGACGGATTAACGCTGCTCACGAAAATCAACGAAATGCAAAACCCCGCCCTGAAATGTATCATGGTGTCGGCCTACGGCGACATGGGCAACATCCGCCAAGCGATGAATAACGGCGCCTTCGACTTTGCCACGAAGCCCATCGACCTCGACGACCTGAGCGTGACCATCGAAAAGGCCATCGAGCAGATACGCTACATCAAGACCATGCAGCAGGAGCACACCCAGTTGGAGAGCATCAAGGGCGATCTCGCCGTGGCACGTGAGATTCAGCAGGCTATTCTACCACGCATCTTCCCACCATTCCCAGAGAATGCCCACCAACTGGACATTGCCGCCTCAATGCATGCTGCTAAGGATGTGGGAGGTGATTTCTACGACTTCTTCCGCATTGACGACGACCACATCGGCTTCGTAATTGCCGACGTGAGCGGAAAAGGCGTACCTGCTGCCATCTTCATGGCCGTAAGCCGTACGCTCATCCGTGCCACAGGCATCCGAGGTGCAGGGGCAGCGGAATGTATGACCTACTCAAACAGCCTGTTGGCAAAGGAAGCCGTGAACAGTATGTTCGTTACAGTATTTTACGGCATCTATAACATCCAGACGGGCGAGGTCACCTATAGCAATGCCGGACATAATCCACCCTACCTGATGAAAGCCAACGGCAGCATTGAACTATTGCCTCTATCAAGAGACATTGTGGCAGGTGCCATCGAAGATTACGAATATACGGAAAATAAACTGCAGTTAGAGCACGGCGACACGCTATTTCTTTATACTGACGGCGTAACAGAGGCTACAGATATAGATTACAAAGAATATGGCGATAAGAACCTGGAAGCACTGCTGAAGCAGCAGACGCAGGCCAATTGTCAACAAATCATCGACAAGGTAAAAGCCGATGTGAAGGAATTTGTCGGAGATGCAGAGCAGAGCGATGATATCACACTGCTCGCTCTCAAGCGAAAGTAAAAACAAGGTGAAAAGGTGAAAGGTAAAACCATTATCACAGGGTGTGTAGGAGTGTTGCTGGCAGGGCTGGCAACTACGGGTTTCTACGGTTGGAACTCAGAGCGCAAAACTGTAAAGGAGTTGGAGGCGCAAATAGAGGAACTGAAACTAAAAGAGATGAGTTCGGCTGTGGACAGAAGTGTGAGTGCCCAGATGGAGGAGATTGCCAACGAGCAAAGGGAGATCTCCGACGAGAAGCGTGAAGAGGCGCTCCAGCAGACACGCGTGGCTAACGAGATGCGCCTCCGCTCAGAAATAGAACGGCAGAATGCCCTCGAAGCAGAGCGCAATGCCGTGGCTTCGGAGAAGAAGGCATTGGAGGCATCGGAAGTGGCGGAGAGTCAGCGACTTATGGCTGAGCACCAGCGCATACAGGCTGAGTTCTCGAAACGGAAGGCCGACACGCTGAGTTACATAGCCCTAGGTCGCTCATTAGGTTCCATCTCCACCATTCAGGCGCAGGCTGGCAACGACGAGATGGCGAATATGCTGAGTTACGCCTCGTATCTCTACACCACACGCTACGGCGGCGACATCTACTATCCTGCCATCTTCCAGTCGCTCATGCAGATGAGTAAGAGTATGAACACGTGGTCGGAACATACGGGGGCCGTGATGAACATAGAATTTGTGCGTGGCTCGG
>Ga0310696_10008989_pt1 | contig 11603 bp, 10 predicted proteins | sample AusTroGonzalo_MG_4_FD_203885 | JGI IMG/M metagenome (GOLD analysis project Ga0310696, IMG submission 203885) | Bovine rumen microbial communities from tropical cattle in Woodstock, Queensland, Australia - Gonzalo_02 (v2) (version 2) | ecosystem: Host-associated > Mammals > Digestive system >...
ACTTCAAGACCTTTGCCTTCACTGAGCGGACGACGGAATCGCTCTACAATCAGGAACGGACGATCGATCTCTCCTTTCGAGTAGCGCGACCAGAGGTCGATATTAGCCATCCAATAGGCGTCGTAGAACACCTGCGGATCAGGGAACCAACGCTCAAGGTGGAATGCCTCGAAGGTCTCACTGAGAGCGATGACGGCATTGCCGTGGGTATCGTATAGCGTGTCGTCGAAATCAACAAACAGGTCTTTATATCTCATATCTCTTTCCGTTGTCGGTGATACTATTTCTTTTTTGTGCAAAAGTAATCATTTTTTTTGTATAGTGGAAGCAAAATTATGAATTAAGAATTAATAATTATGAATTTTTTCGTATCTTTGTCCCCTGAAATGAGTTTATTAGATATTATCCTCTTGGCTGTGGCGCTGGCGATGGACTGCCTGACGGTATCGATCGTTAGCGGGGTCCTCCTTGGTGGAGGAATAAAGGAGGAGGGCGGAAAGATGATCCGCATGGCTTTCCTCTTTGGCTTCTTCCAGGCCCTCATGCCGTTGATTGGTTGGCTAGGCATCAGCTATTTCCAGTCATTCATAGAGGATTACGATCATTGGATAGCCTTCTCGCTGTTGGCCATTATCGGAGGCAGGATGGTGTGGGAGAGCCTCAACCCCGCAGAGGAGCAGCACTTCAATCCACGTCGGCTTCGCACGCAGTTGTTGTTGGCCATTGCCACGAGCATCGATGCCCTGGCCGTTGGTATCTCTTTTGCCTGCACAGGCTATACCTCGCTTGCCCAACTCACACTTCCTTTGGTCATCATTGGTGTCGTGTCCTTCCTCTTCAGCCTCATCGGCTATCAGTTAGGGGCTCGTTTCGGACGCAGCATCGCCCATCGTCTCAAGCCTGAACTCTTGGGAGGTATCATCCTGATTGGCATCGGCATCAAGATTCTGATAGAACATCTGCTGGAGAAGTGAAAAGGTGAAAAAGGTGAAAAAGTGAAAAATAAATTATGATAATATGAAGAAACAGTACTTGGCGGAGGAGAGCCGCTACACAAACGGGATGGAGTTTGAGCGCTGTGGGCGTTCTGGTGTGTTGCTGCCCAAGGTGAGCCTCGGCTTCTGGCATAATTTTGGTAGTGTCGATCCTTACGAACGGAGTCGTGAGATCACCCACTATGCTTTCGATCATGGTATCACCCATTTCGATCTGGCGAACAACTACGGTCCTGTCTATGGTTCTGCCGAAGAGACGATGGGACGACTGATGGACGAGGACTTCCGACCCTATCGCGACGAACTCTTCATCTCTACCAAGGCTGGCTACGACATGTGGCCTGGACCCTATGGCAACTGGGGCAGTCGCAAGTATCTCATGGCCTCGCTCGACCAGAGTCTGAAGCGCATGAAGATCGATTATGTAGACCTCTTCTATAGTCATCGTTACGACCCAGAGACACCCTTAGACGAAACCCTCCAGGCACTGGTCGATATCGTGCGTCAGGGCAAGGCCCTCTATGTGGGTATCTCAAACTGGCCGTTGGAGCCGTTGAAGTTCGGCTATGAGTATCTGAAGGCCCACGATGTGCCTCTGCTCATCTATCAGGGTCGTCTGAATATGCTCGACCGCAAACCCCAGGAACAAGGTATCCTTGATTTCTGTGCCGATAAGGGCGTGGGCTTTATCGCCTTCTCACCCCTAGCACAGGGCCTGCTGACAGATCGCTATCTCAATGGCATCCCTAAAGACTCGCGCATGTCGAAGGGTAAGTTCCTGAGGGAGGAGATGCTTACCCCAGAACTCCTGGAAAAGTTGCGTCGTTATAACAAGGTGGCAGAGGGCAGAAACGAAACGCTGGCGGAGATGGCGTTAGCCTGGATTCTCCACCAGCGTGGTGTCACTTCTGTTCTTGTGGGTGCCAGCTCGACAGCGCAGCTTGAGAAGAACCTGCGCTGTGTCACGGCCTCACCCTTCGACGAAGAACTGTAATCACGGTTTAACCAGCCTCACCTCGTAGATCTCACCAATCTGACGGTGGGGCTTGGCCACGAACTTTACTCTTACCTGTTTCTTACCCTTTACGGCCTCCTCAGGCACGGGGTAGGTCTCGTATTTGAATTCAGAGATACGATACTTGCCAGTGTTGTTCACAGAGGTCACCAGCACATCATCGACGAAGATGTCAAACTCATGACTCTTCCACTCGCCCACACCCCAGTATTTCAATCGCAGGCTGAGGTTGGTCTCTCCACCCGTCTGCATCAGATAGCTGAAGTAATGGCCGTTGTTGGCATCACGGAAGAACACATCGTTAGAGTTGCCCACAAACGACTCGTCTGTCTCCATAAAGTGGTCTGACTCAGGCTGCTGCTCGCCTGGCTGCACCTTATCCACCGTACGATCCTCCAAAGCCTGACGCTCCTGCTCCTGTTTGGCCAGATTGTCGAGATAACCCTGATAGTTGTCCTCTGAAAGGGCGAGCCAGTACATCATATAACGGCTGTCGTGGAGTTCGAAGAAAGGCATCAGTTCATTCCTAATCTCATTCACCATCTTAGTAGAGATTGTGAAATGTAACGGCTTGCCTGCGACAGGCTGTAATTGGTTGGCAATATCCTCAATATTATTATTAATAAGGATAGGTGCCTGGTCTGTAGGCAGCTTCTTTCCTACGGCCAACTGTCCAAAACGACTGTCATCAGCAATCAGCATGGCCAGATCCTCTGTACCCGTCTTCATGGCCAGCATGATGGGACCATACATCAGGGCAATATACTGCGGCAGGTTGGGCAGATACTTCACATAGTTATACATGGGGAAGCCGATCTCCACCACGTCGCCCTTCTTCCATTGACGGTCGATACTGACATACGACGAAGGCCCTGTGACGATGCTTACAGGCTTGCCATTCACCTTGACGCTAAACTGTCCTGGCTTCACCCATCCTGGGTAGCGCACCTGCAAAGCAAACTGTCCCTTACCCTGGGTGATGGTGATCTTACTAGTCTCACTATAGGGGAAGTTGGTCTCCTGACGAAGCACGATACCCTTCTCCTTCCAGTTCAGTTCCGAAGCTACGAAGAGGTTCACAAAGAGGGCATCAGCCTTTTTGGTATAGACAAACTGCCCATACTTACCGTGGTTCTCCATACCCGTACCCACACAGCACCACATGGCCTCATTAGGAGCCGAGTAGTTGCGATAGTGGCGTGGACGGGCCGAGGTGAAATACACATAGCCACCATGCTCAGGATGCTGGGTAGAGAGGATATGGTTAAAGGTAGCCAACTCGTAATAGTCGGCAAAGCGTGCCTCAGGATTGCGACGATGCAGATCCTCTGTGAGCTTCAGCATATTGTTCGTGTTACAGCTCTCAGGACCGTCGATATCATTCACAAAATCCTTGCAGGCCTCCTTACTGGGGAAGTGCTCACGACGCGAGTTTCCACCAAAGGCCAGCGAACGCTCACCTGTCACGATGTCCCAGAAATAGATGCCTGCTGCGTGGTAAGCCTCATCGCCAGAGAGTTCTGCGATACGCTCAAAGCCTATCACCTTCGGCACCTGGGTGTTGGCATGCATATTGTCTAGACAGTCCTGTCGCTGCGACAACGGATTCAACAGTCTGCGATGCGAGAAGCGCTTGGCCACATCGAGGTATTTCTTGTCGCCAGTAATGGCGTAAGCATCGGCCAGCACCTCGTTCATACCTCCATGCTCCGTATCAAGCACACGTTCCATCTGTTTGTCCGAGAGACCAGCCGTCAGGTCGATGGCCCAGTCGCAGAAGCCCAGGAAAAGCTGCTTGGCCTGTTCGTTGCCACAATAGAGCCAGGCATCGCGCAGACCAGCATACATCTTATGGATATTATAGAAAGGTACCCACGACCCGTAATAGGCCCCGAAGTCGCCCTTCTTGAAGTTGCCCCACACACGGTCGCTGCCAGGCACACCACCCACATAGCCTTTACCCCACTCGGGGTGATTCTTGGCATTGGCATCAGCACAAGCTTGCAACTCGCTGATGAAATAATCCATACGCTGGCGACAGTCCTCATTGCCTGTAGCAGCATTGATGGCCATCGCTGTCAGATAGTGGCCACCCACATGGCCGTCCAATCCGTCCCAATTGGGATACGACTTGCCCTTGGGGGTGAGACCTGCTTCCTTGAGATAGGGGGCCAACAGCCGGTCGCAGTCGTACTGCAACAGCACTTTGATGTTCAGGTCGCGCGCTTTCTTCAGCGGACCATCTAATAATGTCACGTCACCAAGTGGGAACTCGTCGGCATAGAGCCGATCCTGTGCCTGACTGCCTACAGCACTCAGCAGCAGCATGGTTGTGAAGGCAATCCTTCCTACACGGGTCTTCATTCTTTTCATTTCGTTTCTCGTCTTTTTTACTTTTTCGGCACAAAGGTACGATTAAGTGAGCAAAATGCAAAATAAAATGCCTTTTATTTTCATTTTCGAACGTGAGTACCTTCGACCGAAGGTCAAAGATACAAATTATTCTTAATTCTTAATTCTTAATTCTCAATTAATTTGTACCTTTGTGGCGGAATTCTAAAATGACAACGATATGATGCGACAACAGATTACCTTTGATACGTTTGTGCGTGGCCTAATAGGGGTCATCGTCGTAGTGGGCATCATCATGCTGCTCAACCGTCTGAGTGGCGTGCTCACCCCCTTCTTCCTGGCGTGGCTCTTGGCTTATATCATGTTCCCGATGGTCAGGTTCTTCCAGTACCGTTGCCGCATGAAGTATCGCGCCCTTGGTATCCTGTGTGCCTTCATCGTTGTCGGAGCCATTCTCACAGGTCTCTTCTTACTCGTCGTACCCCCGATGATCGACGAGGGCATCCATGTGAAGAACCTTCTGGTCGATTACCTCTCGCAATCGTCCACCTTCAGCAATATCCCCCATGCCATCCAGAAGTTCCTGCGCGACCATCTGACCCTCGACGATCTCAAGGGTATCGTCACCCAAGAGGGATTCATCGAGGCTGTCAAGGTAGCTGTGCCCAAGGCGTGGGAGGTTATCACCCAGTCGATCAACGTGGTCACGGGTGTGCTGTCGATGACGATAATGATTCTCTATACCTTCTTCATCCTGCTCGACTACGAGAAGATCTGTAGTGGCTGGCCCAATCTGCTGCCTGCCCAGTACCGTCAGTTTGCCATACAACTGATGAAAGATATCGAGGATGGCATGAACAAGTATTTCCGTGGTCAGGCCATCGTAGCCCTGTGTGTGGGCATCCTCTTCAGTATCGGCTTTCTCATCATCGACTTCCCCATGGCCATCGGCCTCGGACTGTTTATCGGCCTGCTCAACATGGTGCCTTATCTGCAGTTGGTGGGCTTCATCCCGACCATCCTGCTGGCCATCGTCAAGGCGGCCGATACGGGCGAGAACTTCTGGGTGGTGCTGTTCATGGCGCTCATCGTGTTTGCCGTGGTACAGCTGATTCAGGACTCGTTCCTCACGCCCAAGATCATGGGTAAGGTGACGGGCCTCAACTCGGCCATCATCCTCCTGTCGCTGTCGATATGGGGATCGCTGCTGGGTGTGCTGGGCATGATCATTGCCCTGCCGATGACCACGCTGCTGCTGACATACTATCAGCGCTACGTGATTAAGAAGGAGACGAGTAAACAGGGAGACGAGGAGTCAGGGAGTCAAGGAGATTAGTCCTCAGGAGACTGCAAGTATGTCTTGAGGGCTTCCACAAGACGATCGTCGTCCTCAGGGGTACGGGCTGACACTCTGAAATAATGGTTATCGAGGCCTCTGAAGTTCGTGGCTTCGCGAACCAGAATACCATAACGGGCTATCAACCATTTCTTCAGGACGTGGGCATTGCCACGCTCTATATTCACCAGCATAAAGTGGGTAGCTGTATCCATCACCTTCAGTCCGTCGAGGGCCGACAGTTGCTGGCGCAGGCGCTGGGCCTCAGCCAGATAGGCTGGAAGGTCGGGTATCATCTTCGGATCTTTCTCCACCATGTATTTGCCTGCCTCGATGGCGATGGTGTTGACGGCCCATGGCTGACGAATCTGCCGCAGACGGTCAATTATAATAGGTGAACTGAAGATATAGCCCAATCGCAGACCAGGGATACAGTATTTCTTCGAGAGCGAATAGACCAGCATCAGGTTGTAGCAATCGGTCATGTCCTGAGGGTGGATCACAGGACTGAGCGTATAGTCCTCATACGACTGGTCTACCACATAGAGGTAACGAGGATTCTCGTGGACGATATGACGGATCAGATGCTTGTTCAGCACGTTACCCGTTGGGTTGTTGGGATTGCAGAGCCAGTAGATACGGTCTTCGGGCAGCACCTCGAGATTGTTGTCGGCACTATACGACAGCAAGTGTTTGTAGATCCTGCAGGCGTCCTCGTATTCGGTAAAGGTAGGCTGTGGGATAATCGATGCCCATCCGCTGTAGAGCTGGGCGATCAGGTAGATGGCCTCAGTAGCACCGTTGGTCACCATAATCATATCCTCAGGCATCCCCAGTTTCTTAGCCAGCATCTTCTCCAGACTGACGGCCTCAGGCTCTGGATAATGGCCCACGATGCCGAAGCGTTCAGCCAGATAGGCCTGCAAATCCGTCAGGTCAGCTCCAAAATAAATATTGGAACTGAAGTCCGCCGTGATCTGCTCACCATAGCGATATGCGTCGTCACCATGCCCGAATATCATAACTTTTTCACCTTTTCACCTTTTCACGGTCCCTGAGCCTGTCGCGCTCGGCTTTGCCGCTTGCTACCGAAGGGACGCAAGAAGGGTTCACCTTTATCGTCAGTGTTTCTTTGTCGAAAACGATAGGACAGTCGCCAGCCGTCTGTCTGCCACCCTCGATGAATCGTCCGAGGTCTCCACTTGCCGCCAACTCCTTCGGGTTTCCTATGGCCACCGGCCCAGACCCCTCGATGGTCCCTGAGCCGGTCCCTGAGCTTGTCGAAGGGGTCGAAGGGCTTGTCTTACTCATCAGCCAAAGCGTATCCGCCAATTGCAGCGCCAACTCCACATCGTGGGTAGAGAGGAAGATGGTCTTCTCGGCCTCACGACTGATGCGACGCAACAGCTGCAGCACCTCCACCTTACTGGGATAGTCGAGGAAGGCAGTAGGCTCGTCGAGGAAGATCACAGGCGTCTGTTGTGCCAGCGCCTTGGCGATCATCACCTTCTGGCGCTCACCGTCGCTGAGGGTATGTACGGGGCGTCGCGACAACTCTCCGACACCCACCATGTCGATCGCCTCATCCACGATGCGCAGGTCTTCTTTCGAACAGGTGCCCCAGAAGCCGGTATAGGGCGAACGGCCCAACGATACCAGTTCGCGAACCGTCATATTCCTCACGTCGGGCTTCTCTGTCAGCACCACACCAATCAGTTTGCTCAGTTCCTTGTCAGAATAAGAGCTGAGAGGCGCAAGCTGCGAGGTGAGAGGATGATAGATCATCACGTCGCCAGCCAACAGAGGTTGGAAAGCTGAGAGCGTGCGCAGCAAGGTCGATTTGCCCACACCGTTGGGTCCCAGCAGACAAGTCAACTCTCCGCTGCGAATCGCACCGTTGATACCCTCGGCCACCACTCGAACACCATGTTTCGTCGTATAGCCGATACTGAGATTCTTAAGTTGTATCGTTTCGTTATTCATCATCGACGGTGCAAAATTAAAGCAATTCGAGCAAAATGCAAAATAAAAAGTAAAAAATTCACCTTTTCACCTCTTCACTTCTTCACTTTTTTATTATCTTTGCACTCGAAATGAGAAATATAGAACAAAAGATGGCCGCTTTTACCGATGCCGGCCTGTACGAGCAAGACGCTCATATCGACTTTGAGCCCGAGGGCCATGTGTATCTCTACGACGGCAGCCAGCAGCTGCTGCCCGTCAGTTCGCTGGTAGGTTATTTTTTCGAACCCTTCGACGCCCATGCACAGGCCCTGCGCCAATGGGAGAAGAACCGAATCCCCGTCGAGGAGTCGCTGGCGAAGTGGGAGCGCATCGGCCGTATGGCCAGCGAGGTGGGCACCTTCGTTCACGAACAGACTGAAAACTGGTTCCGCGACGGCTCCTTCGACACCGTCTGCCCCTTCTGCTATAACGGCCAGACCGAAGAGATATCCGTCGAGCGCGAGAAACAACAGTTCCTCTGTTTCGTTCGCGACTATCAGATCCGCCCCTATCGTCAGGAGTGGCCCGTCTTCGACCTCGATATGAACGTTGCTGGCACCATCGACATGATCTGTCGCGAGGCCGACGGCACCTTCTCCATCTACGACTGGAAGCGCAGCAAGAAGGTGGTCAACGCCTTCGGCCAGCCCATCATCGAGGCTTTTGGCGGCAAGACCGACATCCGGGGCCTCAACCTGCCCGACACCTCTTTCTATCACTACTGCTTGCAGCAGAACCTCTACCGCTATATGCTTCAGAAGAACTACGGCATCAGGGTGAACTCGCTCAGTCTGGTGGTGCTCTGCCCCGACTATCCCACCTATTTCGTGGCCAAGGTGCCCATCATGGACTCGGTGATCCGCCAGATCGTCGATATCTGCCGAGAGCGCGACCTGGGCCACAGCCTCTTGTAAATCATCCATCAACCCATCAACATTCCAACATCTATGAAACGAACTCTGTTTGCAATCAACTACGGCGTAGCCATCGCCCTTTGCGCTACCATCTGGGCAGCCTGCTCGTCGAACCCCTCGAAAACTGGAGCTGCCGACGATACCGACTCCATCGCCGACACCACCGCAGTGGCCCCTCAGGATACCGATGTCGTCGCCCAAGAGCCCTACCATCTCGACTTCACGCTGAAGAACCTGCTCGACCTCTTATATCACCACGGCGACTACGAATTGATTGAGAACAGCGGCATGAAATTCATCTACGAAGCGTCGCTCGACATGGGCGAGGTAGAGGGCTACGAACTGGTCTATGGCCGAGATATCGAGAAGGGCGAGAAAAAAGAGTTTGGCTATGAGTTGAAGGCCACGTCGCCCCACGGCTTCTTTTTCGAGATGTCGTTCGACACATCGACTCAGGTCAGCCTGAGTTTCGCCAGCCAGGACGATGCCAACACCTTCATCGAGACCGTCCTGAACACAGAGCCCTTCTCCTACGAAGACAAGACCTTCTACGTCCATCCCAAACAACAGGACGACGGCCAATACATCCATCTCCAGACCCCCTACGGCGACAACGATTTCGAGACCCGTTACGTCCTCTACCCGCCCCGTCCCCGTGATGGCTTCATCCTCATAGAGATCGAGGTCTACGTCTAATTAGACCTCAAGTTTCTACATTAAAACGACATGTTTTCGCCTTAGAATGGCAAAAAAAGCTAAAAAAACAACAGATTTATACAACTATCAGTTGTTTTTCACGAATAATCTTCCTATCTTTGCAGCACAAAACGGAAACAAACATGACATTTGATAAGATACTTGATAATGACACCCTTTGGGCTGTGCGCTATGATAATGCAACTGACAACGCCCTACAGACACTCTTCGAACAATGGAGTGATCCTGAGTGGCTGGTCGATTTCTTCTTGGCTAACATGACCGACTTGGAATCCTATTTCAAGATTACAGACATCAATCAAGCCATCTACGACACTATCGACGACAGTCAGCGCATTCAGTGCCTGATACTCGATCTCTCGCCAGAGGCTAATCTTGATATGGTTTTCCGTCCATTGGAGAATAGTCGTACCAGCGAAATGCTGCTGGGCAAGGAGAAGGCCAAAATAAAGAATCGCCCCCAACACGCCTCATGGCTTCGTATCTACGCCATCAAGTTGGAACCAGGGTGTTACATCATCACTGGAGGTGCCATCAAGTTGACACGAACGATGCAAGAGCGAGAGCATACGCTTAATGAATTGAATAAGATGGAACAAGTTCGCAACTACCTCATCAGCAATCAGGCCATTGACGCTGACGGTTTTGTGGATTTCCTGTCAGAACTACAATAATAGAATAAGGAAAAGGAGGTAACATGAAAAAGAAGACACTTGAATTCCTCGAAGCTCATCAGAGCGAGAAGCCATCCACATGGCGCGAGGAAGCAGAATGGAGGCGCGACAACTGGTCGTGGATGCGTCATTCGCAGAAGATTGCCGTCAAGGTACTGCTGCAGATGAAGCAGGAGAATCTCACGCAGAAGGTTCTCGCAGAGCGAATGAACTGCACCCAGCAATACGTCTCGAAAATTTTGAAAGGCAAGGAGAACATGTCGCTCGACACGCTCTCTAGATTAGAGGATGCACTTGGCATCAGCCTTATCTACGACGAGCAAGTGGCTTATCCTTGCATGGTAGCAGAAGAAGAGGTGTTCGCATAAACGAACACCTCTTTTTCTCCTTCTAAGGGTTGTTAAGCCGCCATTTAAGGGAGTAAACGATGCCTAGTAAGGGTGTTGGAGATGCCTGTTTACCCCCCTAAACAAGCATCGTTTACTCTGTTACTAGGCATACTTTACTGTGTTGGAAGGCATCTTAACGACCCTTAAGTATATATAGTTATAAACGCACCCCCGATTTTGCTATGTTGAGATAGCAATATTTGGCATGATTTTATATGTTTATCCAAAAATACCAAACACCTACCTAAATCGCCTGAAATGCCTTTGTACAAAGGAGAAGAAGTGAGGTAGGTGTTGCCCTAACACCTACCTCAACATCTAACTGAACACCTACCTCAATGGTCATGCAGCCTTGACCTTTGGTCGAGCCTGCTATCGCTCGGAAATCGAAGCAAGTTTCGATTTCGCTCGCTTACGCAGCCTTTAATGGGATCGCCTTGTAGTAGGATACGCAGCCTCGTTTGGTGTGCTCAAAACCCAGCTCCTTCATCGCCAGTCCGATGTGCACCTTCGTGCTGTGATCGCTCTTTACCGAGGGATACTCTCGCTGGATCAACTTTAGCATCTCAGCACTATTCAGAGCCTTCACACTCTCACCTTCAGCCGGCTTTCGGAAACAGACTGCGATGATGTCAGCCAGATCCAACTGCGTCACATAGTTCTGATTCAGCTGCTGGATGCGCTCCACCTCGTTGTTATCAAACCAATAGGGCGTTCCCACCACCGTCAGCTCATGTACTACCTGAGCATAGAGCTGTCCGTAGTCGATCTCGCCAGTATTGTCGATATACTGCCCCTGCGGAATGGTCAGACAAATGTAGCGTCGACTGCCCGTTGCATCCGTCAGCGGATGGAGATTGTTCGTGGTCGACACAAACGAAGCATAACGAGGACGATCTTCCTGCGAGGCACCATAGATGGGGCGACCATTCACCTTACTCTTCGAGAGCGTCTGCTTCAGCGCAGCATGCTGGCTGGGGCGGATGGCCTCAAGCTCGTCGAGATTCACAATCAGATTGTTCGTCAGAGCCATCTCCTTGTCAAATTTATTCGACAGGTTCAGATGGTCGAGGAAATACTCTCGCAGCTCTGGCGGCAGCAGTCGCTTGAAGAAGGTGGTCTTGCCACAGCCCTGTGCTCCGATAAGCGTCGGAACGCACTCGTTGCCATGTAGCAGATCCATCTGAAGCCAGTGGGCCACTGCCGA
>Ga0310696_10008990_pt1 | contig 11603 bp, 9 predicted proteins | sample AusTroGonzalo_MG_4_FD_203885 | JGI IMG/M metagenome (GOLD analysis project Ga0310696, IMG submission 203885) | Bovine rumen microbial communities from tropical cattle in Woodstock, Queensland, Australia - Gonzalo_02 (v2) (version 2) | ecosystem: Host-associated > Mammals > Digestive system >...
CCGACGATGCGTTTCAGGTCGTAACCTTCGAGGAAGGCACTAAGGCTGCGGTTGATGCCAAAATCGTGAAGACTGCGTGCCAGCGATTCTTTGGCACTGAAAGCATGCTTGCCTGTCTTCATGTAGTATTCGTACACACGAGTGTCATAGCAATCGGCTACGGTTTCTGGCTGTTTGGGATTGTAACCCGAATAGAGTGCCTCTGCATTGTACAGTTCGTTTCTTGTCACATCATAAGGCACGAATTCGAAGTAATCGGCCAATGCGATGAATTGTTCGCGTGTAAGGTCTGTGGATATCATAGGCTCATTTTATAATTTTTACATTTTTACATTTTATAATTTTTTCATAGATGATTTGCTTCGTAGATGATGTCGGCGATGTGTTCGCTGAGTTCCGTCATGGAGTGGAAGAGGAGGTGTGCTCCTTGGTCGAGCAGGACAGAGTCGGGTAGGGGACCCGTGTTGACTGCGATGACGAAACAACCGGCTGCAACGCCAGCCTGTACACCCAGAGGGGCATTTTCGACGACCATGGTTTGATAGGGTTTCAATCCTCCTGCTTTCTGCATCCCCATAAGGTAGGGTTCTGGGTTGGGTTTTCCGAACTTGACATCCTTTGCCGCTACCATCCATTCGTGGTGAAAGAGTGAGGGGTAGTTCTGTTCGATACGTCCTAACAGACTGGCTGTTCCCGAACCTGTTACGATGGTAGGAGTGACTCCCGCTTCTTTCACGGCCTTCACCGTCTCGTATGCTCCAATCATCCGTTCGGCGATTGGGTACTCGTTGAAGAACTCGCTTTTCTTTTGGTAGATTTTGTCACACTCTGCTTGATCGGCACTACGTCCAAACTGACGTTGGGTGACGATGTTAATGGTACCAAATCCAGTACGTCCTTCGTGCATGTAGGCTTCATCTTCAGGGAGGTCCAGTCCATAGAACGCCATCGCTCGATGCCAGGCACGTGCATGATTGGGCATGGAGTTGAACAGTACACCATCCATGTCGAACATGATGGTCTTCAACTCAAAGTGCTGATAGTTGTGAGCTTGGCAGAAGCTTTCCAACTGAGGATATCGTGACATATTTAACTTATTTGTCCTATTCGGCTTATTTGTCCTATTCGGCCTAAAAGCCTATTATAACGTGACGCCAGTCTTGAAGATGGCTATTTCTTGATAGTCTTTCTTTTCGTTCCAAGTCGGTTCGCCCGATGCGATAGCGATGACCTTCTGACGGAATTGTTCGAACATTGCTTGCATCGTCTGACCTTCGACCAGCGTGCCTGCATTGAAGTCTATCCATGTGGGTTTGTTGGTAGCCAGTCCTGAGTTGGTACTGATCTTCATGGTGGGAACAAAGGTACCGAATGGAGTACCACGTCCTGTGGTGAAGAGCACGATGTGACATCCTGCAGCAGCTAAAGCTGTACTGGCTACGAGGTCGTTGCCTGGAGCACTCAGTAGGTTGAGACCCTTACTGGTCAATCGCTCACCATAGTCCATCACTCCACGTACAGCACTCTTCCCGCACTTCTGTGTGCAGCCTAATGCTTTCTCCTCCAAAGTGCTGATACCACCTGCTTTGTTACCTGGACTGGGATTCTCGCCGACTGGTTCGCCATGACTGAGGAAATAGTCTTTGAAGTCGTTGATGAGTTTCACCGTTTGGTCGAACAGTTCACGATTGGCACAGCGATTCATCAAGATGGTTTCTGCACCAAACATCTCCGGCACTTCTGTCAACACGGTTGTACCTCCCTGACTGACGATATAGTCGCTGAAGACCCCTAACAGGGGATTGGCTGTGATGCCTGAGAATCCATCGCTACCACCACATTTCAGTCCGACTCGCAGTTCACTCAATGGAATCTCTGTCCGCACATCGTTGTGCATAATGGTGTGCAATTCACGCAGGATTCGCATACCTTCCTCGATTTCGTCACCCTGAACTTGCTGAGTTACCATGAAACGAATTCGTTCTTTATCATAATCACCCAAAAGTGCTTCGAACTTGTCGGGTTGATTGTTCTCGCAACCTAACCCTACAACCAGCACAGCACCTGCATTGGGATGCAACACCAAGTCGCGCAGCACCTTACGTGTGTTCTCATGATCGCCGCTCAATTGGCTACACCCATAGTTGTGTGGAAAGGCTACGATACGTACATCGGACACTTCGTTCCGCATCTGATCGCGCAATTGCTGACAGACTCCATTCACGCAACCTACCGTTGGAACAATCCAGAGTTCATTACGAATGCCCACCTCACCGTTCTTCCTGCGATAGCCCATGAAGTGTTCCTGAGGATAAGAAGTAAACTCATCAACAGCAATCGGGATAGGTTCGTAAGTATAGTCGAGCAGACCACTGAGGTTGGTCTTTATATGCGTGTGATTGATGCAATCGCCTGCACGGTGGTCTTCCGTGAGATGGCCAATGGGGTAGCCGTACTTCACTACATTCTCCCCTTGAGCGAGGTCAGTGAGGAGGAACTTATGACCGGCAGGCACATCGCTTGTGAGGCAGATAGTTTGTCCGTCAATCACTACTTGTTCGCCTTTCGATAGCGGCTCAATCGCTACTGCCACATTGTCGGAAGGATTTATTTTTATATAAGTCATATCTAATAGATTACTTCGTCTATGGGGATGTCGTGCGGTTCGTGCGGCACTTCGTCGATGAATTGATAAGGATAGCAGATACCGATGGTGTGACAGGTCAGTTTGGGTAACAATCGGTCGTAGTACCCTTTGCCTCTTCCTATCCTGTTCCCTTTTGGGTCGAATGCCACTCCGGGAATGACAGCCAGATTGATGGTATCGTATTCCGTTTCGGGTACGATGGGACCTGACGATTCCTGAATATGGAACGCACCTTCGTGAGTAGTGGATGAGGGGTCATAGCGATGCAGTTCCAATTCTTCTCCCACTACGGTCGGCAGAATAATCGTTTTCTTATCTTTGTAGCGCTCGATGAGAGCGTGAGTATCCACTTCGTCAGGTAAGGAATGAAACAGCAACACCCGCTCCGCCTGTTGGAACAGCGGGTGACGCTCGAGCCGTTCTATCACTTCTGCTGCTTGATTAGGCAGAGAGCCAGACTCTGAGAGTTGGTTGCGGAGCTGCGCAAGCTGTCTTCTTATCTGTTGTTTGTTCATTCGCAGGTAGGGTAGGAGTAGTAAGACCATCGTTATAGAGTTGGATGGCTTTCAGAATCGTTACATCGTCTTTATTGATGAATTTCAAGTACTCCGACATGTCGAGCAGGTTGTAGAGGATCACACCATGAATGACGTTCTCAATCAGTTGCTGCGACTTGATAATCATGTTGTTGCGACGTTTCACTCCCTTCGAGTCGCAGTAGTTGATGAATTGTTGAATCACACGATCCTTCCGCAATTGTTTCAGCACCTCATCGCCTGTGTGGCAGTTCGCATACCGTGCACGATTGTTGTCAGTATATTCGAAGCAGAACTGCGATACAAGTCCTTTCTGTACCACTTCTTGATAATACGTTGTGAAGAGGGTTGTGTCCTCTGCTACGAAGTAGTCGGGCATGATTCCACCACCACCATATACTTTACGTCCAATACTTGTGGTATACATATCGCCTGTCTGGCGGATACTGTCTTCGCTGAAGAACTCTCCGTGTAGGTATCGGTTTGCAATATCGTATTCATATTCTTTATCTTCACCATTGACGTATGGTTTCTGGATGCAACGCCCCGAAGGAGTGTAGTAACGTGAGATGGTGAGATGAATAAGGCTGCCGTCAGAGAAGACAACAGGTTTTTGCACCAATCCCTTACCAAACGAACGACGTCCTACAATGATGCCTCGGTCGTTGTCCTGTATGGCTCCAGAGAATATTTCGGCTGCACTGGCAGTCCCTTCGTCCGTCAGTACGATGAGTGGTAACTTCTGATATGAGCCACGCCCGTCACTCTTGTAGTCCTCACGTTTCGCTTTTCGTCCTTCTGTATACACAATCAATTTATTGGATGGCAGGAATTCGTTGACCAGTTGGATAGCACAGTCGAGATATCCTCCGGTATTACCTCTGAGGTCAATAACCAACCCTTTGAAGTTTTGTTGCTCGAGTTCTGCTAACGAAATCAGCAGTTCAGGATAGGTGGTCTTACCGAATTTGTTGATGCGTACATAACCCAATTGGTCTGTCAGCATGTAAGTGGCATCAATACTCTTAATCGGAATCTCACCTCGTGTGATGGTGAACGACAGCGTTTTCTGCTCGCTACGACGCATCACACCCACCTTCACCGTCGAGCCTTCCTCACCCTTGAGGCGATGCAGCGTTTCTTCGTTCGTAACCACTTTACCAACGTATGGTTCATCGTTCACACTGACGATGCGGTCGCCAGCCATCAGTCCAACCTTCTCAGCCGGTCCTCCGCTGATGATGCTGGTGATATACACAGTATCATGTTTGATGGTGAACTGCACACCGATACCGCAGAAGCTACCGTCGAGGTCGTCGTTTGCCGTCTTAGCTGCCTCAGCAGAGATATACGAGCAGTGGGGGTCAAGTTCTGCTAAGATGCGAGGCATCGCTTGCTCCACGATGTCGGCAATATTGACTGTATCCACATACTGGTCGTCGATGATATGTAACAGATCGTTGATTTTGTTCGACGATGTGTTGATGATGTTCAGTCGATTACCCGAAAACCTGTTTGCAAAGAATGTTCCGATGATGATACCCACAATGATGCTGACGGCTATCAGTATCGGCGCAAATCTTGAATGACGTGGTGAATCCATAAATCTTTTTATACATCCATTTGTTCTACTTCAATCCCTGCACGCTTCAGAAGGTCGATACCGTCACTCAGACGATATTGCTCTCCATATATCACCCGCTTGATGCCCGACTGGATGATGAGTTTCGAGCATTCCAGACATGGTGATGCGGTGACATACAGCGTAGCATCGTTGCTCGAGTTGTGTGAGCGAGCCAGTTTAGTGATAGCATTTGCCTCTGCGTGAAGTACGTATGGTTTTGTCACATCGTTCTCCTCGCACACATTCTCAAAACCCGATGGGGTTCCGTTGAATCCATCGCTGATAATCATCTGGTTCTTTACGACCAAAGCACCTACCTGGCGGCGCTTACAGTAACTGTTTTCTGCCCAAATCTTTGCCATCCTCAGATAGCGCTGATCAAGCTGATGTTGTTTTTCTTCTGTCATTTTCTTATATGTTTTTTTTACTTCTCTTCATTTCCCTCCCCCTTGGGGGAGTTGGAGGGGGCCATCTTATTTCTCCGAACTCAGTTCTATAAATGAACTGTTGTCTCGCTTGATTTGTATGACGTTTTTGTCACCGCTGTACGATGTGGCGTTCTTCAGGATGCTGAATACTTTGCTACAGATGTCCGACGCTCCCTCTGCATTTCTTGGTGAGGTAATGTCGATAGACAATGCTCTGTTGCTTCCATTCGCATTCCATGTGCCCTCAATCTTCATTCCTGGTTGCAACACACCCGTGAATGTCGATTGGGAGAATGCAATCCAGTAAGTATCGTTCACCTCATAAAACTCCTTCACGTCCTTCACCGTCTTCTGTCCGTTATAAGTCAGTCCAGTAATCTTGAAACGGTTACCCATGAATATCTCGTTTATATCGTCGTCAGTGCTGCAAGCCATCAGCAGCAAGCACATCATCAATATCGTTCCTATTCGTTTCATTTAACATTTTCCATTTAACATTTTCCATGAGCGCGCTAACCGCTAACCCTTTTCTTTATTCCGTTTCGTTCGAGCAACGCATCGATGGTTGGCTCCTGACCGCGGAATCGTTTGTAAAGCGTCATAGGATGTTCAGTTGCACCTCTCGACAGGATATTCTCGCGGAAGCTCTCTGCGGTTGCAGGGTCGAACAGTCCGTGTTGCTTGAACACCGAGAAGGCATCTGCATCGAGCACCTCAGCCCATTTATAGCTGTAGTAGCCGGCTGCGTAGCCCCCTGCCATGATATGCGAGAACTGTACCGACATGCAGGTTCCTGGTACCGTAGGGGTGATGATCGCTTCTTTCCACGCTTCACGTTCGAAGGTCTCGATGTCACTGTCCAACTCATGGTTAAGTGTGTAATAGGCCATATCGAGCAGACAGAAACTCACCTGTCTCAGACATCCCATCGCCACACAGAAATTGCGGCTGTCCACGATGCGCTGAATCAACTCATCGGGGAGCGGCTCACCTGTCTCATAGTGACGGGCAAACGTGGAGAGGAAGTCCTTCTCGATAGCGAAATTCTCCATGAACTGCGAAGGCAGTTCCACGAAGTCCCAATACACGTTCGTGCCGCTCAGCTCCTCATACTGACAGTTCGAGAACATCTCGTGGAGCGCATGTCCGAACTCATGCAGGAATGTCTCCACCTCTCCTAAAGTCAGTAGGGCCGGTTTCGTGTCGGTCGGTTTCGTGAAGTTCATCACCAACGACACATGTGGACGATGATTCACACCCTCTTCGTCGATATACTGTCCCTTGAAGGTCGTCATCCACGCGCCCGACTTCTTACTCTTGCGAGGATAGAAGTCGCAATAGAGTAGGGCGAGGAACGAGCCGTCACGGTCGTACACCTCAAACACATCCACATCAGGATGATAGACAGGGATCTCGCGATTCTGTCTGAACGTGATATCATACAGACGGGTAGCCAGTCCGAACACTCCTTCTTTCACCTTGCTCAGTTCCAGATACGGACGCAACATCTCCGAGTTGATATTGTATAACTTCTCTTGCAGTTTGTTCGAATAGTAAGCCATATCCCATGGCATCAGTTCAAAGTCGTCGCCCTCCAGTTCACGAGCCATCTCTCTGATAGCTTCCAACTCCTTCAGGGCAGTTGGTTTGTATGCCTCGATGAGTTGGTGTAGCAGGTCGTACACGTTCTTCTGGTTCTTCGCCATTCGCTCCTCCAACACATAGTCGGCATAGTTGTCATATCCCATAATCTGCGCCTCTTCGCGACACAAGTCCACGATGCGCTTCACCGTCTTCATGTTGTTATGCTTGTTGTTGTGCGTACAGATGGTGTTGTAAGCCATCCATACCTGTTTGCGCAGTTCACGTCGGCTGCTGTAAGTCATAAAAGACGACATGCTCGGACTGTGCAGGGTGATGACCCAGGACCCTCTCTTATCTCCCTTCCCTTCAGGGGAGGGCTGGGGTGAGGCTTCTTTTGCAGCAATACGTGCCGCTTCGATGGCGCTGTCAGGCAAACCAGCCAAATCAGCTTCGTCTGTGATATGAAGAGCAAATGCATTGATTTCCTTCAGTTTGTTCTGCGAAAACTGCAAGTCCAACTTACTCATCTCATTCCCAATCTGCTTCAACCGCTGTTGTTTCTCCTTCGGAAGGTAAGCACCACTGCGCACAAACCCTAAATAAGTGTCTCTTAGCAATTCCTCCTGCTCCACCGTTAAACCATTGACCATTGACCATTGACCATTGGCTCCCTCCCTTTTTGGGGAGGGCGGGGGGAGAGGCCTCTTCTCCCACACCTCTTTCACCCTTTGTGCCAATTTCGGATTGAACATGATGTCGTTTGCATGATCCGACAGGATGGGCGACATCTTGTCGGCCAGTTCGTCCATCTCGTCGTTTGTCTCGGCCGAAATGAGATTGAAGAACACCTCGGTCACCTCACCCAACAGCCTGCCTGCCCGTTCCATTGCCTCGATCGTGTTCTCGAAGGTCGGAGCGTCGGGGTTGTTGGCAATCCTCGCTATCTCCTCATTCTCAATCTCCATCCCCCTGCGCATTGCAGGTTCGTAGTCCTCCAACTGTATTTTGTCGAAGGGGATGGCCCCAAAGGGGGTATCATAGCTTTTCAAATTCATGAATTGTGAACCCATATCGTTTCAACTTGATGAGATGATCGTCATCCCATCGATTCAACACAATCGACACATTCAGACGAGTTTCGTCAATCAGGGTAGCAAAGTCGTTCATCCTCATCCTCACAATCTTCACACCGTTCGGTGTCATGCAGAAGCTTGCGAGAGCAGCCTTCATCTTCGCTTCCACACCCTTCGTAGGGATGGCCCCACGTAGACTGTTGCTCTTGCGCAGACCGTTACACAGGTAATTGATGAAGTTGCTGCGCACAATAGTGTTGTGCAGCATGCGCTGAACAAAAAAGTCGCGTGAAATGGTGAACGTAGCACCCTTCGTCCTGAACGAGTAGGTGCGTTCATATGTACGTCTCACACTGAACAGGTTGTAAGGCTCAATCAGGTAAGGAGTCGTTCCGGCATCATACACCTCCGTGAAGATCATGGGAGTGTTTTCGTCGTGAAGCTCCACTTCGAACGCACCGTCCATGATATAGATAAGATTGCCCGAGCGTTCACCCTGACTCACAATCACATCACCCTCATCCCATTGCTGGAAGTCCAGCTTCAGGTTTATTATCAAGTCGTTGAAGTCCTGCAGGCTCAGACCCTGCAAGAGAGGCAACGATTGCATTCTCTCAAACATACTTGTTTCCATGTTCTTTTGCACGCTTTATACTAACCGTTAAACTATACTTAAACCCATCACTCCCCCTTGGGGGAGCAGGGAGGGGGCTTCTAACTGCTACACGCTACACGTTATTTTGACTGCAAAGTTAGTAAATTAAATTGACAAAACAGCACCTTCGCACCATAAATAATGTTAAATTCGCCGTTTTTCATATTTATGATGAAATTCTTATCCTTTTCTGCCCAAAATAGTGAATGAACGGCCAGTATGAATGGGTCCCCATACTTTGCTCCATCTTTGTTCATATAAATCTCATGTACATCTCTACTATATCTCTAATTATAAACTAGAGATGAACTAGAGATGAATTAGAGATGAAGAAGAGACAGTCACTTCGATGGGGTCGAGTCCTTGGGCTGTGATGCGTACACGGACGGGCTGGGTGGGGGTGTCGTGCTGGATGTAGGCGAGGAGGCGACCTCGATTGGCGTTCTTGTGTGGTTGCTTCGGTGCTGACATGTCGCTGTTGTTGGCATTCTCCAATCCCAGAAGCTTTCCACCACTGAGGACTTCACACTTCACATCTTGACGATAGTTGAGGACACGGATGCCTTGGGAGTCGACGATGTCGATAAGTAAATGAGTAAGGGAGGACCCCCTCTTTCCATTTACCATTGACCATTTACCATTGACCAGTTCTAATGCAGAGATGGTCTTTGCTTCACCATGTGTTTGGATGTCGTAGTGGGTGGTGGGGGTGCCGTTGTTGTCGAGTCCTTCGACGCGGAGGGTGCCTGGCTGGTAGGGGATATCCCAATAGATGATGCCGGTGTTGTCGTCTCGCTCTTTGCGTTCGCCTACTTCTTGACCGTTGAGGAGTAGGTGGGCGTAGGGTTGGTTGGTGTAGCAGAGCACGCGGACGGTCTGACCGTCTTGATAGTTCCAGTTGTCCCATGCGTCGATGGAGAGGTTAGTAGCCCCTCTCCGGTTGCCCCGATTGTTGCCTCCCCATTGGTTGTTACCTCCTCGGATGGCTTGTGTGCCGATATAGGCTACAGGATCGGTGCGCCAGAGGGAGGCGAAGAAGTGGCCGCGTGGCTTGAGGAATCCTGCAAAGTCGATGAGGCCTGTACCTAATCCACGTGAGGGCCAGGCGCCTGATTCGCCGAGATATTCGTAGCCGGTCCATACGAAATGTCCGAAGATGTGGTCGTTGTCGCGAACGGCTTTCCATGCTGCGAGATTTGTGCTTGTTTCGCTACCATAGATGATGCGTTTCGGATAGTTCTTGTGGTCTTCTATATACCGATTTTCTGTGTAGTTATAACCACATATATCGACAGCTTCGGGGTATTCGGTTTGATTGCTCATCACTACTCCTGCCATTGCTCCCGTCACTGGTCGTGAGGGGTCGAGACTGCGGATGATGGCGGCCAGTCGTTTGGCGATGGTACCGATGCGCTCGGCACGTGGGGCGTCTTTCTTATAGCCTCCATACATAGGTTGGCTGATGCCTGCATTCTCGCCATCGAGAATGGGGTGGGAGTAGGGGTCGTTGGGGTAGTCGACCTCATTGCCGACACTCCACAGGAAGATGCTGGGATGGTTTCGGTCGCGACGTACCATATCGGCGATGTCGCGGTCGATCCACTCTTCGAAGAAGTCGTAGGTGCCGTCGTAGCCTGGTGTGCCTTGATTCCATCCTTTCAGCCATTTACGTTTGGGATATTCCCATTCGTCACTTCCTTCGTCCATGATGAGGAATCCCATCTCGTCGGCCAACTCGTAGACATCGGGAGCTTGCATGTTGTGACTCATACGTATGGCATTCACACCCATCTCTTTCAATGAGAGGAACCTGCGCTGCCATACCTCACGAGGCACGGCTGCTCCCAGTACGCCTGCATCGTGATGGATGCAGACTCCCTTCACTTTCATCCATTCGCCATTGAGTGCAAAGCCTCGGTTGGGGTCGAACTGTAGGGAACGGATGCCGATACGTTCGGTTGTCTGGTCGATCACTTGTCCATTCTTCAGCAACTCTACTTTGAGGGTGTAGAGGTAGGGGGAGGTGAGGGTCCAGAGGTGAAGTAGCCCCTCTCTTATCTCCCCAAAGGGGAGAGGAGTTGTTGCTTGTGCGATTGCACTTTTTTGAGCTACAGTTTTTCCTTGTGCATCTATGAGGGTAGCTCGCACAGTGAGGTCGTTCAGGTTGCTATTGCCTTTCTCTACTTCGGCTGTCACTTGGAGATTGGCACGATTGGCGGTGATGTCGGTTGCTCGGTAGGTGATGCCCCATTGTGCGAGATGGGTCTGTTCGGCACTGATGAGCCACACATTGCGATAGATGCCTGAGCCAGTGTACCAACGAGAGTCGGCATAGCGGCTGTGATCCACACGTACGGATAGCTCGTTCGTCCCTGCCTTTAGGTATGGCGTCAGGTCGTACATGAAAGACACGTATCCATTAGGACGTTTCCCTAAAAGGTGGCCGTTGAGATAGACTTCGCTGCGGTTGTATACGCCTTCGAAGTAAATGTAGTGTTTCGGTTTTGAGTCGCTGACGGTGAAGGTCTTGCGATACCAACCTATACCTCCTGGGAGATAGCCGGTACAGCTGGCGAGATCGCGTGAGGGGGTTCCTTCGATTGACCAGTCGTGCGGTACTTCCACTTTCTTCCATCCTGAGGAAGGAAGGGTAGTGGATTCGTTGAGTGTGAACTCCCAGTTGTCGTTAAACAACGTGGGAGTGCCAAAACCTACTTGTGCACTGATAGCTGTTGCTGCGGTCAGCAACATTACTGTCAGCACTGCTGTCAATAATACGTTTTTTTTCATGGTTGGGTTGTTAATGAGATTATTTATTTTTTTCATTCTTTCGAAGCATATACGACTTGGTCGTCTCTTCGTTGCCTTCCTCATCGATGGTGATACGGTTGAGCTCTACCATCTGTCCCGTCGCATTGATGTAGGCTAAATTCCTACGTTCCATTGTGGTTGTATCGTTCTTATATGATTCGTTCCGAGAATCTATCTTCTCTTTATTTTGCTTAATGTAATCTTCAACTTCTTCTTTCTGTTCGTCGTTGTAGGAAATCTGGCTA
>Ga0310696_10008991_pt1 | contig 11602 bp, 10 predicted proteins | sample AusTroGonzalo_MG_4_FD_203885 | JGI IMG/M metagenome (GOLD analysis project Ga0310696, IMG submission 203885) | Bovine rumen microbial communities from tropical cattle in Woodstock, Queensland, Australia - Gonzalo_02 (v2) (version 2) | ecosystem: Host-associated > Mammals > Digestive system >...
GTCAGTGTGTTTGATCACATCCCTCTTTTCTCTTGAAACTTCAAACTCGGTTTTGGGCCCAATGGCTTCAAACGGCAAACCGAAGAAAGAGTGAATGGTCTGGCCACCCACATTCAAGGCTGCAATGCCTGTAGGTGCCAACACGACGAAATTCTTGTCAATGGTTTTCTGTATTCCTTTGATGAATGTCGTCTTACCTGTGCCAGCTTTGCCTGTAATGAAAAAACTGGTGTTCGTGTAAGCCACGAGTTCGAATGCCTTCTGTTGCTCGGCATTCTCCTGGTCAATCTTGAATTGTATGTCTTCCATAATGCTAACCTTTTGTTTGTTTCTATCGCTTTATGACAGAAACAGGCAAAAGGTTAACACCACAAAGGAGAAATTGGAATAATTAGCCCCATGTTGAGCCTAAAAATATTGAGTCTTGAGATGGCTGAGTAGAAATCACTTCCTGCAATTCATTTTTGCTCATTTTGTTCACAACAGCAATATCTTCCAAAGAAATAGATTTGTATTTTCTCGAAAAATAGCCAGTGTACTCAGTTAACACTCCACCATCTTCCGGTTGGGCATCTACTTCTATGTCATCTAATTCCATTAACAATTCTCGCAGTTCTTCCAATTCTCTTTTCTGGTCAACAACCACAAAGCAATTATTAAGCGAGAGCTCTATTTCAGACACAGGCACTCTCCATTCTCGTAACCATGTAAAATCATAACACTTTGGATTATATAAAACAAAACGCCATTTTAAGCTTTGAGGAAGAACCATTCTCTCGTTTTCATCACCATAGATAACAGGTCTTCCTCCCAAATTATAAATGAATTCCTTTTTAATACCTATACCATATGGCGCATACATTGGATCTTCCCATTGCTTAAAAAGGTCAAACATTGGTGCTAACATAGTTATCGGAGATTCTGAAAGGCAAATAAAGCCATGACTCCTTTTGTCTTTAAGTTTACCATCCTTTAATATTGACTTTAATGTTTCCTTTGCATTGCTTTTTTTTGTAAAATGGAAAAGGTATTCAGAGACATCTTGTCTCGAGTTAATAATATCGGCAAGAGTTTTATTCATCAAATCTGTATATTTTCAAGAGAGACAATTTGAACATGGTAGATTTATCGCAATAATAGCATTAAACGAAAAAAATCAATCTATCAAAATAAACGGAGCCCAATAAAATGGATCATTGTACCTCTTCTTTATTTGTATTTGAGCGGCTCGATATGCTTCGTGTTTGTCCCCCAACATGAGTAAATTATCATAAAACGCAACCATAAACTCTTTGGTTGTTTCATCGTTTACATTCCACAAAGAAACAAGCATAGATTTGACCCCTGCTCGTTTCAAGGCACGTTGTAATCCAATTACACCATCTTGAGACATCTTACCTTCACCTGATTGACACCCTGAAAGAACAATTAATTCGCATCCATTAAGATTCAATCTAGAAATGTCTTCAGACAAAAGTACACCATCTTCAATAGGATTGATTCGAGCATTTAAATTCCAAGCCGTATTAGCACCAGAAAGAATAAAACCTGTTCCAATCATTGCAGCTTCATTTGAATCAATAGCCATCAATCTGGACAAGTATGGGTTATCAACAATGTTTGTGATAGAAAAACAGTGCGTTGCAACGTGAATAATCTGTGGAGGAAGACCATCCATAGAACGAAATGCTCTCTCAGTTGCATTTGCACCTGTATATAAAGAAGAATGAACGTGACGTTTTTCAAACAAACTGCCGATGGTTTCTACTTCCTTTATTGCCCCCTTTAATTCTTGAAAATCACCTCTGGTGCTAATGTCTCTGACTACCTCAGCATATAAGCCACCTATACCAATAGTATCATTAGAACTAAAATTGCCACCTCCAAATAATGATATGCTTGAAATAGGGTCAAGTCTATTATTGAAATGAATAATTTCTGCTGTAGATGACAGCATTCTAATATCCCACTGTTCTGAAGCCAAGTTTCCATCAGGAAGTAGTATGGCTCCCAGATTGACCAACGAAAGCAACGTGTTTGAAGAGAAATAAATAGTTTTTACATTTGAAAGTTTGTCTTTTAACCTTCCAAATGTACACTTATAAATAGAGCTATTTCTTTTTGAATATACTGAACTGATTTCAAGCGGTTCTTTTGAGAATACACTTCGTAATTCATCATACATATCATAATAATTACCAAGATTGATACATTCAGGATATTCAGAATACTTAGTTACTATTAAAGCCATCAACTGGCTATATACGCTATCTTCAGCAAATGGAATAGCACAATCAACAACTTCGATTGCTGCTTCATCTTCGTTTAAAAAATTTTGTACATTTTTCCAAGTCACTATTTGTTCTTTAGCAAAACTCTCTAAGGGCATACCATTCATTAAATCCGATTCCCTATACGATAATTCATAAGAATATGAATCGCCATATTTCTCATCAATTGCATCATACATAATAAACGACCGTATACTGTCTATCTCTTTGAGTTGAGCAATATGATTTGTGGTGGGGTTAGTATACACATACTTTCTTATTAAATAGTCTGAAGAAAACAGCATGTTTTTTATAAACAACGCATTGTTGTAACATAATACACATACATCCTCGTTATGTGGATACCGTGTTAACACATACGAATCCTTGTTAATACTTTCTTTTATTTCAGGCCATTGCCATATTCTTTTTGTCGGAGAAAACATACTCACCTCTGAAATCGCCATCGCTTTCAGGGTCTCGCTATGCATAATAGCATGTTCAATAATGTCTTTATCAGAACCATATAACCATTCAGCACCAAATAGACTTTCCAATACACTTATTCTCTCTTCAATTGACAAAGACTTGTTTTCGAGTATATTTTGTTTTGTTTCAATATATTTATCTATTTGATTATTATATAAATATAAAGCAGCCAGATCATCTAATACAGACAATCTATTTCTAGAAAATGCACCATTATTGTTTAATCTAGAAGATAAATCCTCCAGCATGGAAACGCCTTTATCAAAATAGCCATCAAAAACACTCAAATAAGCTTCGATGCGCTCCGCTTGTATTTTCATTTGTATTGTATTATCATTAACTGGAAGCTTGTCGGAAAACTGCAAAGACTCTTGTGCGGCTTGTTTAAAGCTTTCGATTTCGCCAAGAGACAAGTAACATAATGAAATGTCTTGTAATAACGCAACATAAGTTATTATATCGTCCTCTTTCGCTTCATAGTCTTTTCTTACTTGCAATAATAATTCTAAAGCCGAATCATAACGGCCTGCATGAAATTCTACCCAAGCGGCTGCTCTGTTGTATTTATATAAATACCCATTCTCGTCGAGACCATTTTCAATGATAAATTTTCCGGCAGAATATAAAGTTGAGTCAATCCTGACATAATCGCCTTTGTTAATATAAGCTGAACACATCAAAAAAACTGCTTCAAAATAGTTGACATCATCAATCAAGCCCGGTGAGTTTTCTATTTGGTTAATTACATTATTGAGTCGTAAAATGGTCTGATCAATATCTTCAAGTGGTGCGATTTTGCATTCATTAAGAATGGCATAACGATTTTTAAACCCAGGACATAAACTATCATATAATTCAACATCAATCTCTTGACATATAACATTGCTAATGTTCCATCCTGTGAATAAAAATGCGATCAGTGTTAAGAACTTTGTTTTCATAATACTTACAGTTTTCTATAAACTTCAATTGCTTTTTCCCTTATTGGGCTCTCTTCATCGTCCTCATATTCAATCAACCTATTCAACACAACTTTAGCAGCTTTCTTGTCATATTTTTGTAGATGTGCCATTGCAAGATTCCATCCGATTAGAGGTGCATATGTGGTGTACTCATTGTATGTTTCACTTTGAGCAAGTTCCCACAATGGGCTTAATTCAGTTATCGTGTAATCAATATCTGTCCCATTGGCTACATTTTCAAATAATACTGTGAGTTTATTCATAGAATCTTCATCTTCCTGTCCACGGATTATTGTTTCAGCAGGAAGCACATAAGCATATTGACGACCCATATCAATAGTTTTTGAGCGGTCATAGAAGTGATAGCCCACAGTGAAGATGATTACGAGGCTTGCTGCAATAGACATCCACCATACAGGTGCCGGTCTTTTACCATTTGCAGCCTTCATCTTATCTATTAACAATCTGTCTTGCTCGCCACCGACTGCCTCCATGCCTTTGACGATCCTTGCCATAGCTTCAGCCTGCCGACGCAAAGTGTCGTCATTAGCAAGATTCTCTTCAAATATCGCTACCTCTTCCGGGGTCATTTCTCCATGAAGATACCGCTCAATTCTTTCTTCATTTTTATATAGGGTTTCATCCATTTCCATGTCTCGTTCAGTTTACATATTTTTTAGAATGTCTTCATATCTCTCACGAAATCTTTCCTGGCAACGGTGCTTCTTTACCTTGGCCACACCTTCGCTCGCGTATTTGAACATCTGGGCTATCGCTTTCATAGAAAGGCCATCACGATAGTACGACCATAGTATTTCGTTGCATGGGGATGGCAGTTGGCTAACCATGTCTTGTACGATGCTACTCCTTTCGTGTTCTGCTTTCTCGTTTGTGTCGATTATATTTAGAATCTTGTCCGCCTTGTTGAGTACCATGTTATAGCGGTGCTCGTTTTCTTCTCCAGACAATTCATCAATTGAAGGCAATTGGGCTTTGCCATTTGCTCTCAATTGTTCGTGTGCTTTGTTTCTGCAAATGCCTATAAAGTATGTGTATAGGGAAGAAGCAAGGTTGTCTAACTTTCCTTTGCCTGCATCTTGATACAGTATGATTGATGCCTCCTGAAACACGTCTTCACAATCTTCCTTGCCCAATGAAAAGGCATTGTGAAGATAAGTGAGAGTTCTGTCTTGATACTTTTTTGCAAATTCGTTCAAAACATCATTCCGTTTCCTATTCAATGGTATGGTTGCCATAACTATTTAGAACTTTCAATCACCATGTGCTGCCTTACCAATCTCATGTCTTTATCCATGTTTTTTCTCACTTCTTCAATCCAATTAGTGTCAAAAGACATAGGCATGGTTAACAACTGCTGACTGATATAATAGGACATTGGCCCATAATAATTGCCATCCTGCTTTATTTCTAGGTTCACTTCGTATGACCTGCATGATTCCAGCATGTAAATGGGTGCCATTCCTTTCTCGGTCTCGATACGCACATTCCCACTTCTGTTTATTCTCGGTGTATATGTTTTTCCAGTTTTGCTGAAACCCATCTCCGTGCCTCGAACATAAACGCTATCTTGTTCCTCTTCACCACGATAAGAAGAACCAGCATGGCAAGCATCCATCACCACATATACTATCCCATTTTCTCCAGCCTTTCTACGTATGGCATTCAGATGTCCATTCAATTCATCATCAAGTAGATGATTCTCTCCATGGTAACCTTCTTCTCTGTAACTTCGTTCGGCATCGTATGGAATGAAAGCTTCATCCCATCCATCTGATTCATCCCCATCCACATCTTCTACGGCTTGTCCGTGTCCAGATAGATGGATATATACGATGTCACTTGATTGTGTGCCGCTCTCCAGTCTTTCAAAGCCACTTACAATGGCTTTGTGAGTGGCTGCTTCATTGAGCAACATATTGATTGTAAACCCTTGTTTTGTCAATATGGGTAAAATCAGCTGTACATCATTTGTGCCATGTATTGGTGCCCATGAAGCATCTGTATATTTGTATTTTGGATAGTCTGATATTCCGACAAGTAAGGCTGTTTTATTTTGTGAAAACAGAGAACTTACAGGCATACTTATTAATACAAATAACAATACAAAAATCAAAGGTTTAGCTTTATTATTGTTTGGTTTCATTTTACTTCTTATTATGGTTGTTTTCTCTTTTCTGCTCTAACTCCTTCACCGTGCGTTCCACCACCTCTTCCAACTGGTAGCGAGACACACCAAGAGGCTTGTTGATATCGCGCAACGACCATTCCACAACAGTCTTGTCGGTCGATTTGCAGATGATCAAACCTACCGTGGGATTGTCACCCTCACCACGTAGCAGCTCGTCAACAGCGGTGACATAGAAATTCAGCTTGCCTGCAAACTCGGGGATGTACTTCACCACCTTCAACTCGATGACGACATAGCGGTGCTGGGGGATGTGATAGAACAGCAAGTCGGGGAAGAATGTCTGTCCACCAGGCATTTGCAGCTCCATCTGTCGGCCTACATACGAAAAGCCCTTGCCCAACTCCATCAAGAACCGCGTGACATTAGATACCAGCGCGTCTTCCATGTCTTTCTCCTCATATTCCTCGGCCATTGACAGGAATCCGAAATGATAGGGGTCTTTCAGTATCTCTTTGGCTAATTGGCTTTGCGGAGCAGGCAACGTGTGCTCAAAGTTGGTGATGGCCGCACCTTGACTACCGAATAGATTGGTTGCCACTTGTGCTTCAAGCCTGCTACGGCTCCAGCCCTCTTCTGCAACTCGGTTGATATAGAATAGGGCTTCTTCGAGAGACTGACATTTGGAGATAATATGGACATGATGAAACCATGGTATTCTACCAAAGATTTCAGGCATTTCTAAACGACTACCAACTTTGGGACCACTTTCGTCAGCAGGTTGCTGACGAATTAGGTCCTGCAATTCGTCAGCAGGTTGCTGACGAATTGTAACATCTTGTTTATTACTTGTTTTAGAAACTAAAGCAGCAGCAAATTCGTCACTAACTTGGAGACGAATTGCAACTCTTTCACTATAAAAGGCATACCAACGCTTCATGTACTTGAGATTGGTCACCGAGAAACCTGTTTCGTCAGGGAAAGTGGTTCTCATATCGAGACTCAACTGATCGAAGAAACCGGTGCCCCATTTGCTTTCTGCCCGCAGTTCAACAATGTCTCGTCCCATGCTCCAATAAAACTCAAGCATGGCGGTATTCACACGCACCGCCGCCATAATCTGGCTTTGGCGGAAACGTTGCTTGATGTCTGCGATCCATTGCACATAGCCTTCGTCGGCAGTCATCCCATTGCGGAAAGTAAAGGTCGGTTTGTCGCTCATTTTTCTATAGGATTAGTGTGATGCAAATGTACAAATAAATACCCAACTGGCAAAAAGTTTTGCCAGCAAATCATCGCAATGAATGATAGGCTTGGAATTGTGATGCTATGTAGTCGCGCACCTTCTGCTGAATGTCGGTTGGCGAAAGAACCAGCAAGTCTTTACCGAAAGAAGTCAATTCGCGAATAAGTTCGTAGTTTTCAATGCACTCAATGGAGAAGAAACGTCCGCCTTCAAGCTTAGGGTATTGTTGACGCAGTTCTTCTTCACGTTCATTGCGGATGTTGCGCTGCGATTCATGCAAAGGCTTGGTAGCAACATAGTCCTTAGAATAGTCACTGACCCAAAAGACTATCGTTTGCACTGGTCGTTCCTCGTAGAGCGTTACTCCAACAATATCCTCAAAGCGTTCGTTGAGGTCACCATCGTATGGGATGTATTTCCTGACGGGCAATGGCACCACCTTATCAATTCGGTCAAGAGCAAAATTTAGCAGTTTTCCATCATTGTCGGCGGCAGCAATCAGATACCATCGTCGGTTGTATTCCTTAAGTAAATAAGGAAGGACGATCAATTGTCGGTCTTCATCAGGCGTGTCAAATCGATGGTAATGCATCTCCACAACCTGCTGTTGTGAAATAGTGGTGAAGAGTTCGCCAAGAATAGTGGAATGCTCTATTGGATTCTTGTCGTGATGCGCAAAGCGAATCATTAAGTCATCATCCACGCCGATGTGGCATTTAGTTTTTCTAATCTTTGCCTTTGTAGTACTCAATCAGGTCTTTCATGGTCTCGAATTGCGTTTCATCCACATCCACCCATTCGTCATTCTCGTAGCGTTGCATCTTCCAACCCGACACCTCCCCGTCAACCAATACGGGAAGGATGCGCCTGTCAACTCCCGGAGTGAAACCGTTCCCGATCAGACCGTTATAGGTCTTGTTCATTTTGTCGACGATTCCACGCAAGCTCCCTGTTGTTCTCTTATTTGGCATACGATTATCCCATGTTGTTCATGCTGCAAAGTTAAGCATATATTTCAATCTGCCACAAATTTCCCCTATTTTCCCAAAACGAATGCAGTTACATCCATTTTTATCTTTTTCCTAAACCTATATATAAGAAGGACTAAAAAAATGGACAGATTATTTGGTTATCTTTGCAGTCCTATTGTAACTGTCAGTGTAATCGTCCCAATGAAAACGATAGTATTATCTTATCTCATCATTATCAACCTCATAGCATTTGTTCTATATGGCATCGACAAGAAAAGATCCACACGAAATGAATATAGGATACGCGAGAGGACGTTGTTATGGATGGCTAGGTTAGGAGGCGGGATTGGATCGTGGTTGGGGATAAAGTCGTTTCATCACAAAACCAAACATGCCAAGTTCAGGATCGTCGTTCCGCTGTGGATGATTATATGGCTTGCTGCCCTTGTGTTCACCGTGATAAAACTGGCTTAAAAAAGAAGAACGGACTTTTACATCCGTTCTCTCAAATTATACCTTTTATAGAAGGTTGTTGGTGAATCTCACAATGTGGCCTTAATGTGCTACATTTACATCGTCTTAGCCCAAGTGTCCTTCAAGGCCACGGTCCTGTTGAAGACCAGATGGCTGGGCTTCGAGTCCTTGTCGACGGTGAAGTAGCCGATGCGCTGGAACTGGAAGTGGTCGAGAGGCTTGGCGTCGGCCAAGAATTCCTCCACGTAGCACACGGGGCGCACCTCAAGCGAGTTGGGGTTCATCATCTCCTTCATGGCTTCGAGTGAGGACTTGCCTTCGTTTTGCAGGCGAGCCAACTCGTCGCGCGGGTTCTCCACCTTCCAGAGGCGGTCGTACATGCGCACCTCGGCCTCGAGACAACGCTCGCAGCTCACCCAGTGGATGGTGCCCTTCACCTTGCGGTTGGCACCGGGCATACCGCTCTTCGTGTCGGGGTCGTACTCGGCATAGACTTCGACGACCTCGCCGTTTTCGTCCTTCTTGCAGCCCGTGCATTTCACGATGTAGGCGTTCTTCAGGCGCACTTCGTTGCCAGGGGTCATGCGGAAGTATTTCTTCGGCGCGTCTTCCATGAAGTCCTCTTTCTCAATCCAAAGCTCGCGGCTGAAGGCAATCTTGTGGCTGCCAGCAGTCTCGTCCTCGGGGTTGTTGATGGCTTCCATCTCCTCAATCTGTCCCTCGGGATAGTTGGTGATGACCAGCTTCACCGGATTGACCACGGCGGCCACGCGGGTGGCGGTGGCGTTGAGGTCCTCACGGATGGCACTCTCCATCAGGGCGAAGTCGTTCAGGGCGTCGTAAGTGGTGTAGCCAATCTTGTCGATGAACTTGTGGATGCCACCCGGGGTGTAGCCACGGCGACGGAAGCCGCAAATCGTGGGCATACGCGGGTCGTCCCAGCCGCTCACCAAGCCCTCGTTGACGAGGACGAGTAGGTTGCGCTTGCTCAAAAGGATATAGTTGAGATTCAGCTTGTTGAACTCAGTTTGACGCGGACGGTTGTCGTCCATGTTGTCGCCCTCGCCACGGATTTCCTTGAGCCAGTCGACGAAGAGGTCGTACAGCGGACGGTGCACCACAAACTCCAAGGTGCAGAGCGAGTGGGTGACGCCCTCGAAGTAGTCGCTTTGCCCGTGGGCGAAGTCGTACATCGGGTAGGCGTGCCACTTGGTACCTGTGCGGTGGTGCGGCGTATCCACGACGCGATAGATGATCGGGTCGCGGAAGTGCATGTTCGGGTTGGCCATGTCAATCTTGGCGCGAAGCACCATCTTGCCCTCGCCGATTTCGCCGTTGTTCATCTTGTTGAACAAGTCGAGCGATTCCTCAATGGGGCGGTTGCGGTAGGGGCTTTCGGTGCCAGGCTGCGTGGGCGTGCCTTTCTGCGCGGCAATCTCCTCGGAGCTTTGCTCGTCGATGTAGGCCTTGCCGCGTTTAATCAGTTCTATGGCAAAATCCCAGAGTTGCTGGAAGTAATCGGAGGCGTAGTATTCGTTACCCCACTGGTAGCCAAGCCATTGGATGTCCTCTTTGATGGCATCGACATACTCCATGTTCTCCTTGGTGGGGTTGGTGTCGTCGAAGCGCAGGTTGCACACGCCGCCGTGTTGCGCGGCGATGCCGAAGTCGAGGCAGATGGCCTTGGCGTGGCCGATGTGGAGGTAGCCGTTCGGCTCTGGGGGGAAGCGTGTCTGCACACGTCCGCCGTTCTTGCCGTTGGCGAGGTCTTCTTCCACCTTCGCTTCAATGAAATTGAGCGATTTCTTTTCCGTTACTTTTTCTTCTTCTGGGTTTGTCATAGGTCTAAGAATTGAATTAAGGCGCAAAAATAATAAAAAAAGAAGCCCCGAATAAAACGGGGCTAATTTTGCATCAGATTTACGCAAGATTTATTTCCTCAATAAGCCTTGTACTTGTCGCCAGACTTCTCGATGAGAATCTGGTAGTACTCGTCGCTGTACTTGGGGTGCTTGCTATTGATGGGCACGTATTTCTGACCCTTCACAGGCTCGCCGGGTGTGTTCAGGTTGCCGTCCACGTACTTCATGAACAGGTCATGATACAAACGTTTCCACAGGGCGGTCGTCTCGTTGGCGGCGTCGTAGGAGAACTTGGTGAGTTCCTTCACTTGGGCTTCTTTGCCCTTCATGGCGGACACGCGCTCGTCCAAGGCGGGAATGACGAAATTGACCCATTTCGTCTCCAGTTCGTGCTGCACTTTGCTGATTTCGGGGTGGATGTGGTCATATTTGGTGTAGGCCCAGTTGCTCATCTGGTTGAAGGTCCAGAAGGCGGAGGTCTCCGACCATTCCGACATCGAGCCGTTGCCTTCGCGGAAGCACTCGGGGATTTCGGTCATGCAGGTGTACATCGGGCAATAGACGCAGTTGTCGGCATCGTCCACGCCAAACCAAATGATGCCGCCCACGGGCCAATCGAGGTAGCCGCGGCATTGGGCCACGAAGCTGAAACCGGTCTGCTGGGTGGCAGTGGTGCGCTCGTGCACGTAGGTCTGACCGTTCACCTCAAACTCCATCGGGCGCCAACGGTAGGGGCAATGGAACGGGCCGGCGCCCACGCATTGCGACATGTCAAGTTCGGTACCTTCCAAGTGGTCGCGCATGAAGTCCATCATGTCAAGCACGCTGACCTTCTTGTTGGGCATCACCCACAGGGGCATACGGTTGGTCGGGAAGTTGTCGGGCGTCTGGCACATGCCGGCGGTGTAAGGCTGCACGCGCTTGATGTCGCGACCCGTGGCATAGTCCCAGTATTCTTTCATGTTGTCGGTCACCTTGTTGAACATGGCCCACACGCGGAGGTCGCAGAAACGGGCGCCGCTGAAATCGACGGGGTTGTAAACGTCTGAGAACGAGAACTTCTCGTCTGGACCGTCATAGAGCTTCATCTCCTTGGCGAAGCTGATGACGTCGTCGGCATACACGCAGTCGATGTTCGGGTCCTTGAAGAGCTTGTCGATGCTCTTGAAGGTAATGCTGGTC
>Ga0310696_10008992_pt1 | contig 11602 bp, 5 predicted proteins | sample AusTroGonzalo_MG_4_FD_203885 | JGI IMG/M metagenome (GOLD analysis project Ga0310696, IMG submission 203885) | Bovine rumen microbial communities from tropical cattle in Woodstock, Queensland, Australia - Gonzalo_02 (v2) (version 2) | ecosystem: Host-associated > Mammals > Digestive system >...
CTCCTTATGTATAGTCTCTACAAGAGCCTTCACCGCATTCTCGTCAGTCACGTCACACACGTAACCCTTCACGTTCTTGATGCCAGCCTCCTTGTAGTTGTCGAGACCACGCTGCAGGGCAGCCTCGTTAATGTCGTTGAAAATGATGGTTTTAGCACCAGCAGCCACAAAAGCCTTGGCGATGTTGAAACCAATACCATAGGATGCGCCTGTAATCCAAGCGTTCTTTCCCTCTAATGAAAAAATGTTTGCCATAGAAATAGTTGTTATTTTAAATTTGTTATAGTAAAAGCAATATTGTTTTGGTACAATGTAGATTTGCTACAAAGGTAGCGAAATATTCTTCTTGGGCACCCATGTTTTAACAATTATTATCTAAAACGTAATTAAAAAAGAGCTTTTTTTCGTCGTCAACACAAAAAATCTGCCCCACGTTCGTTTTGTATTCACTTTTTTTTCGTACCTTTGCAGCCGCAATTAAGCGATTGGACGATGGTGTAATGGTAACACTACAGGTTTTGGTTCTGTCATTCCCGGTTCGAATCCGAGTCGTCCAACTCCAAAAAATGAGAGCGTGTTACAATTGGTAACACGCTCTCTTTTTTTATAGGATTATTTGCCATTATCGCCAAAATGTAGTATCTTTGCGGCAGAATATCTAACCGATGCACGCAAATAACAATATAATAAGGTATGGGCGCAACAGTTTCAGTCTGCTGCTGCTCTTCCTTTGTGCTTTGCTTGCAGGTTCCTGCACCACCGATGGTGAGCGGAATAGCACCGCTTATAGTTTGTTGGTACAGGCCGATAGCGCTTACGTTCGAGGCAACTATGCCAAAGCCGATAGCCTAATGGAGTTGTGCAATGAAGAAATGTTTGCTAACAGCAAACCTGCCAGCATGTATTATCATTTGCTTAGTTTAGAGCAAAGGTTTGTTGCCGACAGACTGGAAGAAGACGATTTCTCTTTAGCCGACAGCCTCTGCCGTTACTACCGAGGCAGCAATTCAGTTGAGGAGTATTCCAAGGCTTTACTGTTCTTGGGCGACATCTATGTGACTTTGAAAGACTATCCTTCAGCATTGAACCACTATTTAGAGGCTTCAGACTTAGCCGTTCCGATTCCCGTAAGATGCTGGGCAGCACAATGTGAGGGCGACCTTTATTATCAACAAGAGATGTTTGATGAATGTAAGACGCCCTATCGCCAGTTCTATCATTTAGCTGTTGCAGACAAAGATACATTCAGAATGGCTCGCGCAGCGCTACGCATGGGAGCGGTCTATACGATAGAAGACAATGTAGACAGTACTATTATAGCTTTAAATGAGGCAATAAAATGGTCAAATAGTCTTCCTTTCATTAATGACATCTCTGTTTATGCCCAGTATCGACTTTGCGATATTTATATTCAACTTGGCGAATTTGACAGAGCTTTGGATTTGATGCCACGCGATTCATTGAATAATAGAAACTGGGCATATTGGCATTTGGGCCAAAACCATCTTGATTCAGCGAAAGCATACTTTCTTGAACTACTAAAAACAAGGAACATTTATGGTCAGGCTAGTTATCTGCGCATACTGTCACAGATTGAAATGCAGCAGAATCATTCAGCCGACGCATACCACTATGCATCCTTATACGAGCAACTGGAGGACTCGATAAAAGTATTGTCGCAAGAGGAGGATACACGAAAGATGAATGTACGCTACAAAGTGAATAGAATTTGCAAAGAGCGCGATGAAATGGCTCAGCAACAGCAAATCACTTTTATCACTTTAATTTTCCTGAGCGGCGTTTCTGTGCTGATCATCTCCTTGTTATATTTCATGTGGAAGTCTAAGGTGCGCAGAGTCAGTCAAGAATTAATGCAGGAAAGGCTTTTACGTAAAGAGGAAGAGAGCCACTATCGCCTAAGTACCAAGAACCTTGAAGAAAACGAGGCAAAAATCAAGATCCTTCAGGAGCAATTGAACCAGGCCAAGATTAAAAACGATGCTACGGAAATCACTAAGCTTACACTTGAGGAAAAGGCTTTGGCCGCTGAGAATCTAAGCATAGAAGCAGAGCGTTGCCGTAGCGAGTTTCTGATAAAGCAATTGAAGGCCAAACCATTGTATGTTCATATTAAGACGCATGCAGGGGATGATAAATTCTACTTAACGGATGAGGAATGGAAACAGTTGGGCAATGATATCGACGAGGCCTATAACCAGTTCTCATCAAGATTATTGAGTGTAATTGCCGTTTCTGAACTCGAGATGCATATTTGCTATCTTATCAAGCTTGGTGTAGCTCCCAAAGATATGGCAACAATGCTTTTTAAGTCAAGAAATGCCATCACGATGACTCGCCAGAGACTATATAAGAAAATAACACACAAGAACGGTACTGCCAAACAGTTAGACGAATATATCCTCGCTTTTTAGAAAAAACGACTAACATTTTTGTAGAAAATAGTTCACAAATAGTTCACAAATTCAAAATGTGAATTTTTTGTGAATTACTTTTTTTGTTTTTTATTGTTTTATTTTGGAAATTTGCAGGGTAAATTCACTATTTAACTATTAATAAATAACACAATGAAAACAAAAAATTTATCATTTCTGCTCTTTTTGCAGCATTAGCAGTTCAGTTTGTAAGTGCAGGGCACACAATTGTAATTAAATCTGGTGATAACTTTGGACATGGAAAAACTGAAGTTGACGCCACAAATGACACAATCTCTGTTATTCCAGGAGTAAATGCCACCTTTATTGATGTATCTGTTAAAGACAGTTTGGGTAACACCATTTCACAGAATGTTATTCCTACTAATCTTAGAAGTGTATTTACGTTTACTCTCCCTGATCTTACGGAAGGTAGTTCTTTGGAAATTAGTGATGACCAAGGTGTTGTATATACCGAATAAGAATAAATTATTATCATGGTAGAGGGTGCATTTCTAAGTTGCATCCTCTATAAAATAGAAAAACAACTTTTATATAATCTCAAAAACAAAAAAGTATGAAGAAAATGATCTTTACCCGTTCTTTTAGTAAAAAATTGGCGGTTTCATCGCTAATTCTTGCGTTTCCACTTACTGTTTCTGCACAGCTGAAGGTATTTAGTGACGGACATATCTCGGCTTTGTCGTCATTTACTCAGGCTAAATCACCTATTTCTATCAATTGCCTTGGTGACACGTCTTATCTTATCACTGCAAAGGTTGAAAACAAAAGAGTATTATCTTGTGAGGTTACGAATACAGAGAACTATTTACGTTATGCAGGTTGTTTTAAAGCGTTGGCAACATCTTCAACTCTAACGAATAATAGTGCGGTTGGAGTTAGAGCCGATGCGAGTAGTACCAGTGCAATAGGATTAAAGCGTGCATATGGCATAATGGGATGTTCAAATTCAGCTAAGTATTCAATAGGAGTATTTGGTATGGCAGGGTCGACATATGAGCGAGGGGCTGCAATATTTGGAACAACTTCGAGCAATTATGGCACAATTATCCCAAGTGGAGAGATGTATGCAGGATTCTTTCATGGGAATGTGATGATTACAGGTAATCTTACGTTAAATGGAAGCCTGAATGGCCTTATTTTGGGACAATCTTCCAACATGTTATTGTCAGGTAATGAAGAAGAAAACAATGTAAAGTCATCCATAAGCGTGTCAGATAAGTTAGCAGGTCTACAGACAACGGTTTTCCAAAAAGCTGAACCATCTTATTATTCAACTAAAGAATCTACAGTTGTTGACGAAGAGTTTGGAGAGGAAGTGGCACCTAAGCCTACTTTTATTGAAGAACAGTATTATAACAAGAATCACTATGCTCTGTCAGCTGAACAACTTGAAAAGGTGTTCCCTGAATTGGTTTATGAGCAGGAAGATGGAAGCAAGTCGATTAATTACATGGAAATGATACCATTGCTGGTACAGACCATCAATGAACTGCAAGGCCGTCTGGCTACGCTTGAAAATGATAAAACTCCAAAGTCAAGGATTGTCAACGAGACTTCCAATGTTTCTTCACCAGTAAACACTCCTGCTGTTGTTGCCAAACTGGCACAAAATACTCCTAATCCTTTCACTGAGCGCACCACTATCCGCTTCACTCTGCCAGAGGACGTTCAGAATGCCTATATCTATATCTTTGACATGACAGGCAAGATGCAGAAGCAACTGCCCGTAGATGCCTCTATGCAGAGCATTACCATCAATGGCTACGAGCTATCGGCAGGTATGTATATCTACTCGCTGGTGGTGAATGGCAAGGAGATGGATACCAAGAGAATGATATTGTCGAAGTAACTAACAAACAACCAATGTGATATGAAACGTTCCTGTAAAAAAATTCTGATGCTATCTGTGCTCACTTTTGTACAATCTTTAGTAGCGAATGCAGAGGAATCTGACACGGTTAGCTATCATAACCAAACAGTTGAAGGCTTAACCTATGTTATCAGTTCTAATGCGATGATTGTGAGCAATGTAACAGTAGCTCCAACAGGCCAACTGACTCTTACTGCTAATTCTTCTATAACGATTAATCCATCATTTAACGTTCAAATTGGCGGCGTATTGAATATTATGGCAGGTGAGTCCCCCCGTATTCAGTACAGTTACGATGCAAGCGGAAACAGAACGCGTCGTGAAATTATAGAAGATTAATACCATAAGTTCTAGAACTGAAATCACTATGCATACATATTTTGACAGAGCAGTCTTATCAATACTGTTTTCATCGTTTACTTTGTTGGCACAATCACAAAGCAATAACTTTGGCTATCCTGTTGTTCCAAATACAACTAGTAGCATTCAAGCTCCTGTAGGTAGCATAGATGGGAGTATGACCGTCTCAGCTAGTGGGGGTGCGACCTATTCCATGCCTATTGAAGTACCTAAAGGTATAGTAGACTTTGAACCGAGTATAGGCATTAGTTATAACAGTCAGTCGATCAATGGGATAGCAGGTTGGGGGTGTAACTTGACAGGAGTTTCGGCCATTACTCGAACGGCCCCCGATATATATCATGATGGTAAGGCTGGTGGTATTACTTATGAAACAAGCGGCCCTTTCTGCCTTGACGGACAGCGGCTTGTTAAGTGGAGTGATATCATGAACGAAGATTCTGTCTACTACCATCCAGAATACGATCTGCATACAACCGTTGTACTTCACGGCTTAAGTGGCTCGGGAGTAAGCCAAACTACACTTTGGTTTAGCGTTCTTACGCCTGACGGAGTTTACCGTGAATATGGGCATAGCAGCGATTCCCAACAGTCATTTGTTTTAAACGGTATTGTAAAAGTCAACTCATGGCATCTTTCGGATGAAACGAATCCCCAAGGAGCTATGCGTCATTATTCGTATGTAAATTGGGACAACAGTTTGTTCCTTCAGGATATCTCTTACTGTAATAACGTAGTGCGCTTTGCATACGAAACACGACCGGATGTCATACGGGGAAGTATATTAGGAGTGCCAGTACTAATAGCCAAGAGGCTTGCCTGTGTTACATCGGCAACCATAGTCAATGGTACGGATAGTATTTATAGAAAATATACACTTCACTATACCAATAGCGACCAAACGACAACTTCCTATTCTCGACTTGAAAGAGTCACCGTAGCCAATGGCAATGACGAGACCTTGCGTCCTACCACATTTAATTGGAAAGTACCTGCAGCTTTTAGCTGTCAGAAAGAAACGCCAAATTTTGAATACAGTTTTAACTATTTAGGTACCCAACGTTCTAGTATCTCTGTTTTTGCAGCCGACTTTAATAATGACGGATTAGTTGATATTGCACAATATGGAAGGACCAATCAGCCATATGCGTCACAATATGACTTTAACTATATTCAGCTGCATTATGGGCAATTTAGTCAGAACGGCACCCTCTATTTCCAGGGTGGTGAGACGATTAACTTGGGAAACAACATGAGCATCGGTCATGATGAACACCATTTAGGTTGGAATTGCACTAGAACAACGCCTGTAGCTTTCGATATCAATGCCGACGGTGTGGCAGAATTATTAGTTCCAGAGTACTATTTTTCGGAAGATGGAAGTTATTTTGGCTTCCATGCCTACAAAAATGGCAACCACATTGGGGGAGTGAAATATGCTGATGTACATACAACTGAAACAAAAAACATTCTTTGGACGGCAGGTGATTTCAACAATGACGGAACTGCCGAATTTGTTGTATTGGAAAAACAATCTGATGGTATAAACTATTATGGCGCTATTATGGGCGGCTATCAGGATCCTGGATTTTCTCGAGAGGCTTATTGCAAACCTTTTAGGTTCTATCTTCCTAATAGACCATTACATGTCTTTTCTTCTGACATGAATTCTGATGGACTGACCGACATCGTCGTTTTCTACGACCATGGTTACTCAATCTTTTACAATAGCAACAGTTGGCTTGACGGTAATCTGTCATCCACTTGTTATCCATCATCAACATATTATTCGTTAAATATCTGCCCCATTAAAGCCTGGCAGGGCGACTTTAATGGTGACGGTATTTCAGATTTCCTTGTTTGTGCTCCCAATGATCATAACTTCTATTTTGAACTGGGAAATGGCGATGGTACATTTAGCCAGAGTGTAGCTTGTACGTTGGAAATATATGACCAACCCATTGGGGCAGACGATGACAGTTTCTTTTGTGAGGTATTCGACATGGATGGCGACGGGAAAAGTGATGCGATTGTTCACAAGTCAATGTATGCACCGATGTATTTATTTTCCAAAATCTATTGGTTACGTTCCAATGGCAACAATTTGATAACCCAGAGTACAGCTTATTCCACTTCAGAAGCCGAAGGTGAACAACGTTTCTACACCGTTGGCGATTTCAACGGAGACGGACTCGCGGAACTGGCCTCCTATTCATTCGATTGCTATTCAGACGATGGAACAGGAAGTGACGTAGCATTCCGTATATATAAGAACGCTTCTTTTCAGCCATCTTCTGGAAAGATTACTCGCGTGACTGATGGTCTTGATCGTCAAACACATGTTGCCTATAACACGACAACAGAAGCAAATGTACGTATGGATGAATCAGAGACTGGCTTATCATTTCCCGTCATTAAGGTTTCTGCCCCTTTGGCCGTGGTATCTTCCGTTTCTACTGATAATGGCGCAGCTGGTCGGAATAAGCTAAGCTACCGTTATGGCAGACCACTGGCTCATATACAGGGGCGTGGAATGATTGGCATGCCATGCAGTAGTGTTGAGGACTCTATTACAGGTATGCTAACAAGATCACGCATTACACAATGGGATTCCAATTCATTTCTCCCAATGCAAACAAAGGATACAATAACTTTGAATGGACATACAGCGTATAAAACAACGCAATATCAGGTTTGGCTTTTGACTCATGGAACATCACGTGTTTTTAGACCCATCACAGAAAACATTTATACTAAAGATTTCAACGGAAATTGGCAATCTGAATACTTTAGTTATGCCTATAATTGGACCTTTCCTTATTCACATGCCATTAATTACAATGGCCAAAGCGAGCGAAGTACTTTCATATATGATTGTGTTTATAAAGCGAAGCACTACCTCCCAACCATTGTATACCATGATTCAAGGAATGGTAACAATTCTACTATCAGAACGTGTACCCGCTACGCTTACAATGACATAGGACTTGTAGACACCCTAATTAACTATGACGAAACCGATAAAGCCATAACCACAGTTTATACCTATGATGAATATGGAAATCGGCTTAGCGAGACAATAAAAGGAGGAGGGCAATCGCTCACTATCGGTAGATGGGAGTATGACCTTACCCATCGTTTTGTGAAGCGCTATATTAAAAACGGGCTCACTGACATCCGCTATACGCATGACCTATGGGGCCATATTATTTCTGAAACGGACAGTACCAGAGCAGCCAATCCGCAATCTCGGACCTATGCCTATGATGGATGGGGACAACTTACTGGATCCGTATCACCGATTGGGCTTAGAACTACTTACACTTATGGATGGGGGCTGTCACAATCTAAACGATGGTTCAAAGTAGTACAGGGTGACGCACAGCCATGGATTAAAACGTGGTACGACGCTACTGGAAGGGAAGTAAGCTCCGAGAGTATAGGTTGTCTTAATCTTGCAATATCAAAGACAACTTCCTATAATAGCAAAGGTCTGGTATCTTCAGAGAAAGAGCGTCAAGGTGATATTGCCACGACGAAGACCTATTCCTATGATTATCAGGGGAGGATTACTTCTTCATCCCTTACTGATAGTTTGGGCACACTGAATCAGACTGCGACCTACACCTATGGTAGCAATTGGATGAGTGAAAACCGAGATGGACGCGTAACCAAAACAACTTTCGACAGTTGGGGCAATCCCCTTACTGTCGAGACCCCACAAGATACAGTTTCCTACACATATAATTCATTAGGCAGGCCTATCTCAGTAACTGCTTGTGGACGTACCGTCAGCATGGAGTACGACATTATGGGAAACCAAACAAGTCTGACCGATCCGGATGCAGGAACTATAACCTATACTTATGATGGACTAGGACGTATCTTTTCACAAAAGAATGCACGCAATCAGACGTTATCTTATCACTATGATAGCTATGGACGCCTGTTATCAGGACCTTTGGGAGGTGCAATATCGGTAGTCTACAATTATGGAACATCGTCTTCCCAAAAAGGATTGCTACTATCAGAAACAAATAATGCAGGTGGCTACAAGACATATTTTGAGTATGATACCTATGGACGCGTTACCCGCGAGCGGCGAACTGTTACTGGTGGAAACTATCGAAACTTTGTTTTTACCTATAACACTTTGGGACAGATGGCTACAAAGACCTATCCAAACGGTGTGAAAGTAAGCTATCAGTATGATGCTTATGGCAACCATATTAGTACGATGAAAGGAGATACTGTTATCTGGCAGTTCGAAACATCGACAGGAAGTATTGGTCAATGGCGTATTGGCGGTTCTTTCCATAAACACACAACTATGAATGCTATGGGACTACCTACAGCTAAGAGCATTCTTAACGGCAACACGCTGTTACACTCAATGGCTTTTGCCTATGACACATCAAAAGGAGATCTTACACAGCGAACAGGCATGTTAGGCATTGCCGAAAACTTCAGCTATGACATCCAGGATCGTCTCATCAGCATTACATGTGGCACAGGAGCGCAGAACATTACTTATACCACCGATGGAAATATAACCTCGAAAACTGGTATTGGAGACTACTATTATGAAGGGGCGAAGCCTCATGCCGTAACAAGTGTTGATAATGAACATTGGCTTTTACCAGAAAGGCTACAGGCAGTGGCTTACAATTCCATGGGCAAGGCAACCAGCCTTATTGAGGAAGGCCGTGACACGCTTACTATATCCTATGGACCTGACGGATTGCGTAGAAGAAGTTTTCTTAAAGAAAATGGATATCGCGTTACTATGCATTATCTAGGTGATTATGAGGAACGTATTGATTCTTCAGGTACCGAGAGTATTTGCTATTTAGATGGTGGTGTGCTAATCGTACATCAGAATGACGGAACGGAGCAATTGTATGTAAGTTTTAGTGACCATTTGGGCAGTGTTACACGTATCTACGACGAAACAGGACAAATGAAGTTCAATGCCAGCTACGACGCCTGGGGCAATCAGACCATCTATCGAAATGAGATTAGGTTCCGCCGTGGATATACTGGCCATGAAATGCTTCCAGAATTTGGGCTCATCAATATGAACGGGCGCTTCTATGATCCATTGTTAGGGCGTTTTCTTTCTACGGACGATTATGTACAAGCTCCTTTCGACAGTCAAAGTTTCAATCGCTATTCCTACTGTTTGAACAATCCCCTGAAATATACGGATCCTGATGGAGAAATCTGGTGGATTCCCATATTGGCTAGTGTTTGTATGAATGCTGCAATCTCTCGTGCAAACGGAGATGGACTTGTGAATGGAGCATTAAAGGGGCTTGCTACTTCAGCAGTATCCTTGGCTGGCTCTTATGCGACAAACATGATTGGTAATACCTTAGGTCATCAACTGGGTGGCTTGGGAACGGAGATATTCCGTGCTGGAGCTCACGGTTTGATTCAAGGTGCGGTAAGCGATTTTACTGGAGGTAATTTTTTTAGTGCTTTTGCTTCTGGGAGCCTTTCTTCGTTGGCCGGTTCTGGCCTTAGTTCTTTAGGGGCATCGTCTGATATGAATCTTTTAGGAATGGGTACAATTGGTGGCCTGACTTCATCGTTTACAGGAGGGGATTTTTTTGAAGGATTTATGAGCGGATTAAACATCGGTGCCCTGAATCATAAATGGGAGATTCTTCCTGATGGTACTCCACACTGTATCTTGGATGATGTAGTAGTTACAGGAAAATTCCCACAAAATCTAAAAATCGCAGATTTGCATTATATTGCGACTATGGTTGGAAACTATAGATCTATGGGGCGGTTTAGAGGATTTGGTAATCATGCACAAATAATATTTGATGTTTTGGCTGTTAGTGGCGCTAATAATATAAAAGCATATACTATACCTACTGGTGATTATGACGTTATCCGCTTTGTTGACACTAATAACCCCAAATATTCAAAAGATGGAGTTGGTTTTAAAGCACATATTTCACCAGACCCCATGTATGATCCATATAAGAGAGATTATCGAAAATACATTAGAATACACCCTGCAAGAAATGCTGGTACAGAAGGTTGTATCGGATTAAGATGTGATTATCATGAACTGATACGAATTAAATCGTTATTAAAGAATACATTGCAATCTGGTGATACTATACCTTTGTGGGTCGTGATATATGGGCGTTAATATACACGCAAATAATTACAATAAAAGAAATAAATAAGCGTTTAAGATAGGGGTACAGTTAATTATGCAAGATTATGAATAAGATGATCAAGACATTCACCGTTATATTAATTTGCGTTTTCTCTTTGCAAGCAGCAGCACAAGAGGCGAGCAATTGCTTGGAGAGCGTTTTAAGTTTTTATAGGCATGAGGTCTTTCAAACAGAACACCCTCAGACCAATGGCAGTGAGAGACAAGCGATACTGCGTAATAAAATGGAATTAACGCAGGGCTTTTCTGAAAAGGAAATTGAAGGAATTGTTAGGAAATCTGAAACCTTTGATGATGGCTATTTGCTTGACTCAATAGTTAAAGTGAACTTTCCAAACGGTAAAACGTTGTACTTTGATGTATTCCTTGATGATGTCTTTTTTGTAAATATCGTTTGGCTACCTGACGGTTCTAACTTATATGCAAAAACAGACTTATTGAAACGCCCAGCCATTATCAATGACAAGGACGGTTTTGTGCATATCAGGCAAAAACCTGACGGCGATTCGATGATATTGGATGTGATTTATAATGACGAATTGTTCTTCTTTACACCAGAATCAGGTAAGAACTGGTTTAGAATCTATTGGAAAGAAGGGCTTCAGCCATGTGGCTACATCCACAAATCAAGAATAACTACGTTTGAAGATTTTCCTGAAGACCTCAAGAAAAAGGTGAGAAAGAGAAGGAACGATTGTGAAGGAGAAGAAGAATAAA
>Ga0310696_10008995_pt1 | contig 11599 bp, 7 predicted proteins | sample AusTroGonzalo_MG_4_FD_203885 | JGI IMG/M metagenome (GOLD analysis project Ga0310696, IMG submission 203885) | Bovine rumen microbial communities from tropical cattle in Woodstock, Queensland, Australia - Gonzalo_02 (v2) (version 2) | ecosystem: Host-associated > Mammals > Digestive system >...
ACACAGGATCAGCATCATCTGGCTACTCAAGGAAGTCATATGACAAAGATGAAAATGGTGAGGTTTATGCTGATGGTCGTTTGAACGAGCAGATTAATCAGTTCCCGATCTTTAGTCAGGCAATAACAGATAAAGGCATGTTGCCGAATGACCCACGTGCAGCTGTCTTTGGTGCCAATCAAAGGGCATACATGATGTTCGAGGAAGGATGTGATGTTAATTATGTAGACATGATTGTAGAAATTAATGGTGGCTTGTATGCGGTAGATGCTGCTCAACAGATCAGTAATAATGTATATACATTCTGTTTTGAGGATCGTAACCTGGGCGACTATGATATGAATGATGTTGTCATCAAAGCAGAGCGTCTGAATATGACTCAGGTTAAGTATACTGTAGCTGCGTGTGGCGCTTATGACGAGCTCTACTTGCGTAATATCAATGGTCAGACATTGAAGGAATCAACAGAAATCCATCATTTGTTTGGCGTAGATAATCTCTCGACCTTTATTAATACACAGAGCAAGAACTACGAGCCTGTTTCTGAGGTAGTTAACGTTGATGCATCGTTCAGTTTTACTGATTTCTCTAAGCAGGTATATATATACAATAAGACGCAAGGCTACGAAGTGAAGATGGCACAGAAGGGCGAAGACCCTCATGGCATTATGATTCCTTGTGACTTCAAGTATCCTACAGAGAAGACCTGTATTAAGGATGCTTATACCACATTTAACAGCTGGGGTGAGAACCCTGTATCGTCGACCGACTGGTATCAAAATCCAGTAAGCGGTAAAGTTTTTGACAAGTAAACATAAACTGATAAAAGGATAAATAAAAGTTATGAAAAAGTTATTATCATTAGCAATTCTGGGATTATTATTGTCCAGTTGTGTGAAGGGGTTTAAGGAAATGGAACCGGAACCAACCCCGTCAACGCCTGATGTAACAGAGGAAGATGAAAAAAGTCATGCAGAGGATATATTGGGTTTCACAATTCCTGATGATCAAGATTGGAATTCTACCATTAATGGAACTGTCACTCTTAATTTTACCTCAGAGGTCACTAAGGTATCTTTGATGGCTTTAATTGCTCAAGAAGATGAAGACGGTGAGACTTATAAGTCAATGACCATCTTGAATCAGGCAGAGACCAAAGACATGACTTCTGTTTCGCTCGCTTATGATGCTCCTAAAAAGAATGAAGGCTTGTATGCTGCTTTTTATACAAGCAAGGGATGCTATTATAAGAAGATAGAGGGTAATAGTGTGTCATTTAATAATGCTCCTGCTTCGACCAGAGCCGTAACCAGAACTGTTTCGGCTCCTACGGGAACTTTTGCTATAGGCAAGATCGATTCTTCATATGCAGCAAAGCGTGGTTGGATTCCTGATGAGAAGTTGTATATGCTTTCAGATGATGATTATGATCGAATGAAGATTATAGCAGAACCATATTCTGATGAGTATAAAACTTTGGTTGATGACATGGTTTTTGCATACTTGCCTCGAACTAAAGAAAAGAATAACTTGGATCAGATTATGGCGGCTGGTTATTCGGATGATGATGCATATCGTATTACGACTGGTGATGCTGGTCCAATTATTGTGTCTCCAGTCTTTAAGCAGGATAGCGGTAGTAAATATGGTAATGAGGTTTATAATTCTGACTTCTATTATTATTATTTTAATCCAGCTGATATGCCAAGCTCTGCTGACAATCAGGTGGCTTTCTTGAAGAGTTTGCCTAAATATAAGTTGATTCCATTTAATAAAACTTTCGGAGCAAGTAATGATGACAACATAATTGATAAACGTTATTCATATTGCGCTCTATATTTTGGTGATAGCAAAACACCTGCTATCGGAACGACTGGAACGTTTAAATTCCCCAAGGGATATAAGATTGGTTTTATGGTCCGCGCCAAGACTGACTATGCAGAAGGTAGTCCCAAAAAGCCAAGGAAACAAGGTGAGCTATATTTTGATGGACGACTAAATGTGGACATTAATGGTTATAGTGAGACTAATTTTAAATCTACTGTCGATAACAAAAATTGGAAATTGCCACTCAATAGTCCTCGTGCTACTTGGTTAAGGGTTAACGACCGAGTACTCATGTGTTGGGAGTCTGGCACAGATGCCGACTTTAATGATATCCTTTTGGAAGTAGAGGGTAGTCTAGAACCTATATATACTACTCACGAGTTTGAGTATAATACGTATACATTCTGTTTTGAGGACACCCAGAAAGGTGATTACGATTTGAATGACGTAGTTATAAAGGCAAAACGTATCAATAAAACAACAATTGAATATAGTCTGGTTGCTTGTGGTGCATACGATGAACTGTTTGTTAAGAATATTAATGCAGGTGTTATTACAGACGATATTGAAATCCATTCTCTGTTCGGAAAGGCTCCTAAGCAGTTTATTAACACAGAAAATGGCGCAGAGAAACTCCCTGTAATCACCGCTCAAAAGACAGTGAGTGAGTCATTTAGTTTCTTGGATGCAGACAATCAGCCGTATATATATGATAAGACGACTGGATTAACAATAAAAATGTCGACCAAGGGGCAGTCTCCTCATGGTATCATGATTCCTTTTGAGTTTAAGTATCCTACAGAGACAACCTGTATTAATGCTGCTTATAAGGAGTTTAATAATTGGGGTGCAAATCCCATTCTCTCTACTAACTGGTATACCAAACCAATATCAGGCAAAGTTTTTGAGTAAATCAATCACTTAATTAAATAGAAATCGTGTAAAGTTATCGGCTTTACACGATTTTTTTTTCTTCTTATTTAATTTAGAAAATACTGTAAATATTTGGTGGTGTTGCTTTTTTTTCTTAATTTTGCAATTGAAATATGTTATGCTGTTTTAATACATGTGTTATATGGATCTTTTTTCGTATAAATTTCGTTTGCGCGCAAAGTCTGTGCTACATCCAATAAGGTCGTTAAAGGCTTTGTATTTTATTCGCTATATTGAGAACACTGATAAATGGCGTGAGCTTGTTGATAATAATCCGAAGAAAGCATTTGAAATGAAGTGGAATCGATTTTATAGAGAGAGGTTTCCTTGGAAAAATCCACGCACATTAAACGAAAAGATAACTTGGTTGGCTGTGATGACTGATACGACCAAGTGGACTGAATATACAGATAAATATGAGGTCCGTAAGTATATAGAGAGTTTGGGTCTCAAGGATATTCTTACGGAATGTTATGGCGTATGGAATCGGGCTGCAGATATAGATTTCGATATATTACCAGATAAATTCGTGTTGAAATGTACACACGATTGTGGAAGTACGGTTATCATTCGTGATAAAAACAAAATGAATAAAAAGGAGGTAATTGATTTTCTCCAGAAACATTTAGATGTACGCTATGGTTATGCATCATGTGAACCCCACTACACGTCAATTAAGCCTCGAGTGATGGCAGAGAGCCTGATTGAAATGGATAATACAGGCGAGTTTTCATCCGAAACAACTGTTGACCACAAAATTAGGTGTATTGATGGCAAAGCGCAATACGATTTTGTGTGTTATGATCGACATCTGGAAAGTGGTAGTGGAGGCGGAAAAACCGTTTATGATTTGTATGATATCCATACTTGGACGCCTATGCGTCAGTATTTAGCTGATCCAGGCGTGCAGTATAGGTCTGTTCCACGTCCCAAGAATCTCGAAAAGATGATAGAGATAGCAGAGAAGATAAGCCAGGGATTCTTACAGGTTCGAGTTGACCTGTATAATGTAAATGGCAAAATCTACTTTGGCGAAATGACGTTTACTGCCTTCTCAGGTATGAATAATCATTTTACTATGGAATTTCATCGAATGATTGGAGATAGAATCACTCTTCCTGGATTGCCGCTTATTGCTTAATGAGCATATCATAATCCGTGTTTTTTTTCAGCAACCTTTTTCGATTATTATTATAAGATGGACTAAGAATATTGTATTCATCAAGATAATATTGGTTAGATATACCTCCTAAGTATATTAGTAAATGTGAAAGGTCATCACTGTAGAAACGGCGATGAATGGAATTCTGAATCTGTTGGATTATATTAGGGTGTGAGTTGTGATATTTATTCGAACACCATATCCAGAATGGTATTTGGTATTCATTGGTTGCAACTTCTTTCGTGACAGGATCGCAATGTTGACGACCAAATATTTTTATTTGGTCATAGCATTCGTCTCCATGGTCAGCCATATATATAACAATGGATTCTTCTTGCTCAAATTCTTGGATAATCTTTTCAACAACATAGTCGTTATAAAGTATGGAGTTGTCATAATCTGAAACTATTTTTAATTGTTCTTTGGATAGGTCTTTGCGTTTGTAGTCTTTGGGATGAAATTTTGCAAAGGATGATGGGAATCTGTCTGTGTAGTTTGTGTGTTGTCCAATTAATGAGAATATAGTTAGCTGATATCTATGAGATCTTTTATTGTGCATTTGGTAATCGAGGAGTAATTCCTCATCATATCGATGAGTTGATTGATTTCGTATATCAAACTGATATTTACTTAGAATAGAATCATTCAAAAACATTCCTCCGCTGAAATCGGCCATGTTCTTTTGTTGATTTATGACAAACTGATTGGAGAAAAATGCTATGTGATAATTACATTTTTTAAATATGTTTGTGAACATGGGCTTTGTGCACCATGGTTCGTTCTTTGTTATGTCATTAAGTGAAAACGCATTTTTTAAAACTTCGCTTGTTAAATTAAATGGAGTTACTGCATCAGAAAATACGTATAATTCGTTGTTCTGATATCGATGTAATTGATTGGGGGTAGTGCAATATGGATAACCATATAGTTGCGAATGATGTTTGTTGTAACTTTCACCAATGATTAATATGATATTAGGTGATGTATATAAACACGAATCGATCTTTGTTTCTTCCATAACATGCTGAAGTGTTGTGATTTCGTGTTTTGTGAGTCGGTTGGCGTGGATAGCAAACAAAAATCTATGGATGGGCAAATATTGTGCACGTCTCGCATAATAATTGTTTGCAAAAAATTGTTCAACTTGTCCAAGTGTGTGATGTTGCCACGTTTGTATGATAAATTTCTTATTTTTAAGCCCGCAAATTAGTCCGATAATGACTAAACATGTGATTATTCCACTTGTGAAATTGCTCCTAATATTGAATTCTCTATTGCAATAGCGGCAGGTCAAGATGTGGATAAATAATAGTAGTAAAACAATACTTATTGGCGAGATGAGTATGTCTAGTGAGATGTAGGAAGAAATGAATTCAGTTGCTTCTTGAGAGTTTGTTTCTTTAATCAACTGTAGAACTCCTGGGGAAAAAGTACTGTTTATGCGGATAAAACAGAATAAATCTACTATTGCTAATAGATATAGGAGTCCTGCAGATACCCATGAAGCAATGTGACGCAATCGATTGGGTAAAATGGATAATAGAATGCAAATCGCATATATGTCAAAGAAAAGCTCAAAGAATAGTTTATAGTAAAATGGGGCGTAAGCTCGTTCTGTGGTTACGATGATACATATTGTGCCAAGAATGTACATGAACACAAAAAAGAGTAAATTCTTGTATATGGGTTTCCCTATTTTTAACAAATACTTCATAGCTATACTTTATTTTTTTAAACTTTCAATTTCTGCAAAAATGTTCTTGTTATATAAATCTTTGTCAAACGACAGAGCTCGGTGTATTGATTCTTTCGCCATTTGCTTTCTTAGGTCTGGCTGGTTATAGAGTTCTAAAATTGCTGATGTGATGTTATCTACAACGTTTTTGCGGTTGACAATCGTTGCAATGCCTTCGCAGATTTCTGGTATTCCACCACTTCTTGTTGTGATAAGCGGCAATCCCATAGCCATCGCTTCTAAAATTGTAAGTCCAAAAGGTTCCTCCCACATAGAAGGTAATGCTGCAATATCAGCTAATTGTAGATAATTGGGCACCTGATGGTATGGAATGAAGCCAGTAAAAACAATCCTTTCTTTTATGCTATCAGCTTTTGCTTTTAATAATCGTGTGAATTCGTCGTTACAGTCGCTATTGTTAAAGAATGAACTACCAAGGACTAATAGCTTGATTTGGGGGATATCTTTGAATTGGATCATAGCTTCTATCAATTCTGAGATTCCTTTTTCTTGATTAATCCGACCGCAGTATACAATGACAAAGTCGTTGACTGAAAAACCAACCATTTCTCTGCTGATTTGATTCGTATTATTGATGGAAAACAATGTTAGATCGATACCGTTGTAGATGGTTCGGATTTTATCGGATTGTTGTATGGTAGAAACACGCTTTTTGATGTAATCAGAAACAGTTATAATTCGGGCAAGGCTATTATAAATTATTTCGTGATAACGGGTATTTATATTGAGCAAATCATTATGCAAGTGTAGGATGAGGTTTTTGTAGCCTCTCTGAGATAGCTTATATACAAAGCCTGGGCAATTTTCTAAGATAATACAATCAAAGTTCCTCTTTTTAAGGTCTGCATATACCTTCTCAAAATAATACTCAATAAAATAGTTGTAGTATTCGTTGGTGTGGAGGTATTTGTATATTCGTCTTTCTATTCTGGCATAGAGGGTAGTTACATCTATGTAAATATAGTGATTTACATTAGATGCAATTTCTGGCCTGTTTTTTACTTGAATATCCCATGGACTATATATAGTTATATCGTGGCGTCCATTGCTATGATTATACGCCAGATAGAAATCTATTAGATTCTCTACAGCTCCTCCTTGTACAGCTGGTATAGGAAGCATCCCGCATGTTAATATGGCAATATTCATAATGGTAGATTATTTATTTTTGAAGAATCCTAATTTCCAGATGATTAGGTCTTTCCACTGATAATACTTGGTCATTAAAGAGCGGTTACGACAATGCCATCGGAGCTTGAGTTCAACGAAATGACGAGGATAGTCTATAATAGCTCTTGGTATGATAAGAAAATGCTGATAATTGGTAACACGATCCTTCATAAAAGCGCGATGCTGGAAATGTGCATATAATGATTCTTGCTTTTCCAGTTTTCCATCTTTGTATCTAATTATATACAGTTTGTTATCTATATGTTCAAATATCACTTGTTGCCATCCTCTATTTAAACTGTTGAAGTGGTAAGCTTGCTTTGGTTTTGAGGCATTATCGAATGGCCACTCTAACCAACAATCATCAGGGCGATAATCGCGCCATTTATCGCTACACCCTTTGTTGCCAAATTCGTCGAAGTAGGTGATAGAGCTAGTTGAAAAGGCTTCTTTGTAATTTTGGTATCCAGGCTCTTGGTGCATAAAATATGTATTGGCGTCTTGATCATTGCGTAATATGGTCAGATGCCCCCAACCTAAGAGAAACTTTTTCTTCAGCACATCCTCTGTTATAAAGGAACGGATATCTCCATATACAAGGTCGAGATCACCAAATCCCCAGAAATCATAGTTTTTGATATAATCATGTAGGATAAATCCATAAGCCTGTTTATATTCACAGAGTTTGTATGGGCGGTCAAGTACAATCTTAAAATCGAAAACCTTCTGTACAAGTTGATGGAATTCTGTAAATGTCATCTTGTGTACGATGATGTTTTCTGCAGGTTGTATATCAGCGTCTGTAAAAAACATAAAATCAACAGTAGGGTTGCATAGAGCTGAGGCTCGCCACATGTTGTATTGTACAGGTAGCGTTCCAAAATAAGGGAATATGATGACAATTGACTGCATAGGCATTGAATTAGAATGTAATCCGCTGTAAAAGTCTGTATATCGCAGGTTTACGAGCAACAAAGTATTTCATGCCTTTGGTAAATTGGAATAGTAGCATGAAATATACGAAAATGAGAGGGATGGTAAGTGAAATACCATAGGTGATGAGTGAAACAAAAGAGTCAACATGTTGGTCGATAATATGATATTTCAACCATATTGAGAAGGCTAATATAAGAGAAAAAATAAGGTAGTAAGAGACCATTCCATGCCAATAGATCCACACGCTTTTATGAAAACCTTGGCTGAAAAGATAATAAGGTTTCCAGAAAAAACTAATAATAAAGAAACTGATTATTTTTCCTAAAAGAATACCCACAATGCCATATGTGGGGGCAAGGAGTAGAGTGACAGATAGGTTGATAATTAATTCTGTCCAAGCAGCCCATACGTCAGAATATAAGCCATAAGCGCCTATGAAGATGTAGACTGCTGCTGGTTGCAGACGAATAAATAAATTGAAAATCAAAAGGTATACAATCACTTCTCCTAATTGATATTGTTGTCCTAACCAGCTGCCAATGAATGGTTGGAGAAACATTAAAAGGGGAATGATAATGATACCTAAGATGAAGAAACGGGCCGCAGTCATCTCCCAATAAACTTTCATGATATTGTTTTCTTTTCCTTCGGCTATCAAATTGCCTACGCCTGCACTTAATCCGTCTGATAAAATGTTGACTAAATATAAAAACTTATTAATAATCATTGTATAGTTTCCATAGTATGCGACTTTGACTACAGATACGAACATTCCTACTAATATTTCGTCGCTGTGATAGAGAATGAAATCTTTGATTCTCTGAACAAATATTTGTTTTGTTTTCTTTAATATTTCAGGGAATTTCCGAAGATTCTTACGTCCACTTTTCAAATCAATAGACAGCCATGGATAGAGTTGCTTGATACGGTAATTAAATACAATGATACCAATTATAGTAAATATCAGACCGACAATTACCCAAAGCCACATATTTCGGGAATAGTATGCAAGAAGTATTTGAGTGAGACTTTGAAAAATGCCAATGGTTTGGAAGTAGGCGCTTACTAAATATTGTTTTTGGTTCGCTACCACCAGTAGTTGTTTATAGTTAAAAATATAACCAGAAACAGATGAAGCTAAAAATGTGTAAAATGCAAAATATACTAATGTGAGACTTATGGAAAGGTGATTGAACCACCACGGGAAGAAAATACTAACGACAATGCCAGCAATGCCAATAGTAAAACCAATGCAACGATATAGAAATGCGAGTATTGACATTACTTCGTTGACTTTCTCATGATTGTTTTCTTGAAGTGGCTTATACAGAAAGTAGACAATGCTGGTGCCTATTCCTAATTCTGCCACACCAAGAAAATTCATGATATTCATGAGCATGCCTGTGAGTCCAATAAACTCGTCTCCCAAGCAATCAAGAAAAACCTTACGGGAAAAGAATGCAAGGAATAAAGAGAGGATGTAGAATAACATTCCCACTTTAATGTTCATTACGCTTCTATGTACCCGTTCGCTCATGTTGTATGTTCGGTATGTATAAAGTCGGTGTTCTTGTGATCAATATGCAAAAGGTTTTTCAGCATACGTAGAACAAGACCTGGAATTGTGAATACTTTTGAGAATGAGCGGAAGCGGATTTCGCTTGGGATTGCTACGAAGAGTGAGATGCCTAAGATGGCTAATGTAATCCACCATTTTTCACACCATGCAGGCATAGCTACAGTCATAAAGATAGAAATGGCAGTTAATAGAACTATCAATATTGATCTTGGAATCAGTGCTTGTTGAATTGTTTTATCAACAAAGTTAATCTTGCCATGTATCAGGGCACCTGGTATTTTGGGAAGGTTACTCATCAGACTCTGAACCTGGGCGGTCATCCAGCGCATACGTTGTTTCTGGAAATTATCTTGGTTACTAACCTTCTCGTCGAAGACGTGGATATCCGGAGCGTATTTGATGAATACTTCCTGATGGAGTAGGAGGGCTTCCATTTCACGGTCTTCTCCTGCTGTAGAAAGGCGGAACACATTCTTTTTGAAAAGTTCGTAATCGAAGCACATACCAGAACCGATTAGTGCGGAAGAAAGCCCCAGGCGGTTATGTGCTTTTCGGAATATGGTGTTGTTGATTTCTTCGCTGGCACCATCGAGCACCGCCACATTGTTATTAGCGTTTTTGGCGCAACGATGACATTGGATAGCATCGTAAACTGTACAAAGGATATTTAACTGTGACAAGAACTCTGGACGAACCACGTTGTCGGCATCAAGTACAACCACGTTATCGAATGTTTCTGGTATCTCGTTGATGGCATATTGCATGGCCTTTGCCTTTGAGCTTTTTTCGAAGGTTGGCGTTAGCAATTTGATGGGGAGTGATTGAAGATAATCGTTAGTCTCTGGTTTCATGTGGTCAGAGATGACTGCCACTGTATATAAGTCGGCTGGGTAATCCTGCTCTAAAAAATGCTCAACAGCGTTGATAATGACTCTGTCTTCGTTATAGGCTGGGTACAGGATGAGGAATTTTGTCATTCTGTTGGTTAGTGCGGCGGCATGAATAGCAACGCGATCTTCTTTTTCGTAGAACAATGAGATAATTGCAAAGAAGACCACGTAGGCCACAGATCCAAGAATGATGACCCAGAGGGTAATGTCGATAATATGCAAAATTTGCCAAATCATTTTTATTTGTTTATTTAGTTGGTTTATTATTTCTTATGGAATAATTTTGTACTAATAATACCCCATAGGGTAATAAATGGGGAACGTAGGAAAGTGCGATCCCACATTTCATCTACCAAGTAGTCGGGGGTTGCTAATGCAAAGAAGAACAATACGGCAGAACTGATAATCCACCATTTGACAGCCATCGTTAAATAGATGAATGGAAGCAGGATACTCATAATCATCATGATGCCTATCATGCTGGTACGGGGCAAGAGCATCCATTGGATGAGTTTGTCGGCCCAATCATATTGTTTACGTAGGAATGCACCGGGTAAATATCGGATATTCTTGAGCAGGTTCTGGAACTGTTGCAAGGTCCATCGACTATGTTGCTCGTTCATCTTGCTGGTGGTTCTCTTCTTCTCGCCATATAAAAGGATGTTATCGAAGTAATCGATAAAAAAGCCTTGTTTCAATAAGAGAGCCTCCAACTCTTTATCTTCACCAGCAGTTTTCGCTTTCATGACATTGGTCTTGAACCATGTGTAATCATAAGCAGTTCCTGAGCCAGCCAAAGCGGCAGAAATGCCTAAGTTGATATGACCTTTACGGAAAATGTTGTTGTTGATTTCTTCAAAGATGGACCCCATGCGTGCAGCTGCTGTATCTCTGTTTCGAGAGATACGGTGCATCTGGATGGCCTTAGTGGCAGCTGTTTCAAAAGCATCATTTACTTTTGTGAGGAAATCTTGCTCAACGATATTGTCAGCGTCTAAAATCAAAGCGATGTCATAGATCTTAAATTCCGGTAATTTAAGAATGGCATATTGAAGAGATTTGGCTTTGGTACTTTCTGCAAAATCAGGAGTAAGCAGGGTTATCGGGTATTGTGCCAAGCGCATGTTTGTTATCTCTGTTTGGTGGTCGGATACAACAACCACGTCGAATAGACGCTGTGGGTAGTCCTGACTTAAAATGGAAACAACTGCCTGCTCTATAACCTGGTCCTGTTTGTGAGATGGAATGATAATTGCAAAACGGTTTTGGATTTTTGCTTTATTTTGAACCGTGTTTCGAGTGAAGAGAGAGGCTACAGAAAAGACTCCAAGATAGAGTACTGTTCC
>Ga0310696_10008996_pt1 | contig 11599 bp, 14 predicted proteins | sample AusTroGonzalo_MG_4_FD_203885 | JGI IMG/M metagenome (GOLD analysis project Ga0310696, IMG submission 203885) | Bovine rumen microbial communities from tropical cattle in Woodstock, Queensland, Australia - Gonzalo_02 (v2) (version 2) | ecosystem: Host-associated > Mammals > Digestive system >...
GCCATGCACCACAGGCAACAACGCACAACACACCTGCAAAAATCATAAATAATCGTTTCATAGAATCTCATTTTAGTCCAAAATTTCCAAAAATTTCCAAGGATTTTTAGTAAATCAAAAATAGCAGCCAGGTCGTCTTGAATGCTTCAAGCCGCCCTGCGAGTGAAGGCTTCTGATGCCGTTTATGAATACATTCAACACGTCATCATAATCCTTCCCTCTTGTCAGTCAGCTCTTGATAGACCTGACTGACCGGCTGCTTAAAAAAATTATTAAAAAATTCCAAAAATCCATGCGGCTGACATTTAATTGGACTAATAGAATCCATTGAATATTTTTGGTATTTTTTTATTATTTTTGTAAGGCGACCGGCGATTTAGCATAAATCGGCCGCAATGAATGACGATGGGTTGCCGAACGGAAGCTCGCTTACGGGCGGTAACACACCGCCATTCATGGGGCAGTTATCGAACTGCCAGTCGCCGCATTTTTGATTTACTAAAAAATCACCGCTTACCCTTGCGGGTGATCCTTGTCGTAATCATCGCCCAAGGTAGCCCACAGGTACTTCGTCAGGGTCTTGTACCCGTTGGCATCGTCCTTCTGCGCCAGGAACGCAGCCTGGATGGTCTGCATCTCCACCGGATCGCGACGCTTCTGCGCAATCAGCGCGCTGATAGCCGAGAATCGTGCACGGATCTGCAACTCACGTGCGGTGGGCTCGGTGGAACGCTCCACTTTCTTGCGCAGATACAGGCGGTTACATTTGTTACTTGTGGTAGCGGCTACGCGGTGCGTACCCAGCAGCATCTTGCTGCACGAGTGCTGACCACTCTTACTCGGTTTACTCAATGCGCCGGATACACTGTCGATACCGGCACTCCATTCTACTTTTGCCATTTTTCGTTAAGGTTTTAAAGGTTTAACAATAGGGTTAACTTAGTCGCCGATCGGGTCGACGTTCTGGTCGTAGTTCCCATTCAGCTTGTGCATAGCATAGCCGAACAGCGATCCGATCCTCGTCTGCTTACGGTACTCAGCCACCAACGCGGTCTTCTGCTCGCTCGATCCTGCCAGAATCGCACGCACAGCCGCCGACACCTTTGCAAAACGCGCTTTAGCTGCCGTCTGCGCCGCACTCGGCTCTTTCGTACTCGGGTTACACAACTTGCCGGTGTACACCTTACCGGTCTTCTTGTTCGTGCGGAAATACACATCGCTGTGCATGCACACTTTCTTTTTCATGCTCTCAATGAGCGCCATAGGCTTAATCTGTGCCATAATAGTTAAGGTTTGGTTTAATATTCCGGATATTCGGGTTACTCTTGATCGCTGCGCTCATCCGGGGAGCGAGGCGAACGTTTTCCGTAGGTTTGCGCGAATCGTTCTCGGGCGGCTTTACGGGCAGGTGTGTCAGTCCATGTTCGTGGAGTTCGTTGGACGATTTGCTGGCCGCGGTAGGTCCGGAAGTAATAGCCTGCGTTGTCGAGTTTGCCTTTGAGCGAGTCGATAGGGATGATAAGTTCTGCTTTCATTGTATTGGGTCAATTTAGCTAGTAATCGGTGATGTCAAGGATGCGAACGAGATGTAAACGCGAATGAAAGGTAAATGACTCGTGATACATGGGTTGTTATCCGAAAGACGATGCAAAGATACGTCAAACATTTTCCTTTTTCCAAATTTATTGACAGAAATAAGAGCGAAAAACGTAAGATTGTAAGGTAGTGATAGCAAACATTACAATCGATACGACAAGGCAAGATAGAGTTACATTCACATTTTCACATTTCCACGCATCTGTGTGGGTTGTGAAAATGGTCATAATAAATATAATAAAATTATTATATTTATTATAGTTGAAAAGTGAACACAAAATTATGTGTGGAAATGTGGAAATGTGAAAAAAAGTGGTTGAAAAATTTGGAAATGTCAGATTTTTTTTGTAACTTTGCAGGCTGAATGCGTGCAGACGCTTACCGAACGCATTTGTTAGTAATATTAATCCATAAAAAGACCAAAATTATGGCAAGCATTCAAGACATTCACGCGTTGGAAAAACGAATCTACGACGCAGTACAGGAGTACCTCGACAATCCAGACGGGTACGAAAACGCAACACTTCACATCTATCTCAATAAGGACGAAATGGAGTATCGTGCAGAGATGGAAGACAATCTCCAAGGAACAGAGGACGATGGTATCTATCCGATAGCCTACCTCATCCGTGACGGAGAGCCGGACAACGACAAAGCGAGTGACATCGCCAATAGTTGGATCTTCCTCGACTAACAACCGCAACAATCCATAAAAGACCAATATGAAGCGGAACAAACACATAGGCAACACATACTATGCAGCGATGGGCATTGGTCTGCCTTTGGACGCTGCATAGTGTTGCCTTTTAATATTTTGACACACTCAAAAGGATCTATTAAACAAATCAAGATATGACAGAAAAACAAAAACAACAAATCATTGAGAGTGGTAAAGATTATTTCCGCACAATAATCATTCCGAATCACTTAAAAAACATGGAAAAGCTCAAATTGAGTAGTTTTACGATTAATCCATTCCTCGTTAATTACTTGGCATCTTTCCTTTGTGGTGATACGGAACCCGAATCTTTGGCAAAAGCTTTGCTCTATCCCAGAATTCTTGGAACGAGCATAAACACCAGTTTTGGACAAAATGTGCAAATCTTTGTTTCTCAGATGGCAGCATCAGCGGGCTCTGCATCAGGTATCGACGGTATTGATATCGAATTTATAGACGCGCTCGACGGCAGGAAGAAATACTGTCAATGCAAAGCAGGTCCAAATACGATTAATAGTCCGGATGTTGCAACGATAATGGGTCATTTCGCGCACTTGCAAAATAAAGCACGCCTGGATAGACTTCCACTTCAATTTGATGACATGATTGTTGGCGTTTTATACGGTGAACCTGAAGAATTGTCCGCAAATTACAAGAGTATTGATAAAACGTATCCTGTATATTGTGGTGAGGAATTTTGGGAACACGTAACCGGTGACAAACAATTCTATCATCGTTTAACTAAAGCATTTGGAGAGGTTGTGGAAGAGGATGGAATTGATGCAAGAATACATCTTTCGAAAAAGATCAAAGAATTGGCTGACGAAATTCGTGCAAAAGGAGGTCTATAGAGATGTCTACATTTTTATCAGCCACGAACTTAGCCGACCTCACAGGAACATCACTCGCTACTGCACAAAAGTGGGGTGAAAGCGGCATATACCCTTATCATAAGAATGAAAAGGGCAAAGATGGATTCTACATGGAGGAATTAACCGATGTAGAACCTGTTCGCATGATGCTTGAGACCAATTGGGAGGAAGAGTTTCATGTTGCCCCTCTGCGTGACTATACTTCCGTAGAATTGTTTGCCGGTGCCGGAGGTTTGGCACTTGGTATGCATTTGGCAGGTTTCCGTCATATTCTGCTAAATGAGGTAGATGCAATGGCTTGTCAAACGCTTAGGCGTAATCATCCGGAATGGAATGTGTTGGAAGGTGATATTCATCAAGTGGATTTCACTCCGCTTCGCGGAAAAGTGGATTTCCTTTCGGGTGGCTTCCCATGCCAGGCATTCTCATACGCCGGCAAGAAAGGCGGACTGAACGACACACGTGGCACTTTGTTTTTTGAGATGGCTCGTGCCGTCCGTGAAATTCAGCCAAAAGTATTCGTGGGTGAAAATGTGAAGGGATTGCTATCCCATGAAGACGGAAAGACACTCGATATTATTCGAAATGCTATTGCAGAACTGGGATATACATTAGTGGAGCCTCGCGTGCTAAAAGCCATTATGTATCAGGTTCCGCAAAAGCGAGAGCGACTGATTCTTGTAGCGATTCGCGATGATATTTATGAGCAAGGTTTTCGTTTCAAGTGGCCTGATCCTTACCGCCGGGTTATGACGCTGCGTGATGCATTCTTTAGTGGCGAACTTTTCGATAAAGATGTGCCGGAGTCTGCGGGGCAACTCTATCCGGTCAAAAAAGCCCGATTGATGTCTTTGGTTCCGGAAGGTGGTGATTGGCGTGATTTACCCGTTGAGAAACAGAAGGAATATATGGGCGGAAGTTTCTATCTCGGAGGTGGTAAGACGGGAATGGCTCGTCGGTTGTCGATGGATGAACCTTCATTAACATTGACATGTGCTCCGGCTCAGAAACAAACAGAACGTTGTCACCCTATAGAGACTCGTCCGTTGACTATACGTGAATATGCGCGTATTCAGACTTTCCCTGATTACTGGGAGTTTGAAGGTAATATGAATGACCAATATAAGCAGATAGGTAATGCCGTGCCGGTAAATCTTGCGTTTGCTATTGGCCGTTCATTAATCCGTCTGTTTAATGAGATTGATGCCAAGCTTCCGGAAGAGAGTCAATATGTAGAGGCAAGCCGGATTGGACACGAAATGTTGCCACCACAACTCTTCGAACTTGATATGTTCGATATGCACGAACAATACCCCAAGAATGTCAGCATAATCAGCAATCCGTTCGCCCACAAAAAGAACATTGACAATAGCGACCTCGATGACTCGAAAAACGTATTGGTAAGTCTTGTGCCGGATAAGTATATTGAGCCATACACTCATCACCGCGCAAAGGCATATTTTACGGGCAAAAAGTTTCCGTCAACTGTTAAGTTGAATAAACTGTATTACTTTATGCCTTACACGAAAGGGAAAGGCATTCGCGACTTGTACTTGATTGAGGTGGCTCGCGTAGGCACGAAACATGAATTTGTAGAAACTGCTGATGAGAATGATTTCCGTTTAGTATTTGAGATTAAGTATGTCAAGCAACTATTTGAAAACTATAAGCCTATAAAGTTGATGATTTGGCAAACATTTACCGATACTAATCTAAGAGCAATATTGTCGATGTGATTATATTACATAGAGGATGGCATATTCAATGGATAATTTTGACTACAATAATATGCTTATACATTTTAATGGATGTTCCTTCCCGTTTGCAATAATTAAGGAAGGTAATGTTGAGCACATTATCAGTACACATGATTTGAATGTACAACTATTTGATGAGGAAAAAGGCGACTATCCCTCTCACCTTGCACAATGGATAGATGAACGAATAACATATTTTGTGGCGACTCCAAAAGACTTATTGCGTCCTGCAGAAGATTTATTAAAAGAGATATATGGTTAAGTATCAATTCTTCCCTCGTTCAAGAGGAGTCAACAAAGAACACAGCACAAAACTTCCCGCCTGCTTGCGAGGGATGGATGGGAAATGTTGATAGCGAAATAGAAGATTCAAATTATGAGTAATTTATCACCGCAAGATAGAAAACTGCTAATGTTCATCGGCAGATGTAGCGATGAATGGAATGAAGTCAATCCGAATTTGGTCTTAGCTGAGGCCAAGCGGCTAGTAAATAAAATGCGCCAATTCGAGAAACCGAACATGAAAGCCTGGGACTATATCGAAGAAGCGCAAGCCACACTGCAAGAGCAAGAACATCGTGAATATTGGCGTCACACACCCGGCTATCAAGTTGCCGCTGTGATGTATATTCTTTTAACAATAGCCAAGCCAAATAATGACTGGCGCGATGAGTACTTGGCAAAGAATTTGGCGCAAAAAATCTTTAATCAGTCAAATTTTAATTGTACCAAAGAACAGGCAGATAGAGTTGTTGAGGAGATTCGCCGATTGACCGAACCTCAGTTGTTTGATAATCCTCAAACCATACCCATAGAGGAAATATTAAAAAGTGCTTCCTATGTTAGTGTTGATGATGATGTTGCTCCTGATTTGCAAGATGGATTACCTTATCTTATAGAACCCATTGAAAATCTTAAATTCAAATACATTATATCTGATGACCTCAAAGAGATTCAGACGATACATAGTCGCATAGAATTACATCTATCCTCTCCGGCCAAACTGCGCGATGAGTTGAGAAAACTGAATACAGAAAAAGCCATATCTCTTCCACTCCTAAAACCAACGGAAATCATCTGTGAGGTAAAAAGAATATGGGGCGATAAAGCCCCCAAAGAACGCTCTTTCGTCACGACTTGGTCAAGATTAAAATGTTGACAGATGTTGACGACCATGTTGACGGTGTTGACAGTTGTTGACGAGCGGATTAAACTATTGACAAATTAAAATATTTTTTGTAATTTTGCACTCGATTTTGGGCAACCAAAGTCGGGTGCTTTGTTTTACGTTCATGCGAAAAGTAAACCGAAAACAAGCAAATGAGCGTATAGTAGGAGAGCATCCTAACATAAATTATTAATCGGCCAATCCGAGTTGGCTCGAACTGAGGTGCCAACAGTATCCATTACCTCAAGTTCGAAATGGATTGACGAGAGGCCATAACTTGGAAAACAATTATGGCAAATCAAATCACTACCGCTACCAGCGGTAAACCCGAGACGTTGGATCAAGTACTGGAACGGATACAACGCATGTATATTCCTGAGCGTTTTTACCTGGTTTGGGAAGACTGGGACTGGCTCGTCGTGCTGCAATGTATGCAAGATCACTGTCTATTCAAGTCGAATCCGCGACGACCACCGCTGGCGGCGTTCGAGCGTTGGCTGAGAGAGAACAAGGTACCGCAGTATCGGACTCGTTGCTCGGTAAGTAATCTCACGTACGTAAAAAAGAAGATTGCGGGTGCGCGATACCCGTGGACGGATGTAACGTGGGAACAGCACATACTCAAACGGTGGCGTGTATTGTATCGGGCACTCGACAAGATGCTGACGGAGCTTCAAGGCACAAGATGTGTCGCGAAATGAGCATTCAGGACACAACAAGTGTCGCGAAAACAGGCTTCACGACACGACATGTGTCGCGAACATGGTTGGCACAATTTGTGAACAATATGTGTAAATAATCGCCAATCCTAAGTGGGTATAATAATCAATGACTGCGGCTCGCCCCACGCTTATCCTCAGAGCGGGTCATTGAGAAAGGGATTAACGATTGGCCATGATTGTTACGATTATGGCAAAGAAACAAAATTACCTATGCGTTGATCTGACGACGCATATGAAGCAGGATGACCTGCACGTATTGGACAGCAGAAGAGGTACATTGTTCCGTAACGAGGAAGATAAGTTCACGTTCACGGAGAGCGGTGCACACGGGCAGCACACCCAACCTTGGAAGCACTGGGCACTGATTGAACGCTCGAAGAACGGCAAAGTATCAGCCAATGACAGTCACATCAAGGTGGAGTTCTACTTCCATCACGAGGACTACACGGACGGACGTGACCTGGCAGACCAGTTGGCAACACAAATCGAACAGATTGGAGAAACGCTGTGTGATACCGATCTGGAGAAGATGGTTGTCAGCATAAGAGAGTTGAAAGACCAAAAGTCAAAAAACTGAACGATCATGCTGTTAGTAGCATTACGTAAGGGCGGCGCGAAGTGTAGTAGCGCCTGCCCGTACTACGAAGAGAAAGGCTGGGTGCGCGGTATGCATGGCGTACCGCTGAAGACGCACTGCAGGGCAACGATGGAGCCTGTGATGATCGATTGCGATGTGCTGAATCCGTTGCAGATAGAAAAACTGGAAGTGACGGAAGAACAGTGGACAACCATGCAGCAAGCGGTGCACAAGCGCGCAAAGAAAGAGCGAAAAGCGTATCCTGAAGACCATGAGGAGATACATCCGGTGGGGTGGAACTGGAAAGATCCCGCACCGCTCCTGTACGGTGCCAAAGGCAAGTGGAACAGTGAAAAGTCAAACATTAAAGAAGTATGATAACATATCAAGAATCAATCATGAAAGGTCAGCCTGCAGTGCTGACGAAAGAGAAATGGAACGAGCTGATAGACAGTCCCGAGGTAAGGAATATATGCGCACGGATAGCAGCGTTGGATGTGCATGTGGCGGATTATAACGACCGTAAGCAGGCATTGAAGAAGCGTTTGCCGGTGATCATGCCGCATGCGGCTTCCTTCCGTAACGGCAAGCGTATATCAGCCGATGCTACCCCATCCGGTCTTGCCATGCTCGACGTGGATCATGTGGAGGAGCCAAGGGAGTGGTGGAACTCGCTCTCAAAAAGAGCGAGCACAGCACACCTCAAAGCGATCGGAATATACCTGATTGCTATCACGGCGAGTGGGAAAGGGCTTAGGATCATAGGCGCAAGACAACCGGGCGAAAGTATCGAAGCGGCACAGATGCGGCTGGCAAGCGTATTGGGTATTGACGAGTATGATGCGGTGACAAAGGATCTGGCACGAGCAAGCTATGTGGTGCCAAGGGATTATATACTGTACTGCGATGAAGCACTATTTGAGGAACAGCAAGACTCGGCATCGAAAATGCCGAGCACAGAACACCCATTGGCGCTTCCACCTGCGGGGCTGTGCTACAAGGGGATAGCGTATAAGGACATCATCGAGCAATTGATGATCGGTATCGGTGCAGCGGATGGCGCGGAAGTGGGAGAACGAAACACGGTGTATTTTTCGTTGGCGTGCTATATGCGATATATCTGCGATTATGATGCGGTGCTACTGCTGAAGGTGTTGCCGGGATTCGGGCTGAGTGAGCAAGAACGAAAACAAGCAATAGCATCAGCGATAGGACGACCGCGGAAGAGTGAGATGCCTATTGTGTTGCAGAGTGCGATAGCGGTGTGTGAGAGAGAGCAATCAGCGGTCAGCAATCAGCAATCATTAATCAGTAAGGCTACGGATATGGCGATGCCGGAATTGCCGAGGCTACTGAAATTGGTGTGCAAAAGGCTGCCGGAAGAGTATCGACCGGCGATGATTATTGCAAGCCTGCCTATATTGGGAACGCTGGCGACGAAGATACGATTTGAGTACCTGGACAGACAGGAGCAGAGTCTTTCGTTCTTTGCCTGTATCACGGCACCTGCGGCGAGTGGCAAGAGTTTTATCCGGAAACCGCTGGATCTGCTGCTGACACCTATCAACGAGCAGGATGCCATTGAACGGGAGAAAGAACAAGCCTACAAGGATAAGTTGCGCGCGAGCAAGAACTCGAAAAACCAGCCGGAAGATCCGCATGCTTGCCCGAGGAACAACGGTGTGGCAATCAGTATTGCGAAATTACTGCAGTTGCTGACGTACGCAGAGGGCAAGCACCTGATTGGTATCGGCGAGGAGATGGATACGCTGGTGAAGAGTGAGCGAGCCGGTGTGTGGAGTCAGAAGAGCGATATCTATCGGTTGGCGTTCGACAATGCGGAGTACGGTCAGGCGTATATGAGCGATACGAGTTTTAATGCGCATATCAAGGTGTATTACAATCTGTTGCTGACAGGAACGCCGAACTCGATGCGACGGTTCTTCAAGGACTTGGAGAACGGCTTGGCAACGCGTGTGTGCTTTGCGCAACTGCCCGATACGAGCTTTACGGAGATTCCGGTTTTTGCGCCGTACAGCGAGAGCGAGAAGGCCGAGATCGTACGATGGGCGAGACAGTTGGATGCAGAGCAAGGTACAATCGCTTGTCCGCAGGTAGGAACGGTGATTGCAGAGTGGCTTGAGAAGAAACGGCAACAGGCGATAGATGCGGACAGCCATTCGATGGATACGTTGCGCCGTCGTGCCGGAGTGATCGGGTTTCGGGCGGGGATGCTATGTTACTTGCTGGAGCGCCATAAGTACACGAAGGTGGTTCGCGATTTTGCCGAGTGGGTAGCAGAATACGTGTTTCGAAATCAGATGGAGCTGTGGGGCGAGCAGATGGAGCAGGAGTTGTGTGGTGCGCTGGACGCCATCAGCGAGAAAGGTGCTGCTTCTTCCCTACTCTCGCTGCTACCCAAAGAGTTCACGACAGGCGACCTGATTAAGTTGCGTGCGCGGAAGAACCAATCGGTGAAGACGGCAGCAATAAGTATGGTACTGAATCGATGGAAGAACACCGGTCGGATAGAGCCATGCGGAAATAAAACATGGCGGAAGTTGTAAACGAAAAGCGAGTGCCAAAGCACTCGCTTTTCTGCACATATAGTGACCATATTCACATTTCCACATTTCCACACATTCGTGTGAGCGATTTATTCGTATGACTGCGTGTCGGGTTAGATATCCTCGCAGTTGCAATGGATGGGCGAGAGATAGGTGATCGTGACGCCGATCTTGATACCTACCGCCAGAGGATTGAGGGCATCGACGAACTTGGAGTTGATGATACCCGAGTAACTCCATTGACCGGCTTTGATATCGTAATCAATCAGTTCCAGACGCTGGTTGGCGGCATCCACGGTGGGACGTACGGCGTTGAAAATGGTGTAACTGACATACACGCCCGCATAGATACCCCAACGCTTGGTGAGCTGATAATTGACACCTATATCGCCAAACACGAACATATTGATCGGGAACGTGTTCTGAATCTTGCCGTCATAGCCGTGGAGGTAGTAGTTGCTCAGACCGTGTTGCGGCAGATCGGCATCGAAATGCAGGTTATAAATAGGATAATCCGCCGTGGCTTCCATATGTCCGTCAGCACGGTAATGCGAACCAGCCACAATGTTTGCTCCCACTCCCGCCGTACCGCGCAGTTGCATGCGGTCGGTAAAGCTCACACGCCCCATGATACCTACCGGAATGGTAAGCATATACAGCTGCTCATGTTCCTTAAAATCCTTGAAATCACGGTTCAGGTAGCGATACAAACCGTTCTCGGCATCGTAATGATACACCTGATCCAAAAACGATCCGTTCATATTACCCGTATACGCCTCGAAGCCTAAACCTCCCGTCACGCCCACATACTTGTGGAACAGATACGTATAGGTGGCCTGCACCTGACCGCCTGCGCCTACACTATGCCCCAAGCCCGCCATAGCCACGCCCTCGTCCGATACCTTGTGCATAAACGCATGCAATCCGCCACCCAACGATACCGTAAGGATATGCTTGGGATGGAACAACGTATTGGCTATGAACGTAGTATGAAGCGTATCCTCCTGAAACGCCGAAGCGTACGGAGCTATCAAGCACAGTACGGATACCAATAATATAACGAGCCTGTTACGCATTATTCTTAGCCTGTAGTGAACCTGCTTTCAGGGCAGTCCACACAAAATCGCCACAAAGTTACGAAAAAAAAATGATATTTGCAAGTATTATGCGATTTTTTTTTGTTTTATATGTCATTTTGCGCTATTCATGCGCCAAATTACGCCATCTGAGCATGCCATATACGCAATTGACGCACCAAAAACCGTACAACATAACCATGCTCCAGTTACCCGCCACGATCCACATGATGATGAACAGTACATCCACCGTTAGCCACAACCACCATTGTTGCCGTATAGCCATCACCAGCATCACCTGCGCCACGATCGATACGACCGTCGTCACGGCATCCAGATACGGCTGCGAGTCATTCGTATATTTATCGAGCCACCACCCTGCAGCCAATCCCGCAACCGCCAGAAGCGCACATACACCTATGAACCACCCGATTGGCAGCGAACGGGGCGCGATGATTGCGCTATCATCCGTTCTGAGTTTGCGCCACGCGTAGATTCCGTAAATCTGCGAGAGGAAATAGAACGCATTCATCACCAGTCCCGCAT
>Ga0310696_10008997_pt1 | contig 11597 bp, 10 predicted proteins | sample AusTroGonzalo_MG_4_FD_203885 | JGI IMG/M metagenome (GOLD analysis project Ga0310696, IMG submission 203885) | Bovine rumen microbial communities from tropical cattle in Woodstock, Queensland, Australia - Gonzalo_02 (v2) (version 2) | ecosystem: Host-associated > Mammals > Digestive system >...
AAATTGCGGCGTTCCGGTTCCATCGTCGACCTGCACGCGCTTGAGAAGCATTTCCTGCGCGTTCTGCCGCCGTGGATCTGCAGCGTGTCCGACGTCCGCAAGGACTGGGACCGCCGGAAGCGCTCCTACGACCCGAAGCCCGAGGAGATCGCCCTCGTGCCGCTCGAATCCCTGCCGGACGCCGATTTCCCGGACCGCCTCGAAGCCGAGGGAGAAAGCTACCGCCTCGAATACATCTACGACCCGGGCGAGGAGGACGACGGCATCACGATGTATCTGCCGGAATCGCACCTGAACCTCGTCCCGCGCGCCATTTCCGAATATCTCGTGCCGGGGTTTCTCCGCATGAAGCTCGACTACATGTTCCGTTCGCTCACCAAGACCGAACGCAAGAAACTGCTCCCGCTGGACGAGTGCGTCGAGGCATTTCTGGACGGCCTGAAGCGGGGCGAGATCTACCCGGCGCGGAATCTGCCGCGCGTGCTTGCGGCTTTCCTGCGTTCGTTCCGCGGCTGCGACATCGACGAGGCGGCGTTCGACGGTATCGAGCTGCCGGAATTCCTCGTGCTCAAGTTTGCCATCCTCAACGAACACGGCAAGCTTCTGCGTATCATCCGGGACCTGCCCCTCGTCGACGATTCCGCGGAAACCGTCTCCAGCCGCCACGCCGCCGCACGCAAATGGGAACTGCACGACGAGACGTCCTGGCCGGATTCCCTGCCGGAACTGCCCGCCTCCGTCCGCCTGAGCCACGGCAAGGGGCGCGAAGTCTACCCGGGTTTCTTCCGGGAGCAGGGCGGGAAATCCGTGGGCTGCGCTCTCTTCCTGGACGAAGCCGAGGCGCGGGCCGAACACCGCCGCGCCGTTCTGACGCTCTTCCGTCTGCGCTACCCGGAAATGTTCACTCACATGCGGAGTTTCGCCAAGCTCGGGCGGACGCTGGAACGCGAATTCTTCCCGGACGATCCTGAGTGGCGGGCCGACCTCACCGACAACGCCGTAGCCCGGGCCATCGGCTGTTCGCCGGAGGAGATCCGCAGCGAGGAGGCGTTTGACGATGCTTGTCTCCGGCTGCGGAACGGCCTGGCGGACGCTGTGCGGGAGGATGTTTCGACGCTGCTTCAGATGTTTGCCGCGTACGAGCCGATCGAAAGCCGCCTGGAGGACGTGCCGGAAGATTCCTTCACCGACATCGATGTGAACCGCCAGCTCGCCGTGCTGTTCCGGAAAGGATTTCTGCGGACGCCGGAGGCCGTGGCGCGTTATCCCCGCTATCTGCGGGCGCTGAGGGTGCGTCTGGAACGGGCGGACCAGTCCTACGGACGCGACCGGACGAAAGGCGAAGCGATCGCGCCGTTCCTGGATAAGTTCCATCTGCTGTACGACGCCGGAGTCAGCCTGGAGGGGTGCCAGCCGTTCTTCGAGTTTTTTCTGCTGGTGCAGGAAGCCCGCATCGCGGCGTGGTCGCCCGAGCTTCCCACCGTACAGAAAGCGACGCCCGCGACACTTCAGGCGGCGTTGTCCGCCGTCCCGCTCTCGGCGGTGCCGGGGCGAAAAAACTGATCCGTACAGCATCCTCCCGGCACGGGCGCGACGGGGTGCTTTGGGGCATGCCCCGTGCGTGGACAAAAAAGACGCGCGCTACCGCGGCGGAGGTTATGCTTCCCGGCTTATTTCGAGGTGAGACGTCTCGCCGATTCGCGGGCTTCCGCCACGATCTCCTCCTCGCCGTCCACATGGCCGCCGCGCATCAGGACGCGTCCGTCGCAGATGACCGTGTCGATGCAGGAGCTGTCCGCCGCGTACACCATATCCGAAACGAGGTTGAACCCGGGCACGAGGTTGTGGTTGTTCAGGTCCACGAGGATGCAGTCGGCGAGGCGGCCCTCCTCGATCGCGCCCGCGTCGATGCCGAACGCCTCGGCGCCGGAACGCGTGGCGGCGCGGAAGACGTCGGAGGCCTTCATTGCCTTCGGGTCGCCGGTGAGGTCCTTGCCGCGGAGGGCGGCTGTCTTCATCTCGCCGAGCATGGAGAGGGAATTGTTCGAGGATGCGCCGTCGGTGCCGATGGCCCAGCGGCATTTCGCGAAGAGCGCGGCGCTGTCGTAGCGGAAATGGCCGGAGACGAGCTTCATGTTCGAGACGGGCATATGAACGAGCACGGAGCGGCGTTCGGCGAGAAGTTCGATGTCGGCGTCTGTGAGGACGACCGAGTGTGCGAGGATGGTCTTGTCCGTGAGGATGCCGCAGCTGTCGACGTAGGCGGTCGGGGTCATGCCGTGCTGCTCCATGCAGTCGTCGAATTCCTTTTTCGTTTCGGCGAGGTGGGTGTGGATCGCGAGGCCATACTGTTTCGCGGTTTCGGCGACGTCGCGCAGGATTTCCTCCGTGGTCGTGTAGATTGCGTGCGGCGCGACCGAGATCTGGATGCGGGACGATACGTTCCCGCGATTTTCCAGCAGCCAGTCGTTGTCCAGCATGGGGAGAAACGCCGGATTGCCCATGGTCTGGCGCAGCATGCCGACGCAGGCGCGCATGCCCATGTCCTCCGCTGCCCTGACGACCTGGCGGCCGCGCCAGTACATATCGTTGAAGAAGACGGTGCCGGACCTGATCATTTCGAGGATGGCGAGGCGGGTCCCTGCGTAGACGTCCTCGTTGGTGAGGCGCGCTTCGACGGGCCAGATGTGGTTGCTGAGCCAGTCGAAGAGGTCGAGGTCGTCGGCGAATCCGCGGAGGAGCGACATGGCGGCGTGGGTGTGCGCGTTGTAGAACGCCGGAAGAATGGCCATTGCGCCGTGGGCGTCGAGCGTTTCGTCGGCGGGTTCAGAGGGGATGGCCTGCGAGATGCTTTGGAAACGGTTGCCTTCGATGCGGACGTTGACCGGAGAGCCGTCGAGGATGACATTGCGGAGGAGGATGCTTGACATGGTGCTGGTACCTTTTTATCGGTGAAAGGATGAAAATACGGAGTTAGAGCCCGAGCGCGCAGATTTCGTCATTGATGACGCCCGCGGTGCGGACGTCGGCGAGGATGAACTCTTCGAGCGGGGCTGCCGGCTTGATGACGCCGGAAGCGCCGGCGCCGTGAATGAGCTCGACGATCCCGGCGTTGTGGAGCGCGAGCGTAGGGTCGATATAGCGCGTGGACGTGGGCTCGCGGAGCATGAAGTTGACCGGGCGTTTGCTGTTGACGGCGCGTTCCGGCGGAATGTCCGGGCCGAATTCGTCGTCCGCGCCCATGTTGACCAGCAGGGCGCCGCTGTCGAGCAGGAGCGGGGCGAACGGCGCGAGCGCGTCGCGGACGCCTGTTGCCGCAATTACGAAATCCGCGCCGGTCAGAAGCGCCGGGGTGAAGACGAGTCCCTGTGCCGGATCGACGATGCGGACGGAAGCGCCCGCATGGGTCAAAGCGTACTCAATGCCGCGTCCGACGCGCCCGTGCCCGAAGAGCAGAGCCGTTTTTCCGGCGGGATCGATGCCGATGTGGCGGAGCCCGCGCAGACAGCCGTCGCCGGTGCCGAGCACGGTCTCGATGGCTTTGATGCGCCCGGAGTCCGCCGCGAAAACGGGTTTGTCCGGCGGATCGGCCTCATAGACGTGGACGCCGGAACGGGTGAGTTCGCAGTAGCCGATGCGGACGGGGATCCGACGGTTCAATGCGCCGCAATCCAGTATGGCGTCGAATCCCGCGCCGGATGCCGCGGCTTCCTCCGAGCCGTGATAAGCGGTGAGGCCGATCCCGCGGAGGAAATCCGGGATCGCCGGATCGTATCCGAGTTCGTCGGAATAAACGGCCGCGAGGTCCGCGCCTCCTTCAAGCAGTGCGGCATATTGCGCCAGCGTGTTCAGGAAAAGCGGCGTGCCGCAGAGGATGCGGAGACCTTCCAGCGGACGCGCTTTGCGCCAGCGTTCCGCCTGCGCCCGAAGCGCCGGATAATCGCGGAGCGGGTCAAGCTCCGGCGCAAGCGTTGCGGCGATTGCCTGAATCTGTGCTGCGCGGTCCGGGGTCATAACTTGGAAAACTCCGGTCCGGCGGGGGTATCCTTCACGGCCCATCCGGCGGCATTGATCTGAGCACGGATGGCGTCCGCGGCGGCGAAATCCTTCGCCTTTTTCGCCTCGGCGCGTTTCTGCGCGAGCTCGAGGATCTCGGCGGGGATGTCCTGTTTCGGCGCTTCGGCGGCGGTCAGGGCGGCGTCGACGTCCAGGAATGCCAGCACGCGGTCGAAATCGCGGTACTGTCCGAGCAGGGCTTCGGCGGCGTTGCGACCCGCGCCCTTCGCGAGCAGGCCGTTGACTTCGCGCGTGAACTTGTGGACCGTGGCGAGCGCTTCGGCGATGTTCAGGTCGTCGGCGAGAGCGTCCGCGAATTTCCGCTGTGCGGCTTCCGTTGCGGCCTTCGCTTCTGCGAGGAGCGCATCGCCGGCGGGCGCGGCGGCCAGACGTGCGAAGAGCGTGTGGAACTTCTTCAGGGCGGTGCGGGCCTGCGCGAGAGCGTCCGGGTCGAAATTGAGCTTGGAACGATAGTGCGTCCCGAGGAGAAGATACCGTATTTCTGCGCCGGACCAGCCTTTCGCCGTGAGGTCGCGGAGCGTGTAGAAGTTGCCGAGCGACTTCGACATCTTCTGTCCCTTGATCGTGAGGTGTTCGCAGTGGAGCCAGCAGTTCACGAACTTGCAGCCGTTGGCGGATTCGCTCTGGGCGATCTCGTCCTCATGGTGCGGGAACATGTTGTCGACGCCGCCGGTGTGGATGTCGAACGTGAGTCCGAGGTATTTGCGGCTCATGGCAGAACACTCCAGATGCCAGCCGGGGCGGCCGGGCCCCCACGGGCTGTCCCAGCGGACATCGCCGTCGTTTTCGTCCCAGGCCTTCCACAGGGCGAAGTCGGCGACGGAATCCTTGGCGTATTCGTCGTTGCGGACGCGGTCGCCGATGCGCTGGTTCTCGAAATCGAGTTTCACGAGCTGGCCGTAGTTTTTGCATTTCGCGATGGAGAAGTAAATGGAGCCGTCGTCGGACTTGTAGGCGAATCCCTTCTCCATCAGCTGGCCGATCATGTCGAGCATTTCCGGGATGTGCGCCGTGGCTTCGGGATAGTGCTCGGCGGGCTCGACGCGCAGCGTGCGGAGATCCTCGAAGAAGGCGTCCTTGTATTTGCGCGTGAAAGTCTGGAGGGGGAGCCCGGCGGCGCGGGAATCGCGGATAGTCTTGTCGTCGACGTCGGTCAGGTTCATGACCTGGGTGACCTTCAGTCCGTGGTATTCGAGGGTGCGCCGGAGCAGGTCCTCGAAGAGATATGCGCGGAAGTTGCCGATGTGGGCGTAATTGTAGACGGTGGGGCCGCAGGTGTACATGCCGACCTGTCCCTCGTGGATGGGGGTGAATTCGGTCATGCGGCGTCCGAGCGTGTTGAAAAAACGGATCATGGCGTCTTCTCCTGATTCTTGAAGTTCCGGAAAAAGTAATATCTTTTAATATACTCCATGCCTGGACAGATTGCAAGGCGGCGCGGGAAAAGAGGAAGACGGCGACGGGCAATCCCGGCGACTTCTCCCGTTCCGCGCAGCCCCCCACGGTCCCGCGAAAAGGACAAAGACAAAACCGCCGGAGCGTTTTTTTGCACTCCGCTGCTTGCAATTCAATAAAAAGATGCTATTGTATATAGATAAATTCTACGGGGCGGATGATTCCGCTATGTTTCCCCGTGACAAAAAACACGAACAGACAAACAACCCCTTAGGAGTCCGAAAAGAGATGGATATCATCGTCATGCCGACCGCCGCCGAGGCGGAACTGCTCACCGCCCGCATCATTGCCGACGCGATCAACGCCAAGCCGTTCTACAAGCTGGGCCTTGCCACCGGCCGCACCATGGAAAACGTGTATGCCCAACTGGTGAAGATGAACAAGGCCGGAAAAGTCGATTTCTCCCGCGTGATCTCGTTCAACCTGGATGAATACGTCGGCCTGAAGGGCACTGCCGAGAAGAACAAAGACTCCTACCGTTACTTCATGAATTACCACCTCTTCAACCACGTGAACATCGACAAGCGCAACACGCACGTGCCGAACGGATTTGCGCCCGAGGACGAACTTGAGGCCGCGGCCGCCGCCTACGAAGAGGAAATGGAAGACGCCGGCGGCGTGGACATGCAGCTCCTCGGCATCGGCCGCAGCGGGCACATCGGATTCAACGAGCCGATGTCCTCCTTCTCCAGCCGCACCCGCGTGGTTACGCTCACCAAGACCACGTTCGAACAGAACTCCCCGCTCTTCAAGAAGCCGGAAGACATGCCGATGCGCGCCATGACCATGGGCGTGGGCACCTGCCTCGACGCAAAGCGTCTCCTGCTCCTGGCCACCCACAAGGAAAAAGCCAACATCGTGGCGGCCGCTCTCGAAGGCCCCGTCACCAGCATGATCTCCGCCACCGCCCTGCAGCTTCATGACAACGCGGTCGTGGTGCTGGACGCCGACGCCGCCTCCAAGCTCAAGTACAGGGACGAATACGCGTTCCAGTTCGCCAACGATCCGAAGTGGGCCGCCTACCAGCCCGCCCGCAAGTCCTCCGGCCGCAAGACCAAAGCGAAGTAAGACACAGGGAACAGCTCCCATGAAGATTCTCGTCATCAACGGACCGAACATGCAGCTGCTGGGACGGCGGAAAGCCGAATTCTACGGGACGAAGACGCTCCCCGAGATCGAGGCCGACCTTCGTGCCGCGGCCGATTCGCTCGGCGTGACGATCGAGTTTTTCCAAAGCAATCACGAAGGCGCGATCTGCGACAGGATCGCGGATGCCATAGCCGAAGGCGTCGACGGAATCGTGATTAATCCCGCCGCCTACACGCACACGAGCATCGCCATTCACGATGCCCTGGAAGCGGCCGCGATCCCCGCGGTCGAAGTGCACATGAGCAACATTCAGGCGAGGGACGATTTCCGCAGGACGTCGCTCACCGCGCCTGCGTGCGTCGCGCAAATCGCCGGACTTGGCGCAGACGGATACGAGTTCGCACTTCGGGCGCTTGTCCGCCGCATTTCCGCCGCTTCCGGCCGATCCCGATAATCCACACCAATCAACGACAACCCCGGGTGTCAAATGAAAATAGATGAAATCAAAACGATTGTGAAGCTCATGTCGGACAACGATCTGACCGAGTTCAAGATCGAATCGGAAGAAATGACGCTCTGCCTCCGCAGAGCCGCGCGTCAGCAGACTGCGCCCGCTCCCGTGTTCGTCCCGGCGGCAGTGCCCGCCGCTTCCGCTGTGCCCATTCCCGCCGCCGTCCCGGCCGTCCAGGAGCCGCCCAGAGCCGTTTCCGCGGACACGGGCCGCGCTTCCCTCAATCCCGCCAAGGTCATCGAGTCGCCGACGGTCGGCACGTTCTACCGTTCGAGCGCTCCGGGCGCCGAGCCGTTTGTGAAGGTCGGCAGCCACGTCGAGGCGGACACCACGGTGGCCGTGGTTGAGGCGATGAAGGTCATGAACGAGATCAAGGCCGAAAAGAGCGGCGTGATCAAGGAAATCCTTCTGGAAAACGGCCAGCCGGTGGAATACGGCCAGCCGTTGTTCGTGCTTGAGTAATCACCGACAGTCGCAGGCTCCCCATGTTCAACAAAATCCTGATCGCCAACCGCGGCGAAATCGCGGTCCGCATCATCCGGACCTGCCGCGAAATGGGCATCAAAACCGTAGTCGTCTACTCCCAGGCCGATGAAGACAGTCTGCCGGTCCGTCTGGCCGACGAGGCCGTCTGCATCGGTCCCGCGCCCGCCACGCAGAGCTATCTGCTGATCGACCGCATCATCAGCGTGGCCGAGATCGGCGACGTCGACGCCATCCACCCCGGCTACGGCTTCCTCTCCGAAAACGCGCGTTTCGCCCAGATCTGCAAGGAATGCAAGATCGAATTCATCGGCCCGACCGCCGAACAGATGAGCGCAATGGGCGACAAGGCGTCCGCCCGCGAGACCATGCGCAAGGCCGGCGTGCCCGTCACGCCCGGCAGCAACACCGTCGTCCCCACCGAAGAAGTCGCGCTCGAAGAAGCGCACAAACTCGGCTATCCGGTCATCATCAAGGCCACTGCTGGCGGCGGCGGACGCGGCATGCGCGTGGCGCACAACGACGCCAGCCTGATCCAGGGATTCCACGCGGCCATGACCGAGGCGGAACGCGCTTTCGGCAACGGCGACGTGTATATCGAGAAGTTCATCGGCAACCCCAAGCACATCGAAGTGCAGATCCTGGCCGACAAGTTTGGCAACGTGGTCTGTCTCGGCGAACGTGACTGCTCGCTTCAGCGCCGCCACCAGAAACTCATTGAAGAGTCGCCGTCGCCCTCGATCTCAGCCGCGCTCCGCAAAAAGCTCTACGAGGCCGCCATCAAGGCCGCGAAGGCCGTTGGCTACACCAGCGCCGGCACGATCGAATTCCTCGTCTCCGGCAACAATTTCTACTTCATGGAAATGAACACCCGCGTCCAGGTCGAGCATACCGTCACCGAAATGGTCAGCGGCGTCGACATCATCCGCGAACAGATCCGGATCGCCGCGGGCGAGCGCCTCGCGTTCCAGCAGAAACAGATCGCGCTCCGCGGCTGCGCCATCGAGTGCCGCATCAACGCCGAAAACCCGTACGCCAACTTCGCGCCGTCGCCGGGCGTGCTGACGTTCTATTCCGCTCCGGGCGGCCCCGGCGTCCGCGTGGATTCGCACGTTTACGCCGGATACCGCATCCCGTCCTACTACGACAGCATGATCTCGAAGCTGATCGTCCACGCGCCGACCCGCGAGGAAGCGATCGCCCGGTGCAAACGCGCTTTGGACGAGTACATGATCGAAGGCGTCCCTACGACGATCCCGTTTGAACACTTCCTGATCGAGACGCCCGAGTTCGTAGCGGGCAATTACGATACGACTCTGATCGAACGCCTGATGAAAAACGGCTATTTCGAGCAGCAGAGCGCGATTCGCAAAGAGATCGCGAAATAACCATTCAACACCAAGGAGGCATGGACAATGAGCAATACGCAGCAGGCACGCTCCGCGGCCGATCCGGTTTCCACTGTCCCCGGCGCCTACGAGGTCGACGGAAACCCGGTCGGTTCGATCCGCGTCCTCGACGGAGCCATATCCACGATCGTCAAGCGTACCGTCCTGGGGGTCAAGGGTGTCGCCCGCCTTTCCGGCAGCACGCTGATCGACGAATTCGCCGACCTCGTCCGCAGCAAACGCATGCAGGACCGTTCGATCCAGATCGAACACCGCGGAGCAGGCGTTGCGGTCACCATCGCCATCAATCCCTACTACGGCTTCAAGTTTCCCGCGCTGATCGCCGAGATCCAGCCGAAGATCGTCGACGCCGTCCTCAAAATGACCGGCATCACCGTTTCTTCCGTCAACGTGGAGATCAGGGGCATTGAGGAACTGCCGGAAGAATCGGATTCCGAACAGGACAACGCGAAAGAATCGGAATAAAGGAGAACCATCATGGCAAAAGACACCGGCACTCAGCCTGTTCCGGCGGAGACCTCCGCATACAAGGTCCATGAAAGCGTCATCATTTCCCTCACCCGGAAAGCGATGAACGGCATCCCGGGCTTCATCCGTTTTTCAGGCTCTTCCATCGTTTCCGACCTGGCCGACCTCGTCGGCAGCAGACACCGTTTCGACAAGTCCGTTGTCGTGACCGAATCCGGCAACGACGTCAGCCTCGAGATCCTCATTGTCGCGGCCTACGGCTCCAGTTTCATCGAAGTCGCCGCCGCGATTCAGAAGGCCGTCTACCAGCAGATCGTCGACTTCACCGGCATGAACGTGAAGAGCATCGACGTGGTGATTACCGACACGGAGGACGCCGCCGAGGAAAAGAGTTCGGACGACGAGGAAGAGGTCTTCGAGGGCGAGGTCATCCAGTAATTGTTTTGGGGAGGCATTCCCTCCCGGAAAGGCGGTTGAAGCATGTTCCAGTCGCTTCGTCAGTTCGTGGAAAAAATCGGCAACATGATCGATGCGAGGCCCTTTTTGAGCGGGTTCCTGCTCGGACTTGCTGTCGCCGCCGCCATCCTGCTCGTTCTCTGCCTGCTTGCCTTCATCTTCCGTCCGCGCGGCCTGCGCCGCATCGTGGTCCCGTCGGAAAGCGGTGAACTCCGCATCGACGCCAAGGCGATACAGGGCGCGGTCAAAGCCCTGGCGCGGGACCATACGGCGTTTTCCGTCCGCAAAGTCACCCTTTTGGGGAAACAGCCTGCGTTCAAGCTCAAGATCGAGGCTGATTTCAATGGCGGCGAGGCATCCGTCTCCGTGCTGGCCGACCGGTTCCGCGCCGCGGTCGTCCGGATGATGACGGAGATGCTCGGTACGGAAAGACCCGCCCAGGTCGAAGTCGAGATCCGCCAGTCCTACGCGGACGCGCCGATTTCCTTCACCGGTTCCCGCGACGATACCGACTGATCCGGTCGTCATGCGGAAGTTCCTTCATGAGATTCGGCAGACTCTGCCGCCCCGGTTCCGGTACGCGGCGGCCGGGCTGGCCGTCCTGATGGCGGTATCCGCGCTGCTTGAGCTTGCGGCGTTGGCGCTGGTGATGCCCGTTGCGGCTGCTCTGACGGATCAGGAGCTTCCCTGGTTTCAGTTCTTTTACAAGTTCATCCCGCCGTCTCCCCAAAAAACGTTCATCCTCAAATCCGTCGCGTTCCTTGTCTTTGTCTTCATCGTCAAGAACGTCTTTGCCTTCGTGTTGACGCGATGCCAGAACCGGTTTTCCCGCGATCTCTCGGTCAATCTGGCAGGACGGCTTTATCGCACGTACATGCGCGCGGATTATACCTTTCATCTTGAGCACGGCTCGTCGGAGCTGATCGGGCGCATCATGCAGATGCGGGAGGTGGCCGAAGTCCTGCTGATGCCGCTTCTGCTGGCGCTTTCGGAGGCGCTGGTCTTTCTGTCGATCCTGGCGGTGGTTTTCGTGCTGATTCCGGAGACGAAGATCGCACTGGCCGCGGCTCTCGTCTGCGGCACGGTCGTCCTGGTGTTCCACAAGCTCTTCAAGCGCATTCTGGACGCGGCATCCCGGAAACTCTTTGCCGCGAACGGCGAATCGACCCGGACCATGAACCAGAGCTTCGCTGCCATCCGCGAGGTGAAGCTCACCGGTAACGAGGAGTATTTCGTCAGACGTCTGGAGCAGGCGCAGTTCAACATCGTGAACGCGGTCAAGATACGCCATGACCTCGGGCAGATCCCGCGGTTCTCGCTCGAAGTCTTTGTCGTGGCGCTTGCAGGCGGCCTGATCGCGGTCCTGACCTGGATGGACGTCTCCTCGTCGCGCCTCATCCTGTACGCCGCTTTTTTCCTCACGGCGATGTTCCGTCTGATTCCCTCGGTCTCCCGCATGCAGTACAACCTGATCCTGGTGCGGGGGATGCTGTATGTGTTCGACCGCCTCTGCACCGACCTGAACTCGATCCCTGCGGAACGCATCACGCCGGCGCCGGATGCGCCGGAGCTTCATTTCGAGCATGAGCTGACCGTGGAACACGTCACATTCCGCTACAGCCCGGACCGCCAGCCGGTGTTCGAGGATT
>Ga0310696_10008998_pt1 | contig 11597 bp, 23 predicted proteins | sample AusTroGonzalo_MG_4_FD_203885 | JGI IMG/M metagenome (GOLD analysis project Ga0310696, IMG submission 203885) | Bovine rumen microbial communities from tropical cattle in Woodstock, Queensland, Australia - Gonzalo_02 (v2) (version 2) | ecosystem: Host-associated > Mammals > Digestive system >...
TCTGCAGTTGAAAATTATCTTACAAGCATCGGTAGTATGTTAATGTTTCAGTCAGGTGGTACGGCTTTGGAATAGTGGAAAAGTCAAATTGATGGTATGGTTACAACCAATACAAGTAAAATTCATATTTATACTTTTGGCCCTATGTATGTACCAGAATCTTTTATTCTATAGAGAACTTATGATGCTTTAAAACAATGTGTTAATTTATTAGAAAATGAAGTGAATACTACTGTAACTGGCTCTTAGGTACGAATTTATAATCCGGTAACAGAAGCAGATATGGTTAGAGATAGTAATGGAAGACCAGACTGGCAAGCCACTGCAGAAAAAAATTATTCTAGAGTTAAATTAGATATGGTATTAATGGGCGGTTTTCTAGATGTAATGCAATAGATGGTAGGTATTATGAATTCTGCAATAGGCGGATAATTTCTATTATTTAATAGAGTTTAAAATAAAAAATTTTCTTCCAAAAAGGGGGTGATTCCAATGTCCAAGTTAGGCGACTTCTTCAAACATTTTAAAGACAAATATGACGAGGAACAAAAACGTCTCATGCGCATGGATAAATTTCTTGACAGAGCCGAAGAAAATAATGATAAATTACGCGAAGTTGTAACCGCGGTTGATAATATAGGCGGCCAGGTTGAAGAACTTAAATCCAAAGTAGACGATTTACAAGGTCATATAACTCATATGGATGGGCGTCTTGCTATAATTGGAGAAGGCACGAAGATGGAACTCTTTGACACGTTATACAATTGGAAGAAAATTCTAGTTGATGAACGCAAATGGGCTTCCGCCGCAGAGAAACGAGAAGTGAACGACATTTATGGCGTTTATCACGATGGTCTAAATGGCAATGGATAGGGCAAAGTATACTTTGAATAGATTATGGCTCTTCCAGAAAATCCACCCGAGTCAAACAATTGACTTTTTACTTAATTTGAAGTATAATATAATTAAGTGAAGGGAGGATAGTATGATTCAAGAGAAAAGAAGCAGAGCGCAAATTGCACAGCTTGAAATTTATACAGATGGCTCCTGTAAGAAGTTAGGAACCAAAGCAACTTTTGGCGGCTGGGCTTTTATTGCTCTTCGCGGTGGAGAACGAATTTATGAAGTTGCCGGTGGCGAATATGGGACCACAAATCAGCGTATGGAGTTGTTAGCGGTACGCAATGCCTTAGAGTTCGCGCAGAAGAACCGGCATCCTAATGAACAAGTAACTATTTATAGTGATTCAGCCTATGTTATTAATTGTTATACTCAAGAATGGTATGAGAATTGGCAAAGAAATGGCTGGGTTAATGCTAAAGGAGAAGATGTTGCTAATCAAGATTTATGGATTCCTTTAATTCCATATTTTGATGATTTTTGGTATCACTTCTCTAAAGTAAAAGGGCATGGTACAAATTATTGGAACAATGAGTGCGATCGTCTAGCACAGATGGCTGCACAAAATCTAAAAGATAATTTTAAAGGAGAAGAACATGGATAATAGTATTTATGAAGTAACACGTGATGAATATGTTGGTTTCCTTGGACAACTAAATAAAACAATGATGGATGTAGAACAGTTTTTTGAACAAGATTTAACTATTATGAAAGTTAAAAGTAAGCAGACAGGTATGCATCTATGTTCACGTATTATTCCAGATGAAGGCGAAGAACATTATTATGTATTTAATATGCCCATGGATGACGAGCGTCTTACACCAAAACCAGTAATGAAAATTACTCTTGATAATAAAGATGATGTTCAAGCTTTCTTTAATGCTTTAAATAAACTCCAGCTGGAGGCGAAGGAGAATGCAGGAGATATTTGAAAATGTTAGTGATAAAACAAAAGAAATAGCGGAAGTAGCATGGCGTTTAGCTATATCACAACGCAATCCTGTAGAAGCAGCAAATTTCTTAAATAATATTACTAACTATTATGATAAAATTTTAAGTGAAGAAGAAGTAAACTTTCTCCGTTTCTACTTCAATATGAAAATGGAGCTGATGAAAGAATGAAAGGTACAATTATTTTAAGCGGAAAATCCGGAAGCGGAAAGGATATGACCGCGCAGTTTATGAAAGAAGAACTGGCAAAACATGGACAGAAAGCATTAGTAATTCACTATGCTGATGCTGTTAAGTGGTTCTGTCGTGACTTCCTTGATTGGGATGGTAAGAAAGATGAAGTTGGACGCACACTTCTACAGATGGTAGGAACTGATATTGTGCGCGCGAAACATCCTAATTTTTGGGTCGGAATTGTGGTTGGCTTAATTCAAGCCTTTGAGCCATATAAAGATTTTGATGTAGCAATTATTCCTGATGCACGATTTCCCAATGAAGTAAATATTTCATTAGAGAATTTAAAGAATAGTGTAAGTGTTCGTATTGAGCGCAAAAATGCGGACGGAACCGAGTGGATTAATCCTACTCTAACAGAAGATCAACGTAATCATCCTAGCGAAACCTCTTTAGATTGTTTCGCCTTTGATTATGTAATTCATAATGATGAAGGATTAGATACATTAAGAGAAAGTGCGATCACAGTACTTGAAGATTTAAAGTTTATTTAAGGAGAAAACCATGACAGAAGAAGTCAAATTTACTTGTCCTCTATGCGGTAAAGAATGGATAGAAGAACAAGATGTAAGAGATGACTGGTTTAGACTTGGCACAAAACAAACACTTTGTGAAGAATGTAGTAAGAAAATTAGTAAGGAGATAAAGGATGAATTATTTTGAAATGGAGCCGATGAAATATTTTGCTCCCCCTTCTACTATGAGTGCCGATACTCGGCGTACAAAGCTTGAACAGATGATTGATAGTGGAAACTATATGTTCGGCTTGAAAACTGATGGTAACTGGACAAGAGCTGTCATCACTAAAGATCGGCAAGCTCTACAAACTCGCGGTATTTCTACTGTAACCAAAACCTATGGAGAGGTACAAGATAAGGTATTGTTTTGGGATGATGTATGTTCTCCCTTCGGTGACACTACGGTGATACTTGGAGAAGTATATCTTCCAGATGGCATTGATAAAGATGTCGGATCCATTCTAAGATGTCTTCCGCCGAAAGCAATAGCGCGGCAGAAGGATAATCCTCTTAGATGGCGTATTTTTGATGTACTTGTACTTGATGGAATGGATATGATGGATTGGCCCTTTGAAGAGCGTATCACTCATATTCCAGAAGTAGTCGGGCGCATCAATTCTCCACTGGTATCTGGTGTAGAATACTATGAAATGGATAATAACTTTTTTGATAAGATGGGCGAAATCTTTGCGGCTGGCGGTGAAGGTTGCGTATGTTATCGGAAAGATTGTAAATATATTCCTGGTAAGCGCGGTCCTCATGCTTGGGATACAGTAAAAGTGAAGCAGGAAATTTCTTCCGAAATTGATGCTTTCATTACTGGTATTGTCCCTGGTGAGCGCGTATATACAGGAAAAGATTTAGGAACTTGGCAACTCTGGGAGAATCAGAGAACTGGAGAAAAAGTAGTTGGTTCCTATTTCGGTGAATATCAGACTGGCGGTGCCTATATTCCAGTTACTAAAAACTATTTTAATAATTGGCCCGGCGCGATTCAAGTGTCAGTTTATGATAGTAATAAAAATGAGATTCCATTATGCAAGGTATCGGGTCTAACAGAGGACTTCAAGAGTTCTCTGCGGGATGATCCTGAAAGATGGATTGGTTGCCCAGTTTCTCTTTCTGGCATGATGGTAAGCTCGGCGAAAGCAGACTCTGAAGGAAATGGTATCTCTATTCGCCATCCGCTTCTAAAGCGAATTAGAGAAAATGATATTTCTAAAGAAGACTGTACTCTCGCTAAAATTTTAAGTTAAGCGTAATCTACGCTGAGGAGGTTCATATGGATTTAGAGGAACTATTTAATGCTTTGTAGACATATGGATTTGATCCCGCTATGTATCAATACTTTAATTAGTTAATAAATCATAGAACAATTATTTTTAATTGTGATGTGCAAGAAGATCTAATTGAAAAAGTTTATCTTCCTCTACGCGATTTTGAGCAAGATGATTCTACTGAACCAGTAACTATTATTATGAATAGTAGTGGTGGATCTGTATCTGATGGTTTCTTCCTTGCTCATTATATATCCCAATATTCTAAGCCGCTTAACATTATAGTTCCAGGCTATGCCTGTTCTATGGCGGCTGTCATCCTTGCCGGTGGTGGTAAGAATGAAAATGTTATCCGTTCCTGTTTCCCGTGTTCATATGCTCTAATACATGATGGATATGTAGCGCTGGCTGCACAAGAGACTAAAACCGCTAATGACATTATGGCCTTCAATGATAATGTTGATAAGCAAATTCGTGAGTTCTTTATTAATAATACAAAAATTACTGAAGAACAATATGAAAGTAAATCTCGCCATCAATGGTTCTTGAATAGTCAAGAAATGTTAGAACTAGGTCTTATTGACCGAATCTATGGACAAACCGAGGAGTGAGGTAAATGGTAAGACATTGGGCTGATACATCAGCACTTTTACATTAGCATGGGCTATTAGACCCATAGGTAGATATAGCAATTAGTACAATAACAATTCAAGAATTAGAGCATATAAAGAATAGTGATAAAGATGAAAGAACAAAGTATAAGGCGCGCGAAGCAGTACGTTCAATCTTGACTACAAATAAGTTTGAAACCGTAATGATTGATAATAAGAAGATTGATAAGATGCTGAAAAAGTATCCATTCTTGAGTAACATTCCCGATCATCGTATTATTTGCGCTGCTGAAATCTATGGAGCCGAACATGGACGATAGATGATATTTATGACCAGCGATGCATTACAGTATCTATTTGCGCTTGAAATGCCACACCTTGAAGCCGTATATCCAATGGGCACAGAGCAAGCAGAAAAGCGCGAGGAAGAGTGGGCTGGTTGGGGTAAATATTATCCAGATGAAAAAGAAATGGCATTATTATATGCTGATCCTAAAATAAATACATTAGGATGTAAAACTAATGAATTTGCTGAAATCTATGAGGGTTCCATATTAAAGGATGTTCTATTTTGGGACGGACATGAATATAGACCATTAAAGTATAAGGAATTAAAGAATGACTTCTTAGGTCAAACAATCCGCCCGCTAAATATAGAACAGAAAATGGCATTTGACTTATTACAAAATCCCAATATTCCAGTTAAATTATTTACTGGTGTTCCAGGATCGGGTAAGGATTATTTAATGTTTTTACATGCTTGGGATCTGGTACAATCTGGAAAGAAAGATAAAATTATTTATATACGAAATCTTGTTCCATTTAAGGACGCGCCAGAAATTGGTTTCCTTGAGGGCTCTTTACAAAAGAAAATTGAATGGGGCCTTGGTCCAATTATTAGCATACTTGGTGAAGAAGGGCTTCAACGCGCAGAACAAGAAGGATTAATTGAAGCAGTAAATCTAGGCTTCATTCGTGGTATGAGTTGGGACAATGTAATATTATATGTATCTGAAGGTCAGAATATTACTGGCGGTGGCTATAAGTTATTAGTAAGTCGTTGCGGCAAAAATTCTGAACTTTGGATTAATGGCGATACACTACAAACAGATGGAAAGAAGTTTGAAAGTAATAATGGTATTGAGAGATTATTAACATCATTAAGTGGAAATAAATTATTTGGTACTGTTAAGATGCTTAAGACTGAAAGGTCTGAAATAGCGGAACTCGCCGCACATATTATTTGATATCAAGTTATTCTTGATATAGAGGCGACAAGCCTCGGGCCGTTACCATTGGGACAACTCAATAGAGTTGTCCCTCTTTTTTATTTGACTTTTTTCAGATTTTATGGTATAATTAAAAAAAAGTATGGAGGTTCTATATATATGAAAATATATTTAGCTGGTGGTATTTTTTGTTATGGAGATTTATTAAGAAATACTGAATGGGCGCGCAAAGTGCGTGAAGCATTTCCAGGAGTAGACTTATATTCTCCAGTTGAAAATACTGAGATTAATGGTGTTGAAGGTAAAAAGAAATTTGCTGGATCACAGGAGATTGCGAAAGCAGATAATGCTAGATTAAATAACACCGATATTCTTATTGCTTGTATAGATGGAGATTGTCTCCCCGCGGGAACAAGTGCCGAAATCGGTAAGTTCCATGAGAAGATTGAGCGCGGCGATCACAAGTATATTGTCGGTATTTGTACTGACAACCGTCAAATGTTCTTAACGCATAGCGAAGCTAAGGATAAAGGCGGCGCTGCTTCTCTTGGTGAACAGCAATATAGTTATCAAAATTTATATGTAACCGGTTTAATTAAGCAAGGTGGAATTCTTGTAAGTAATATTGAAGATGCTATCGCCTTTATTAAAGAGCATGAGCATGAATTTAACAAAAATAAGGATGAATTTATTTCAGATTGGAGGTAAATATGGACGATTATAGTTGGATTTAGAAAGGTTGGGAATGTCCACGTTGTGGTAAAATTCTTGCTCCGTGGATGGCATATTGTGATTGTAAAAAGAGTAATTGGAGTATAACTTGGACTAGTGATAAAACTAATCCATATCCTACTGATCCCAATATTACTCCTGTTTCACCAGATTTAGAAAAATATAAATATACAGTAACTTGTAAGTCAGATATTCCTGGGACTTTTACTGCTAAAGCATAAATTAGGAGGATTTTAAACAATGCTTTATAATATTAATGACAAACTACCTGCAAAACGACTATTTGTTGCTGCGATGCAGCAGGTCATCGCATGTTTCGTTGCTACTGTACTAATTCCACAGATTTGTGGAGTACCAATTGCACCAGCTATGTTAGGCGCTGCATTAGGTACATTACTCTATCAGCTGTTTACTAAAGGACAGAGCCCAATGTTCATTAGTTCCAGTGGTGCATTTGTAGCTGCTGTAATGGGCGCATTGGCACTGGGAGCTGTACCGAACTATCTTGCAGTGTTTATTGGCGGCTTAGTTGTGTGTCTTGTATATTTTGCCGTTGGATTCGCAATTAATCGGTGCGGTACAGGCTGGATCAATAAAGTATTGCCGCCCGTTGTAATTGGACCAATCGTTGCAGTTATTGGTTTAAATCTAGCAACATTCCTACCAACTTACTTCCAAATTAATGGACAGTATAGTCTAATTGGATTTGGACTTGGTATGCTTACATTACTTATTACTGCTATTATTTCACACTATGGAAAAGGCTTTATTAAGAATCTACCTTTCCTTGTAGCAATCCTAATTGTATATGCTTTCGCCGCAATTCTAACAGTATGCGGTGTACCAATTATTGACTTTAGTGTATTCAATGGTGTAAAACTATTCCAGCTACCAGACTTTGCTTTTTTACACTTTGGTGCTTGGGATTGGGGTTATCTACCACAGATTCTACTTCTATTCCTACCTCTAAGCCTTGTTACTATCGCAGAACACCTTTCAGACCATAAGGCATTGAGCGCGGTTATCGGCACTGATTTAACACAAAAACCAGGACTGGGCTATACCCTGATGGGCGACGGCGCTGCCACAGCTCTAGGATGCCTTGTTGGCAGCATGCCGAACACCTCGTATGGCGAGTCGGTTGGCACGACTGGTTTTAGTAAAATTTGTTCTAAATATGTTATTGCGCTCGCGGCGGTTATCATGGGTATCGCAGCCTTTATCGGGCCGCTTCAAGCGTTTTTGGTTTCTATCCCAAGTTCTATTTTCGGCGGATGCGCCGCGGTGCTCTATGGATATATTACTTTAAGCGGTATTCGTACTATTATTTCTAATAATATTGATTTAGTTCATAACAATAAAAATATCACTATTGTTGCGGCTGTCCTCACATTGGGCGTGTCAGGTGCGATTTGTGACTTCGGAATTATTAGTTTCGGGACGACTGCGCTAGCTATGATTGTGGGTATCATGCTCAATCTTATACTTAAAGAGAATAATGGCAAACTAAAACGCAAACTTAAAGTTAATTTCACTGAAGAATATATTGAAGAATTAAAAAATAAAAATCCAAGCGAATTATCTGATTTTGAAAAAGAAGTGATAAAATGAGATTAATTGATGCAGATGAATTATTGGAACATGCTGGACGTGATAGATTAGATTCACGACAATTAATTTTTGAAATGATTGAAAATGCTCCTACTATTCATGGAGAGCAATTATCGCCGGAACTTAATTGGAAATCACATTATGCAATGTGTAAAAATTGTAAACAGCCAATTACTGAACTTATTGTAACTCTTATTGGATATGCACCATACAGAGAATATCGTTACTGTCCGTGGTGTGGTACTGCAATTAGTTGGTATGGCAAGAGGAGTTGAAACTTCAACTCCTCTTATTTGACTTTTTTTAAAATTTACAGTATAATATATATAGATAGAAAGGATGGTAATTATGAAAGTTAAGTTTAAGAAATCAGTAAGTACAGTGACTACGATTGCCTCTCCATATCCTGATGAAATTGGAAGTCATAATTATGAACATGTTACCGCATATTGTGGTAATTGTGATCATTGCATAGAACAAGCATATTTCTATAAAGAATGGAATTATTGTCCTTATTGTGGTGAAAAAATTGATTGGATTGATAAGGAAGAAGAATAATATGCCAGAGAATCCTACTATTGAAGAAGTAACTAAACGTTTGGGAAATCTTATTAAAGTCGCAGAAATGAGCGGCTTTAATGTAATTGCCAGTCTATGGTTAAATGAAGCAAAGGTAATATATGAAGCACTAAATATGTATATGGACTTAGAATAATGAGGTATATATGGCCAATCTAAAAGCACTCGCGCTTACAAGCGATGTAGACAAGAGTGTGTACGATGAAGGCACGTATGGCTATATCACACCTAAGATGTTTCAGAAGATCAATGAGAAGATACCAGGTAAGAATGGAAATTGGCGCACACTTCTCTATTACTTAATAATGCAGAAACAGAATAGTGATGATTTTAGACCGGCTGAAGAAACTATATGTAAGGCTTGCGGCTTTACTAGTTCCTCCAGATACCGTGAAGCTCGTGATAAATTGTGCGAATTGGGCTACCTGACACATATACCATATAAGGAGTTAAGAATTAATTATCAGAAGATAATGGAGTAAGACCGAAGCATCCGCTCAACGGTCACTTATTTTTAACTAATTTATGGTGTCCGTTGAAAGGATGTACAACCGCTCAGCATCACGAAAGTGACCGGTGAACATACGCTGAAGTGTCCGTTGAGCGTACACATAACAAATAAAATATAATAAGAACAAAATAAGCGGCGCGTGGATGCCCTAACGGGCATCCCGCCGCATGGAGTAAATATGAAACATTTAACGGATGATAATTTTTTAAAAGATCAAACAAAAGAACAGCTTATAATTTTCCTTCACAATACAGAATTACAACTTGAAGATTTACGTGATCGAATGTATAAAATAACAGGATGTCGTGAATTTGGAAATCTTGATGGAATGAATGGCGCCTGTGTTGAATGTTCTTATAATGAAAAAGAATTGTTTGATAAGTGTTGGAATTTTAGATTTGACAAAAAATAAAATTTATGATATAATAAAAGAAAAAGAGGTTTCTATGAGTAGAACGAACTGTAAAAATTGCGGTGCCGCATTAGATATATGCGCCTCCAAATGTGCCTTCTGTGGTACTAAAAATATCAATATGACAGATATTGATTTGGCATCTGGTGAAGCCGCAAATTTCATTTTTAAATTGCCTAATAATTTTAAAGATACTGAAGGTAAAGAAGTATTTCTAACCATGTTGGCTATTCCAGAACTTCAAACAATTGAAATGAGAAGTGAACCGACTTATATTTATGGTGGATGGAATGATACTAAACTTGCCTATATAGATAATTCCACTTTTGAACTCGGTTTAAATTTACGCGCGGTATCTAATCCGAAACATAATAATTCATTATGTGAATTAACAGTAAAATAAGGAGATGTACTCAAATGAAAGTAATTGCTAAAGGACGTGGAACAGGTAAGACAAAAGAACTTCTATTTGAAGCTTTTATGAAAGGTGGCCAAGTACTTACTACAAATAAGCGCGCCCTTCAATCTAAAGCGGATGCCTACGGCTATGTTGGTATGACTATTCTTGATTGGAATGATATGCTTTATGGTGAATATCATCCAAATAAACCACTTTATATTCATAAAGCAGATGATGTTTTTACTGAACTTTTTACTAATGATTTTGAACTTAAACTTAAAGGTATGAGTGTGACTACGGGAGAAGAATAATGGAAAAATATGATTATCGTGCCGCGATGGTAAAAGATATTAAGGATTATATAACAAATAATCCAGATCTTTGGGCCGATCCTATGAATGAAGATGATATAACCAATTATTGGTATGATCTTCTCTGGTCTGAAGATTGTATTACTGGTAATGGTACTTATTGGTATGAATCAGAAAGTGTATGTGAAGAATATCTTTCGCATAATATTGATCTCGCGCTTGAGGCGGTTGAAGAATTTGGTATTGATATGAAAGCACTTCTTGATGCCGCAAGTCGTAATAGCGCCGCGCGCTATATGGATTGTACCATTCGTTGTTATCTCTTGGGAGAATGTATAGAAAAAGCATTGGAGGAACTTAATAAATGATGGAATGTATAAATATACCAACCATGTTAGTTTGTTTGGGATTAGAATTAATGATTTTAGGTGATAAAGAACATTCTAAAGCCACACTTATAGGTAGCATTATAAGTATGGCAGGATGGATACTTCATTTACTCCTAGTATTAAAGGTGATCTAAATGAATACATATGAAAGCTGGGAAGAAGCAGTTCAATATTTAACTTGGTACTTTGAAGAAGATAATGGAACTGCTGATGAAAATGCTATTGCCGCATTTAACTATATTAAAGAAAAAATTCCATATCTTATAGAATATGATGGTAAACATTGCGGCAACTGCGATGCTAAAATTAAATATGATTATAAGTTCTGTCCTTATTGCGGGAGGGTTATTAAATGATATGTCCTTGGTATTATAAAATTAATTGGTTTTTCCGCAAACTAAATAAGAAAATTTTTCATCATTACTATAGTTGCTGTGACAAAGAATTTAAAGATTGCCGCAAATGTATATTTGTAAGAGGATGGTAATATGACTAAAGTTGAATCTCTTATTAAATTGCGCGAAAGGCTTAAAGAAGAACATAAATCATATGACTCTACAAAAATCCAATTTGGAGATTTTACCTATGGAAAACCAATAGTTCATAGTTGGGGTAATGATGGAAAATTACAAATAGGTAAATTTTGTTCTATTGGAGATAATGTATGGATTCTTCTTGGCGGCAATCATCATAATGAATGGCTTACTACCTATCCATTTAATGCGCTCTTACCAGAAATTTGGGGAAATATTGATGGCGGTATAGCCGCGACTAAAGGTGATGTAACTATTGGCAATGATGTATGGATTGCTAATAATGTTACTATATTAAGTGGAGTTACTATAGGTGATGGCGCGACTATAGCTAATGGTGCGGTTGTTACCAAAGATGTTTCTCCATATTCACTTGTAGGAGGAGTTCCTGCACAGCGT
>Ga0310696_10008999_pt1 | contig 11596 bp, 8 predicted proteins | sample AusTroGonzalo_MG_4_FD_203885 | JGI IMG/M metagenome (GOLD analysis project Ga0310696, IMG submission 203885) | Bovine rumen microbial communities from tropical cattle in Woodstock, Queensland, Australia - Gonzalo_02 (v2) (version 2) | ecosystem: Host-associated > Mammals > Digestive system >...
GTCTATTCCAAAGATTCAGGTTCTGCCGCAGCACCTACTGCTGGTCTTCACTTTACAAAAGAACTTCTTGCTGAACTTAAGGACATGGGCGTTGAGATTGCAGAATTAACACTTCACGTTGGTCTTGGCACATTCAGACCCGTTAAGGCTGAGACTATCGAAGACCACGAGATGCATTCAGAATGGTATGACTTTCCCAAGGAAGCATCTGACATCATCCGCAAAGCCAGAAGCGAAGGCAGACGCATCATATCAGTTGGTACTACATCTACCAGAACACTTGAGACCGTTGCTTCAAACGATCCCGACATGATGCCAGCTTCAGGATACACACAGATATTCATTTATCCCGGTTACGAGTTCAAATGTGTTAACTCACTTATAACTAACTTCCATTTGCCCGAGTCAACGCTTATTATGCTCGTATCAGCACTGGCAGGCCGCGAGAATGTATTAAACGCATACAAGCACGCCGTAGAAGAGAAATACCGTTTCTTCTCATTCGGCGATGCGATGTTCATCACAGATTTGGAGAACTGATATGTCTTATCCCGTATGGTACGAACACATTCACACATGCGCTCAGACAGGAGCAAGACTCGGTAAGGTACATACACCTCACGGAACATTCATGACTCCTGCATTTATGCCCGTAGGCACTCAGGCTTCCATTAAGGGTATGAGCCCTGATGAAGTTTCAGGTATGGGCGCAGGCATCATGCTCTCCAATACATATCACCTCTGGCTCAGACCCGGAAGCGATATCGTCGCCAAGGCAGGCGGCCTTCATAAGTTCATGAACTGGAACGGCGCGATCCTCACAGACAGCGGCGGATTCCAGGTATTCTCACTTGCTAAGCCCAAGGATGTAAAAGAAGACGGTGTTAAGTTCAGTTCCCACATCGACGGAAGAAAACTCTTCTTAACTCCTGAGATATCCATGCAGGTTCAAAATGACTTAGGTGCTGACATCATCATGGCTTTCGATGAATGCTGCCCCTACCCTTGCGATCACGCATACGCAGACAGATCACAGGCTAAGACCACAAGATGGCTCGAGCGCTGTATCGAAGCGCACAAGAGACCTGATGAACAGGCATTATTCGGTATCATTCAGGGTTCCATGTATCCCGATCTTCGTAAAAAGAGTGCTGATGCAATTACATCTTTCGACCTTCCCGGTTTTGCCATCGGAGGAATCTCTGTCGGCGAGCCCAAAGAGCTCTTCATCGACATGATCGACTGCACGGTTCCTCTTATGCCTGAAGATAAGCCCCGTTATCTCATGGGCGTCGGAACACCCGATTACCTTATCGAAGGTTCATGCAGAGGCGTTGATATGTTTGACTGCGTCCTTCCTACCAGAATGGGCAGACACGGAACGATCCTCACAGATTACGGCAAGAAGATCATCAGAGATAAGATGTTTGCCGAAGACTTCGGTCCCATGGATCCTGACTGCGATTGTTATGCTTGCAAGAATTTCTCCGCAGCTTATGTAAGACACCTTATCAAGGCCAACGAGATGTTCGGCTTAAGACTTTGCACATATCACAACATCTACTATCTGTTAAAACTCATGGAGCGTATCCGTGAAGCTATTGCTGAAGACAGATTAGGAGATTTCAGAAAAGAATTCTACGAGCGTTTAGGCTGATATGAAGCCTATCATCTATGCATCCGGAAGTCCTGAAATATTAGAACGCGAGATCGCGCACTGCAATCTTGCCAGGAGAATATGCGCAGAAGGAATCGTACTTCTTGAGAATAACGGCATACTCCCACTTAAGACCGATAAAGTCGCGCTTTACGGTGCAGGCGCACGTCACACTGCGTTCGGAGGCACAGGTTCAGGCGAGAACAATCCGAGATACAACATTACACCCGAAGAAGGATTGATCGCTGCAGGCATCAACATAACTACCGAATCCTGGCTCAGCGAATACGACATTCTGTTTGATAAAGAGTATTCAGAATACAAAACGCGTTTATCCAAAGCCATGAAGAAAGTTCCGCTGATGGAACACATGGATTATGCTGCCGATAACCCGTTTATCTTACCTGCAGGAACTCCGATTACTGCTGATACTAAATCAGATTCAGATGTAGCAATATTCATTCTCACGAGACAAGCCGGCGAAGGCGCTGACCGCAAAGACCGTCCCGGTGACTATTACTTAACTGATGACGAGAAGGCTCTGTTGGAATCAATAACCAAGAACTACAAAGACACCGTTCTCGTTCTTAATGTCGGCGCTGTTATTGATCTGTCATTCCTTGATGAGATGAACTTCTCAGCTGTTGTCCTTCTAATGCAGGGCGGCATGGAAACAGGAAACGGCTTAGCCGATGTATTGACCGGCAAAGTTAACCCGTCAGGAAGACTTGCTGACACATGGGGTTACCGTTACGAAGATTACCCTTCAGCAGATACCTTTTCAGAGCGTAACCCTGATACTTATCAGGAAGATTACAGAGAAGGCATCTTTGTCGGCTACAGATGGTTTGATAAGAAGAACATCAAACCCAGATACTCATTTGGCTATGGATTGAGCTACACGAGTTTTAATACAGAATACAAAGACACTTCCGTTAACGGTTCCGTTGTTTCAGTTACTGCTTCTGTAACTAATAACGGAAAAGTCTCAGGCAAAGAAATCGTCATGCTCTACTTATCTTGCCCTGAGGGAAAACTTATAAGAGAGAACAGAATGCTTGCGGCATTTACCAAAACAGAACTTCTGGATCCTGGTACTTCAGCAAATGTAGAACTTCGATTCGACCTAAAAGACTTCGCAGGATTCGATAACGAGACTCATAGCTTCATTCTTGAAAAAGGCAGTTATTGCTTGTCCATTGCTGACTTCCCTGTCAGCGTTATTGAACTGGATAGAGATGTCACAACCGAAGTGACCAAACCGATGTTTAGAAGCGACCGCAGGATTGATCACATATCTTACGAAAGCTGTGAAAAGGATTTTTCCTCGCTTCCTCGATTTATATTGGATTCTTCTGCTTTCACAACCACTACTCATGACTACTCTGTTCCCGCGTTTGAAAGCGATAAGAATATCGATGAGATAGTATCAAGACTCAGCGTTAAGGACATGGCAAAGCTTCTGGTCGGAAGAACATATCAGGGACCTTACCGTCACAGAGTTTTCGGAGCCGTTGGATACACAACATCTAAGCTGTTCAATAAAGGCATTGATGCAATGCCGATGGCTGACGGACCTCAGGGAATAAATCTTACTCGGGTTTCAACCAAGCCGAAGCATAACTTTTTCGCTATCCCTACTATGCCTGAATCACTCAGGATCACACATAAGATCTCAAAGGTCGGTACAGCTTCAGGTCCTAAATCAAATAAGAACTTATACTATCAGTTCTGTACCTCATGGCCGTGTGAGACATTAGTGGCACAGACTTGGGATACTGAACTTGCAAGGCTTCAGGGTGATGCAATCGGCATAGAGATGCTTGAATACGGCGTCGTATTCTGGCTCGCTCCGGCAGTTAATATCCATCGCAATCCTTTGTGCGGAAGAAACTACGAATACTATTCTGAAGATCCTCTGCTTACAGGTAAGATTGCTTCTGCAGCTATATCCGGTGTCCAGTCACACAAAGGCTGTTATGCAACGATCAAGCACTTTGCTGCAAACAATCTCGAGACTAAACGCAATAAGTCTTCTTCCAATCTTGATGAGCGCACTCTGCGCGAAATCTACCTTAAGGCATTCAGGATTGCCGTTGCCGAAGCAGATGTTAAGAGCGTGATGTGCAGTTATAACAAGATAAATGGCGTATACACTGCTTTAAGCTACGATCTGGAGACCGATATCTTGAGGAACGAATGGGGTTTTGACGGAATCGTCATGACAGACTGGTTTGCAACAGGTCACGATGAGAGCCTCGATGAACTTTGCTGCAAAGCAGGAACAGATCTCATAATGCCGGGTACACCCTTCATAACTTCAAAGATAATGAAGGCTTACCATAAAGGTCTGATATCAAGAGAAGACATTGAGAGAAGCGCCAGAAGGATTATTAAGCTTGCGCTTGGCAGCCACTTGGCTCGAGATTAATTATCGAGCTTTAACGTTACAGCAGAAAGATTCCCGCACTTAAGCTGATTCTGGTCAGATATCCTTCTGATCATCATGTTCATCCACTCGCCGCAGGACTCGGCTACAAGGGCATCAGCTAGGATTCCTTCGTCGCTTAAATACTTGTAGAAGTTTGAAGTGGCGCAGACCAGTCTGTCATCACTTGATAAGCAGAAGAATCCATTGGGAAGTATGCTGATCTGGCCGTTTCTGATGATCTTTGCAGATACCTGTCCCCTTCTGTAACACTCGATACCGTTATCAACGGATCTAAGGAGAAGATATTCAGAATCGTTATCAAGGCATTCTTCCATGACGGCATTTAGGTCAGGGATGCTTTTCGCACCCTCCTCACTATTCAAGATCTCGGAGAACAGAAGCGTCTGGCTTCGGGCACCTTCGTCAAGATGGCTGCCGTAGAATATCGCAACGGTCATATTTGGGATCAAAGTAAGATACACTTCGTCCAAATACTCCAAAGCGTCACCCCTATGCTTAAATGTGTAATACTCTATCAAACGTAGCTCCTCTTCATCTTAATGACGATGGCTGAATAGTTATCCTGTCTCGGATTCTTCCTGGTCTTAACTCCGTACTTGATGCTTCTGGCGATACCTGCTGCATTCTGGTCAAAGTGAATATGGTTGACCAGTCTGTTGAGCGGAATCGAATCCGTAACGCCGTCTGAACTTACGATAATTATATCGTTCTCAACAAGTCTGATGGGCTTGGATGTCTTAAGCACCTTACACTTGAGATTGCCGACAAAATCAATAAGACCCTTTGCCCTTGTATCTCTGTAGGCATCCGCAGTATCAATTCCGCCTTCGGCAAACTTTCTGATCATGAGCGTAATGTAATTCTGCTTGTAATTTAGAAGCGTCGCGCGGTTATTGCGGACAAGGATGATATTACTGTCGCCTAAGCTGTAGAAGTTCATGTAGTCGTCGAAAATATGGACCATGACCAATGTCGCACCGGCCCCCAGGTGATATTCCTCATAGATCTTATTGGATATCTCTGAGATGATCGCAGCGTTTTCTTCCTGATCGTCGAACTTAAACGGGAACCTCTCCCTCAATGAATCGGTAACGTATTTTGATACGACCTCACCATTAAGAAGACCGCCCATTCCATCGGAGCAGGCAGCAACAATACCCGTAAGCTCAGCATTATCCATAGGCGATATGTAGAGCGAGTCTTCCTGATCTTCTCTCTTGCCGCGCTCGTGAAAATAAGCCACATCACAAATGAGATTAAGCTTATCCTTATGCTTCTTAGTATAAATATTTGTCTTGATAAGGGCGTATAAGATGATGATAAAAAACGATATAAAGGCAAACACGAACAGCGCTAAAGCCAAGTTCATCGCTACTATTGTATCTCTCGGCAAAATACTGAAATCATACATATCCGTATTCTAAATGAGACAATGTCCTTTATTTACCGCTATTTTCTTTGTTACTATTTAATTCTATCGCATTATCATTAGAATTCTCATCTTTTTCTTCTGCGACATACTTATTGATCAGGTATCCAGTAAAGTATGCCAGGAAATACTGCATCCAAGAGATCACTAGGAACGAATATAGGAACAGGTATATTCCGAGCGTCAGATAAGATGCTGACATAAGAAGCACAAACGGAACCGCTATGTAGAAAAGAAGAACTACCAGAGCAACCGTAAAGCAGGGACCGAATCTGATAAACAGGAACAAAAACGCGTTCTTATATATCTTAAACAGATTGAGATCCGTAGATACCATCAGCTGATAAACAAAGTTCTGTATAAGGATAAATGCTACTAACAAGATCTCGAAAACAACCCCGATTATAAGCCCTAAAGTTGTTCCCATATTCAGATAGAAACTTATTGCCAACAGCAGGATCGCACTAATAACGATTCCGATGAACATTGAGATCAGCGCTTTGCCCCAGTTCTCCTTAAGGCCGCGCTTGAAATCACCCATCAGCGAGACTGAATTATTAGTCCGCAAGCCCTTATATACCTGGGCAAATCCCGCCTGAAAAGGTCCGATGCATACAAGGCAGCTCGACACCAAAAACATAACAAAGAATATTACCAGCAGCGAATAAAGCTGAAAAGATAACTGAGAAGTTCCGTCTTCGGCAACTATGGTAATAAAACTGTCCCACTTAAGAGCCGGAGCCAATATGGGGATAAAGACCAGTGCTGCAAAGAAAGATATAACTAGCGAAGGAATATTGAAGATGATAAATAAGGCATTTACTGCCATGAGTCTTACGATATTTGTCCATCCGGATATGAAGAAACGGGCAAAAGGACCTTTTGCTCTCTCCTCTTTCTCTAAATCAACATCGGATCTGTATGATGCCATAGTCTTAACCGGTGATGCTCTTCAGACTTTCTTCGAACAGTTTAAGATGTTCTAATGCCCTGTCGGCAATGGCGTTATTCTTATCCTTCTTACCTGTCTTGCCCTTGAAACGCCCCTCAATAGGAGTAACGATACCAAAGTTTGCATTCATGGGCTGGAACTTCTTTATATGAGGATCAGATACATAAAGAGCCATTGAACCGATAACCGTACATGCATCAGGTTCATATGCAGGCTCAATGCCAAGCGCTCTCAGAGCAGCATAAAATCCTGCCATAAATCCTGAAGCAGTAGATTCGATATAACCTTCTACACCCGTAATCTGTCCTGCAAAAAATATATCGGGCTTTGCTCTGAGATTATAGTGAGATGTCAGATACAAAGGTGAATTAAGGAATGTGTTGCGGTGCATTACACCATATCTGGTATATTCCGCATTCTCAAGACCGGGGATCATACCGAATACACGCTTTTGTTCAGGCCACTTAAGTCTGGTCTGGAAACCTACCAGATTATACATTGTTTTCGCGCGGTCATCCTGTCGAAGCTGCAAACATGCATAAGGTTCGCTGCCTGTCTTAGGATCAATGAGACCTACGGGCTTCAACGGACCGAATCTCATTGTATCAACGCCTCTTTGTGCCATGACCTCAATAGGCATGCAGCCTTCAAATACGATCTCTCTGTCAAAGTTCTTGACCTCTGCTCTCTCGGCATTAACAAGTTCTTCTCTGAAAGCAAGATACTCTTCCTTGGTCATGGGACAATTGATATAGTCATCTCCGCCCTTGCCATATCTGGAAGCCTTGAAAGCTTTGCTCATGTCGATCGAATCACCGCTTACGATAGGTGCGGCACTGTCAAAGAAATGAAGACCTGATGTATCACCCGTTACCTTAAGGATATCTTCATAGAGATCACCTTCGGTCAGAGGTCCGGTGGCAACAATGACGATGCCTTCTTCAGGAATCTTCGGTACTTCTGCATGTATAACTTCGATCAAAGGATCGTTCTTGATGGCTTCTGTTATGTATCCTGAGAACTCGTCTCTGTCTACGGCCAAAGCTCCGCCGGCAGGAATGCTTGCCTTATCGGCTGATTCCATAATCAACGAACCAAGTCTTCTTAGTTCTTCCTTAAGAAGTCCTATGGCATTCTCTCTGGCAGCAGCTCTTAAAGAGTTACTGCATACGAGTTCAGCAAAATTCTCCGAATGATGAGCAGGGCTGAACTTAACAGGCTTCATCTCGATAAGCCTGACAGATACGCCCATTCTGGAACAGACCTTGGCAGCTTCAGAGCCTGCAAGACCTGCACCGATTATAGTAACAGTCGGATTACTCTTCATCTTCGCTGTCGCTCTTCTTGCTCTTTGAAGATGTCTTAGCTTTTCTTATGTTGGATACGCAGTCCTTATTAGAACATCTAGGGTAAACCTTCCTGCCGAAATGCTTGAGCACCATATATGCTCCGCAGTCAGGGCAGAACTTACCGTCGATAGGAAGATCCCATGAGATAAAGTCGCAGTTAGGATCTGTTCCCTGCTTATCGCATGTATAGAATGACTTGTTCCTATACTTCTTGGACTTATGTACGAGAAGTCCGGAACCGCACTTAGGACATGTGCCCTTAGCGTAAACTACGATATTCTTTGTGTAATTGCACTCAGGGAAGTTAGAGCATGCAACGAACTTACCGTATCTGCCTTCCTTATAAACGAGCTCACCGCCACACTGGGGACAAACCTCACCGGTCTTCTCAGGTTCGAATGTGATCTTATCAATAGATTCCTGAGCAGCCTTGATCTGAGTGTTGAATTCAGGATAGAACTTCTCAAGAACGTGTTCCCACTCTTCCTTACCTTCTTCAACCTCATCGAGCTTATTCTCCATCTCAGCCGTAAATGAGAGATCTACGATCTCGCTGAAATTCTCTGAGAGCATGTTGGTAACGATCTTACCGAGATCCGTAATCTGAAGGAGTCTGCCGTTCTTCTCGATATACTTACGGTCAAGTATCGTAGAGATAGTAGGAGCATATGTTGACGGTCTTCCGATTCCGTATTCTTCAAGCGCCTTAATGAGCGTAGCTTCCGTATAGTGCGGAGGCGGCGTTGTGAACTTCTGAAGTGACTTAAGGTCAAGGAGCTCGAGCTTCATGCCGTCTTCAAGAGGCGGAATTGCAGCCTTGCCATCCTGATCGTCTGTCTTAGTATCTTCAGCGATATCATCGTAAAGAACGAGGAATCCCTTGAATGTGACAGTCTCACCTGTTGCTCTGAACACTCTGTTGTTGCAGGAAGCCTGGCATGTAACTGTATCAAGCTTGCAGGCTGTCATCTGAGTTGCAAGGAATCTGTCCCAGATAAGCTGATAGAGCTTATACTGATCGTTTGAAAGTGAAGATTTGATTTTTCTCGGATCAAGATCAAAATGCGTAGGTCTTATTGCTTCGTGAGCATCCTGAGCAGAGTTCTTATTCTTATACTGTCTCTTGAAGTTAGCACAGTACTCAGCACCGAATCTCTCCTTGATGAGGTCCTTAGCAGCAGCTACTGCTTCTTCAGATATACGGACTGAGTCAGTTCTGATATAAGATACAAGTGCTGTCTGACCCTGGCCTTCGATCTCAACACCTTCATAAAGCTGCTGAGCAATCGACATCGTCTTCTTAGATGAGAATCCGAGTCTCTTTGATGCTTCCTGCTGGAGTGTTGATGTTGTAAACGGCGGATAAGGATTACGCTCTTTCTTGCCCTTCTTTACTGAATCAACGATCAGGGGGCCGCTTCCAACTGCATCTAATACTTCCTGAGCATCCTCGAGGCACTTGAGATCATCCTTTGTGACCTTACCGTCAGCGTCAGAAACGCCATAGTATCCGAGGATGAACTTGTCAGCACTCTTGCCGGGAGTTACGAGAGCCTTGATAAGCCAGTATTCTTCAGGCTTAAACTCATCTATCTCAGCGTCACGGTCCATAACGATCTTAGTAGCTACAGACTGAACTCTTCCTGCAGAAAGACCCTTACGGATCTTCTTCCAGAGAAGCGGGCTCAATTCATAGCCAACTAATCTGTCAAGGATACGTCTTGCCTGCTGGGCATTGGCAAGATTCATATTGATGGTTCTGGGATTCTTAATTGCTTCCTGAACTGCCGACTTTGTAATCTCGTTAAATGTGATCCTGCACTTGGAATCCGGATCGATCTTCAAAACTTTGGCTAAGTGCCATGCAATTGCTTCACCCTCGCGGTCAGGGTCGGTTGCAAGAAGGATCTCATCGGCATCAGCTGCCAAGAGCTTAAGATCTCTTACGACCTTCTCTTTTCCCTTCATTGTGATGTATAAAGGCTTGAAGTTGTTCTTAACGTCTACGCCCAGATTACCGGAAGGTAAATCTCGGATATGTCCTAAAGATGCTGAAATAACATAATCGCTTCCAAGATATCTGCCAATTGTCTTTGACTTGGCAGGAGACTCAACAATAACTAATTTTTTACTCATCGGATGCTCCCTATATTTTTAATTAAAAATATATCATCATTATACAAATGTCAAACTGTACTTTCCCTTCTCCTGGCATACTGTCCCACTAAGTTCGAGTTCTGTCAACAGCTTTGATACTTTATAAAACGGAAGCATCGTAATTACGCATAATTCATCAATGCACAGTGGCTTTAACGTTATCGCATCCTTTATCAGGCATTTCCACTGGTCGTCATCCAGAGCCTCAGGCCTGACCTTTGCAATCTCCCTGATCATGTCGATGCTTAAGTGATCTGATATCTCTTCTTTCTCAAAGTCATCGAAAACAGTATCTTCTTTATATCCCATGGCCATACGCTTAAACATCAGAGCATGGCTTATGCTGTCTACGACATTATCAACGTTAATAAGCACATTTGCCCCGTCTTCTAAAAGCTTTAACCCGCCAAGACAATTCTCATAGTAGATGCTGTTTGGCAGGACAAATATCTCTTTACCCTGATTTGCTGCAAAAGATGCCGTATGAAGTGTCCCCGAAACTGAACCAGCCTCCATAACGAGAGTACAATCCGATAAACCTGCTATCAGCCTGTTCCTTGACGGGAAATACTGTCTTAACGGCCTTTGACCGGGCGGCATCTCTGATAAGATTATTCCGTTCTGAATAAGCTTCTCATATACATCCTTATTTGCCGGAGGATATATGTTGTCCACTCCGCCTGCCAAAACTGCAACCGTACTGCCCAATGTCTTAAGCGACGACATATGTGCTGCTCTGTCAATTCCATATGCCATTCCGGAAACTATGGTAATTCCACTGTCACCTAATGCTTTGCACATCTCTTCAGTAGCATATTTGGCGTAGTTGCTCGGATTACGTGAACCGACAACCGCAGCAGAGCCGCTCAGAGTCATGCGTTCGAGAATGTTGTAGTTGCCCCTGAAGTAGAAGACTTTGGGCATACCGCATTGGATCTTCCAGTTATACGGGTAGTAATTATCCTCAATAGAAACAACTTCAATGTTGTTACTATCAGCGATCCTCCTGTAACCGTTTGCTATCTTGCAAATGTCTGAATATGAATCGATCAGCTTCTTGATCCTGGTAACTATCAGATTATTAAGCTCATAGTCACCGTTAGCTATGCTCTTAAGCAGATCAAGGTTATAAAGATCCCTGTAGCTTCTGATGACTTTCTTCGCAGTCAGCTCATTGATGGTTTTGTAGTTGATATCAGAATTCAGCATCATGGCCGAATAGAAAAAGTCTCTGTCTCTAATTGCATGATATTCCATTAGCTAATTCCCCCTGCTTCTAAACTGGACTGCTTCTGACACGTCATCTACCGTCACTTCGTAAGCTTCCTTGAGATCTGCGATAGTCCTGGCTACCCTCAGCGTTCTTGTAAACCCGCGTGCCGAGAAGAATCCTTTTTCTGAGAGCTCAGAAGCATATCTGATCACTTCATCGGGAATCTTCATCAGATCCTTAATATCTTCATCAGGAAAAGTCCCATTGAGGTATTTATTCTTGTATCTTTCGCGCTGTAACTGCCAGCAGTTCTCAACAATATTTCTGTAGTTCTTGCTCTCACTCTCTTTATCGTCAATATAAATAGACGCCATATCATTGCCCGAT
>Ga0310696_10009001_pt1 | contig 11590 bp, 14 predicted proteins | sample AusTroGonzalo_MG_4_FD_203885 | JGI IMG/M metagenome (GOLD analysis project Ga0310696, IMG submission 203885) | Bovine rumen microbial communities from tropical cattle in Woodstock, Queensland, Australia - Gonzalo_02 (v2) (version 2) | ecosystem: Host-associated > Mammals > Digestive system >...
GATCTGAATATTTAATGTCACATATCCCTTTCAGGATCGCTTCATATTCTGCGGTTATACCTAATGTATAGCTGCTGTCACGGATCAGAACATTGTCCGTGATATGCAGCTGATGTCCGTCAACTATGATGGTGTAATCCATGTCATCATTGAAGACAGATTCTGTTCCGCCGGCCTTATTGAAGATAAAACCTTCTTTGAAGTTCTCAATGCTTCCCAGTTCAGCCGGTCCCAGCCTTTTATTTACGCCGGCTATGGTGATATGCAGCTGGTCATTCATATCAACATATACATACTTTTTGGCGCCCAGTGTTTTGAATTGCTTATACTGGCCATCATCTTCAAATATTCCAACATGATGTATGATTCCTTTTCGGTCCATGGCATAAGCGTTGTTGGCAATGGATTCATTTATACGCTCCTTATTGAATTCTGTCAGATCCAGTTCACCTATGAACTTTACGCTGTCTGTATCGGCATATATGAAGTTAGTATCTGCCTGATCTATCATCAGCTGCAGTCTGTACCTGGCCCATGCTGTAGTCCAGACACCCCAGGCATAATTCAGGAAAGCCTTCCGGTTATTATCCTTTATCAGCTGCCACAGTTCCAGATCCTGCTGAATGTACTGGCCTCCATTAAAATCTATGGTAGGCTTACACGGATCCTGGGCCATCATTCCATAGGTCGCATTGAGTTTACTCTTGTCTATACAATAGAGAAGATAATTATCAGGATCGCTGTCCATGTCAACACCCTTCAGCTCTGTCTTGGTCCGGTAATACTTCCGGATGACCTTCTTGATCTGTTCAGGCAATGGCTTATAGCTTGAATAGTACAGGTCCATCACTTCGGCAGCATCCCATTTATACATTGATAATATGATCTTGAAGTCAATATCAGTGATGACTGTTTCCAGGTACGCCGCCCTTAATATACGGCCGTTGCAGTATGTCCCCTGGATGATGTTTGAGCATTTATCTCTTGACAGATACGGTGCGCCTTTCAGTGCGCTGGTAAGATCTACATTATACATGGCAATGTTTATCAGAAGCGGCACATGACGGTTCAGGTATGTTTTGAGATCTGATATCCTGGCCTTTGGTATCCGGTAAAACTTACTCATCGGGAAGTCGCAGGTAAGCATGACAGCCGGATAGCTTGAAGTTATATCAACGCTTCTGACATCCTTTATTATATCGCCGGTGTACCATCTGTTTGCCAGAGTATTGCCGCCGCGAAATGCGGCCCTTAATAAACGGTAAACGCGTGTATTAGGAAGCATGTCCTGCAGCTGCTGATGATTATAAGTGGACATGGCATTGCGTACATCCCTGCGTACAAATCCGGTTGAAGTGTATGGAATTGTCTGCAGATCATCGCCGTTAGCTTTCAGGTATTTATACAGCGCCTGTACCAGACCTTTGACATCATTTACGCAGTACTGCAGTTCATCATCAGTCAGTTCAGTCCAGGGATAACGGATCTTTGAATAATCAAAGTCGATTCCGGACAGCTTCTGATTTTTGACCTGCATCTGTTTTGTGAAGGCATCCAGGGACATGTTAGTAAGATAATAGCTGCATCTGAACTCAAAGCAGTCAAACATTGAACACTTCATGACCTTCCGGGAATCAGTGCAGAATACTTCATCATTCTCAAATTCATACAGTCCTTTCAGGTACTGGATTTCATAAGACAGGTTATGATCATAAATGACCAGCCATTTATCATGCAGATGTTCACGCATCCGCCGCAATAAGTTGAAAAACTGTTCCCATGTCCTGCCGATGATGGTATGATCAAGTCCTATCTGCATCTGCCAGATATACATAATGTTCTGCTCAATGTCCATCAGGTTAGTTGTTTCAATGTCAAAGGCACATATCACATCTACCAGATTCCTGGACAGTTTCTTCCGGGTTTTCTTCAGGACCGGATAGCTGTCCAGAATACTGACATCAAAGTCATCAGCGTTTATCAGATCATTTATTGCGTTTGAATGTTTCGCTGCTGCTATATCTGCCGCGGCGGACATATAGTCGTTTTGCTTCGATCTCATCCAATGCAATGCCCTTCCTTTCTGCCATTGCTTTCTGTTTGTCTGCCTGTTCCGCCCAGTATGCTATGTTTCCGCGGATCTCATCATCGGACAGTCCGCGCTTCTTTGCACGGTTGAAGGTATCTAACAGATACTGATAACCGTATATTGAAGCAAGTCCGCGGGCCCTGGCATCATCCAGGAAATCCATGAAGTAACCAAAGTTCTGCTGATTTACATAATTATAGCCGCGTTCATTTAATGTTTTGATAGCCGTATTCATGGATCGCTTCTGCGCACGCAGTGACAGTTCACCGCTCTTCAATAACTTTTCAGCTTCTTTGATTCCAAGCTTCAGAGCGCTCTCTGATACTTTTCCCAGATCTTTCAGCTTTGGGAATTCACCGCGGTAGCGTTCCAGGCTGACTGCTTCAGGCATCCTGGCTTCCAGTTCCTTCATCTGCCGTCTTACTCTTCCGGCCAAGTACGCATATCTCTGTCTGATCTTATTTGCCATTTTCTTTCTCCCAATCTTTGTTAGCACAACACTTTGCACAATTCTTAATCTTGTCGCAACACCCATATTTGTGACCAACAATCTTCCATAATAATGGACGAATTAAGTCATACCATAAATTAAATCTGTGTATCATTTTCTTTCTCCCAAGCATTAAGCATATTATCAATAGCATTTAGTGTTGTAACTGTGACTTCCCACCCTCTAACACGGTTATATTCCTTAATCCACTCAATAGGAATGGCTAACACTTCCGGCTGATCATTTATCAGCTGGATGCTTGCCTGGGAATAGCTTTTCTTCATGACTGCATCCAGGAGCTGTTCTTTGTTAATCAATATCATCAGGATCATCACCTACTTTAGCAGCTGCCCAGCAGAACATAAATAATATTGCGCATAAGAATCCAAAAATGAAGGATCCTACAGAATTAAGATCAATAATCATTATCATCATTCCTTTCATAATAGTCAGCAAGTTCACACCATTCCGGGATCTCACCGTCGTAAGTGTTTGCTTCCACGGTGACCAGTTTGTCATGATGGCCACAGTACAGATGCATCCGGTGCTTGTCATCTGCCGTCAGTGTAAAGTGACTGAACGGACAGCGCAGGCAATTGTTTACAAGTATCACTTTCATATATACGCCTTCACATATTCTATAAATTCATTAACAATGTATTTTTCCTTATCAGTCAGGCGGTCATACCAGCTATGATCCATAAAGGTCACACCGTTATCCAGGATCCTGCAGACTGGCTCTGCCTGATTGTTAAGGATATAAACATGAGTTGCCCAGAATCCGCCATGGAATTCTGTACCCAGGCTGAACTGCTTCATTTCATACTGCAGATTCCTGCTGCAGTTATTCAGTTCAAGCATTGATTTTCTGTCTGCTTTGTAAATCATATCCTTACCTCTTTTCTGTCTATATGATAGCAAATAATTATGTGATAATAATGTGATTTTTATGAAAAATTATGTGATAATTTTTATTGACAATATAACCTTATTTTATATAATGAAGGTAGGAAGAGCAGTACGATCATCAACGCCGGAAGCGTGTACATGGACCTGATGAAGTCCGGGAAGCTCTTCCTTACTTTTTGAAAGGATGGTAATCTATGGACAATGTTGAACTGATCAATGCCGGATTGACAGCCGTTTCAACAGTTGGCTTCCCGATTGCAGCCTGTTACATAATGTTCACATACATGAAAAAAGAACAGGAAAATCATAAAGAAGAAGTCAACGGCCTGAAGGATGTCATTGCGGAAAACAATACCATTTTAGCACAGTTAAAGCAGCTGATAGAAGATAAACTGAAATGAGCTATAAAGGTATCGACATCTCAACCTGGCAGACCAAGTCTTTTAACTTTGAGAACATCAAAGACCAGGATTTCGTCATCATCCGCGCCGGATTTACCGGAACGGCTGACGGTGTAAACAAAAACATTGACAATTGCTTTGAAGTAAACTACAGGAAGGCAAAAGATTACAGGATCCCGGTAGGCTGTTATTGGTACAGCTGCGCCAATACAGCAGAAAAGGGAAGATCAGAAGCAGAATATCTATATGAACATTGCCTGAAAGATAAACAGTTTGAATATCCAATATACCTGGATGTTGAATGTGATATGTATCAGACAGGCAAAAACAAAGGCGTTACAGATGCCATTCTGGCATGGGCCGACTATCTGGAACAGAAAGGATGGTATGTCGGCGTTTACGCTAACTATAACTATTTTATAAACCATCTGGAAAATGACCGGTTGAACCGCATGAACAGATGGCTGGCTTATTGGACCACCAACAAGCCGCAGTTGAAGTTCGACTATAGCATGTGGCAGTGGACCAATAAGCTGCAGATAAATGGAATGAATGTTGACGGCAATTATGCCTTCAAAGATTTTCCGGCTATCATCAAGGCGGCAGGGCTTAATGGATTTAGCAAGGACATTCCTAAGATCATGACCATCAGAAAAGGTGACATCCTGGAAGTAGCTGATGTCACTGATGACGGTCTAGTACTGAAACATGTTGAAAAGTAAGGAAGGTGAAAACATGGAATTAAACGTTATTTTGAAACTGCTTGATGCTGGCTATACAAAGGCTGATATTGAAGCCATGGCCGCACCTGCAGCAGAAGTCACACCGGCACCGGTTGAGGATCCTGTCAAGCCTGCAGAACCTGCAGAGGAACCCGCACCGGAAATGACCAGCGCTGACATTCTGAACAATCTGCTGGCTGAAGTAAAAGGACTGAAAGCACAGATCCAGGCTAACAATATCAGATCTGATTCAATGAAAGGTATCGGAGCTTCAAAGCCTATTGAAACTGCTGAAGATATACTGGCCAGCGTTATCAATCCAAAAGAAAGAAGGTAAAATTTAATGTCAGTAAACACAATGGGAATTGAGCAGGCTTATACCCTGATCGCAGCACTTCACAGCATGGCCACAGGTAACACTTCAATTACGCCTACTGATGAAAGTGATTTTATTTCCGTAGCACAGGCCACACTGGTAAATGGCTATGATCCAGTCATGAACGCCATCAGCCAGGTTTTAGGCCGTACACTTATTGCTGTCAGACCTTACCGCAGAAAATTCGGCGGACTGGAAATGACAGCTGAAAGATGGGGTGCAGTCATCCGCAAGATCAGCTTCATCGACACACCTGCAGAAGCCAACCCAACATTCACACTTGTTGACGGTTCACCAATCGACCAGTATGTTGTTAAGAAGCCACAGGTATTAGAAACACGTTATGTTGGATCTGATGTCTGGATGGGCCAGTACACCATCTTTACACGTCAGCTTGATGTAGCATTCAGCTCTGCTGCTGAATTCGCTTCATTCATGTCTGGCTTAATGCTGCACTTTGCTAATGAGCGTGAACAGTGGCTTGAAAATATGTCACGCGCTACAGTAGCAAACTTCATCGCAGCCAAGAATCAGCTGAACAACAGCATCGTTCATTTATTAACAGAATACAATGCTGCTACAGGCTTATCATTAACAAGCACTACAGTCAGACAGCCGGCTAATTTCCCGGCATTCGTGAGATGGATGTATGCCAGAGTTGAAGAACTGTCAAAGAAGATGACAGAAAGATCTGCATTATTCCAGCAGGCTATCACAGGTGCTGATATCATCAGACATACACCGGTTGAAGATCAGAAGATCTATATCCTGGCTGATTTCCTGGCACACATGGAAGCAGAAGTATTATCTGATACATATCATGATAACTATCTGAAGCTCGCTGATGTTGAAGCAGTAGGCTTCTGGCAGGCAATTGACACACCAGACAGCCTGACCGTAACACCTGCACTGATCGATGCAAGCGGCGCAATTGATACAGGCACATCACAGGTCATGACAGATGTCATCGGTGTCATGTTTGACAGAGATGCTATCGGTTACAATGTAGCACAGGATGAACTGGTAAGTTCACCTTACAACGCAGCTGGTCAGTACTACAATCTGTTCAACCATGTCCGCGTACAGTATCAGAATGACCTGACTGAAAAGGGCATTGTATTAGTACTCGACTAGAGCATGCCTTCCTGGCTTTAGTAGGGCCGGCGGTTGATATCGGCTGCCGGTCCTTTAGAAAGAAGGTATTCAATGATTAAAATAAATTTCTTTACCTTTACAAAGAAGGTAAACAGCACTGACACACCTACAGGATCCGGAACAGAGCTTGAATGCAATATCAAAGCACCAAGCAGCATTATCAATCCGGTTCTGGAAGTAGGAACTGTATCACCAATAGCATACAATTATTGTTATATTCCTGCCTTTAACAGATATTATTTTATTGATGATATAGTATTTAATCGCGGTATATGGGTATTATCCTGCAGCGTGGATGTTCTGGCGTCATTCAAGTCAGAAATAGGATCTTCAAGCGCATACGTTTTGAGAAGTGCAAGCAATTCAGACGGCAATATCATAGACATGATGTATCCTGCTACATCTGAAGTTGATTATCAGATCGTGAATCCTGCTTTGGATCCGTTCAGCTGGACAGGATTTGCCGGCGGTGTTTATGTCATAGGCATCAAAGGAAGCAACACCAGCAATACCAATGGCATCATATACTATGTTCTGGAACCTGCTGAATTCGATAAAGTCATCAAGGAATTCTATCAGGAAAACGGCACATTCAGGACAACGTATTTTGCCAACGTTACAAAAGGCATTGCCAACAGCATTGCCAACATCAGCGATTTCATAGCTTCATGCAGATGGTATCCGGTAGCACCGTCAACAGAAGTCGGTACCAGGCCAATATTCTTTGGCAGCTATCAATCATCAGCGGTCGGATATCTGGCAGCAGATAACCCCGGCGCCGTTACCTATTCGGCATCATTCTCAAGCATTCCCAAACATCCGCAGCAGGCACGCGGGTCATATCTGAACTGCGCACCGTTTGCTCAATATATATTCAGTTCAGCCTTTACCGGTGATGTTCAGTTGGATTCCAACATCATGGCCACAAAGACATCGATGAATGTATTATTTAATTTTGATATCACTACAGGCCAGGTGAAAATCACCATCGGTGATCTGATGATATGTTACGGCAATTTCGGCATTGACATTGACCTGGCAAGCGTTGAAGTGGATGCTACAGGGCTTGTAACTAATGCACTTGCCGGACTGGGTTCAGCAGTGACCGGAAATGTCGGCGGCATGGGTTCTGCTTTGCTCGGTATGGTCGGAAATGCGCTTGACATGATGAATCCTGCACCAGTGGGAAATGCTTCTTCTGGCGGCTATATAGGCCTTACAGCGCCTATTCAGTTGAAATGCAGATTTGCCAAAGTTGTATCCGATGATGTCACCAATAAGGGAAAACCTTATTGTCAGGTGGCAACGATCTCATCATTATCCGGTTACATGGAAATAAGAGATCCTCATATATCGATATCCGGAACATCCATTGAAGCTAATCAGATCAATGCATATCTAGCAGGTGGATTCTACTATGAGTAGCTGGATACCAAGAACTGTTTACAATGGCATTGAATACGGCGGTGCCCAGGATATGTTTTACTGGGATACGGCATACAACCCCGGCGCTGTATTCGATAGCGGTCTAGGAACCTATGATCTGGCCCTGCCTAACTGCACTACATACTGTTACGGGCGCATTCAGGAAGCCGGGGATCCAATTCCCGTCAGCGTATTCGCTAACGCTAATCAATGGCACAATTATCTGACTAACGGTTGGACAGCAATTTCCTTCAGCATTGATGACGTGGAACCAGGTGACATTCTGGAATGGGCAAGCCCTGATAATCATGTGGCAGTTGTTGAAGCAGTATCAGGCAGCAACATCTATGTAAGCCAGTCATTCTATACAGACGATAATGGCACAGCCTATGGAAACCGGTCCCCAGGTGTATGGGGTAGCACTAAAGCACAAGTCAGCGCCTATGGCCTAGCCAATTATCCCTGGCGGTTTTTCAATTACAGTCTGGATACAGTTGCTTATGGATACCATCCAACCTATATACTGAAAAATCCTTCACACCATGAAGAATTCGATGCATGGATGAGGAAGAAGAAAAGAAATTTGAAAGTGGTGATAAAATAATGCCATACGACTATGAATTTATAAATGTTTATAACAGCAGCATTCACCCTTCAACAGTACACTGCAGGAACACAGCCCTGGTCAATTACCATTCAAGATATCTGTTCAAGAAGATCCTGTCTGTCTTTGATTTTAAGGGACTGCCTGAAGAATGGGCTGATAATTACTTTAAGTACATTCTGTTTGGATATGGCTTTATCGCCGTATTCGATACAGACCGTTACGGCGTCATCCCACAGGAATGCGGCCTGACCGGATTCAACGTATTTTATCAGCCAACGGAAGCAATCATTGCCAATCCATTATTACCAGGCTTTCAGCGCCTGAACATCGGTTCAGAATGTGAACTGATAAAGATCCAGCCGGACTATCACGGCGTCATCGACATAGTGGCAACATACGCAGATCTGCTTTCATTATCACTGGAAACTGCAGGTATAAATCTGCTGAACAGTAAGACGTCATACGTATTCTTTGCAGAAGATAAGGCGACAGCTGAAACCTATAAGAAAATGTATGATAAACTGGCCAGCGGTGAACCCATGGCCGTTATAAGCAAAAACCTTAAAACTGAAACCGGTGATCCTAACTGGGATATCTGGACACAGAATGTTGGCCAGAACTACATTACAGACCGACTGCTTAATGACTATAAGAGCATTCAGGATCAGTTCAACACGCTCATCGGCATCCCTAATGCCAACACACAGAAGCGTGAAAGACTGATTTCTTCAGAAGTTGAAGCCAATGACATTGACACACAGGCACTGGCATTGATATGGCTTGAAAGCATGAAGAAGGGAATTGAAAAGGTCAACAGCAGATTCGGACTGAACATTTCTGTTGATTACCGATTCAGAGATTATTATGAAAGGGAAGGTGAAGAAAATGGCAACGATGTCAATTCTGGGACTGTATCAGTGGGATAATACCATCTTTGATGCAATGGTCCTTCCCGATCAGATAGATAAGGACACACTTGTCAATAACATTCTGGATGAATGCGCGGAACTTGAAGTCTTATACACAAATCCGGATTTCATAAAGAATGCTATTGGATACTGGTCCTTGAAAAGATATCACGCATGGGAAAAGCTTCAGACAGTTTTATATGAAAACTATGATCCATTTATCAATATCAAGCGTGATGAAGTACGGACCATTGAATATGATCCGAACCTGACACAGACAGCAAGCACCAATGCATTCAATGAAGGCACCGGAACTGAACGTGAATCTGTCCATCAGGGCGGCCGCAGCGTCACCACAGAACACTTTCACGTTGAAGGTGATTCAGCCATCACGGATGCACAGGATGTTGCTGTAAAAGAAAGCAAGCTGCGCCTGGAATATGATCTTTATCAGATCATCATTGAAGAATTCAAGCGCAGATTCTGCTTGTTAATTTATTAGGAGGTAAAAAATATGCCCGATATTTTATTAAGAGATGCCGATTCGGTATATGAAAGAAGTATAACACGCTTCTCTGATGTTGTATGCCAGTTTACAGTTGCAAACGGCAATGAGATCAGTTATGAAGTCCTGGAAGTATCACCTGATCCGGATCCAACAGAAAGAGTTGAAAGAAGCATCATCAGATTCAAAGAAGTTGTCTGTGAATTCATTGTAATTGATGGAACAGATGTTCATGCCTTTGAGCTGGAACCTGAATTTGTTGACCTGACTGGCGGTCCGGTACCTGCAGAAGTCATCACTGTTGAAACTGCAGCAACCAAGGCCAACGGCGTAGCATCATACTTCCAGTCACTTTTAGAAGCTACAGATACAAAAGGCTTCTTCTGGATCCGTGGTGATGCTGAATCTATTACCAACAATCAGTGTATATATTACATAGGCCATGGTGGTGGTGTTAATATAGAAGGCGCACGTTTCAGAAGCGGCCATATTTCAAAATTAACTGCTTTCTCTGGTACTTATGACTGCATCATCAATGAAGGTGATCAGTTTGTTGTTGTTGATTTCAACAATGAAGAAGGCGATGTCGCTATTCCTAACAATACCGGCGTATCAGTTACAAATATATCAGCAACAGCAGCCTGTACAACAGCAGCTGATGTCAACACTATGCTTGATACCAGCGTTGATACTGTAGTACTGGCCAAAACTGTACCGTCAGCAATTAACGGATTCTGCATGGCTGTTAAAGATTCATCAGTTATCAGAAAGACGTCAGGATCAGTCGGCGGTGTTACAATTGATGCAGCTAATGCGGTTGACCTTGCATCCGGCACACCATTGATCGCCATCCAGTATAATTAGTGAGGTGACAACATGCCACTAGAACAATATCCTTATACAAATTTTCATGAGTTGAATCTCGATTTCATTTTATCAGTAGTTAAAGAATATCAGAAAAGATTCCTGAAACTTGAAGTTGATTTCCAGGAACTTCATGATTTTGTGATGAACTTCTTTGATAATACTGAATTTGCCCAGGCTGTCAGTGATAAAATTGATGAACTGATAAACAATGGTGATTTTACTACACTGTTTGCTGCATATACAACACGCATTTATGACACTGCAGCTGCCATGAAAGCTGATAATCTTCTGATTGATGGATCTCATGCACGCACTCTAGGCTATTATGCTGCCGGTGACGGCGGCGGAGCTGATTATATTATTACTAACACAGCACCGTTGATTTTCTACGAAACACTGGCCAGCGGACTGTATGCTGCCATGATCACAGATGCTGTTAATATCATGCAGATGGGAGCAGTTGGTGATGGTCTTACAGACAATTCAGCAATAATCAACAGAGCTATAACAGAACATAATGAAATTGTTATTCCTGACGGACAGTACGCCAGCAATACAATAACACTAGATAGCGGAAAAATAATCAAAGTACGCGGTGAAATTGTTGCTTTGCAGACACCTTTGTTTGATGGAGACAATCTGGAAAATACTATTATTGACGGAGGCCTTTACAGCACGTCTTTAACCAATGGAACATGTATTGATCTGGATAACTGCCAGCTATGTGAAATCAGAAATGCAAGAATCACTGGATTCAAAAACAAAGGTATAACACTGCATGACAGCTTTGGTAATACCATCAAAAATACTATGGTTACAGGGTCAGACGGCACGACCGGCGGTGGTATCAGCATAAGCGGAACATCAGCATCTAATAATGTTGAATCCTGCTGGCTGTCACTGTCACGCATCGGATTAATACTGCAGTCCAGCCATGACAATAATGTAAATGATGTAGTATGCAGTAACTGCTCTGACATGGGTATCTGCCTTGACGGTACTGTCAGCGGATCAGGTGATGGAGCTTATCAGAATAATATCTGCAATGTTATCATCAGCGGACAGACTGACAACAATTATGGCGGCTTATATCTGGGTAATGGATCAAACAACAACCTAGTCAACAATTTCCAGAT
>Ga0310696_10009002_pt1 | contig 11590 bp, 10 predicted proteins | sample AusTroGonzalo_MG_4_FD_203885 | JGI IMG/M metagenome (GOLD analysis project Ga0310696, IMG submission 203885) | Bovine rumen microbial communities from tropical cattle in Woodstock, Queensland, Australia - Gonzalo_02 (v2) (version 2) | ecosystem: Host-associated > Mammals > Digestive system >...
GTACTCCAGTATTTCACCGAAGGTGGCCTCAAGGTTTCCGTTCGTCCTTCCGGTACCGAGCCGAAGATCAAGTTCTACTTCGAGATCCCGGTTAAGTCCGGCAAGCCCTTCACGGGTGCTGACTACGAGCGTTGTTCCGCTGAGGCTGAGGCCCGCGTTCCGGCAATTAAAGCAAGTCTTGGGTTATAACCTGATTCCTAGAATCCTAGACTCCTAGTATTCTAGTGATCTAGTGCTCTAGAGTTATACTCCTAATAAAGAAAAGCTCGCGCGTGTGCGCGGGCGTTTCTTTTCTCTTCTTCTTTTGTCCAGAATGCCATTCCGGCTGGCTTCTTTCGGGCTCGGGCATAGGACGGTTTAGCCCTCGCCGTCCGCCCTCTACGTGCGGACAATTCGCCCTCGCGTCCGTCGTCTTCGTTCATCTCCCGCAATTGTATGCGGGTACTGACCTAATCCGCCGCCCCGCCCGCTTCGGGCTCAAGGCGGGTGTAGCGCCATGCGGAGTGTAGCGGCTGTTTACCTCCGGTGGAAATCAATATTTGGTTGCTTAGAGGGGATTTTGATAAAAAATTCCTCAGTTATTTGCATATATCAAAATTTTTCCGTAATTTTGCGCGCAAAATTGAAATATGGCACTGGCGAGTGCCAAACAAAGCGTTATAAGCCACTACTTGATTGTTCGAAAACTGGACACTTTCAACAATTAATCATTCAAGCGCGGTTTATGCACGCTCACGTATCAGCGTGAGTTTTCCGTGCGTAAATTTGAATGATTAAGGTAGTCCAGAATCCTCGAACAATCAAATGATGCGAACGAAAACGCACGCTTTTTATTTGTAAATATATTGAATAATATTAAAATTAAACCATTGAACATATGAAAAAATACATAGTGTTGATGATAGTTGTTTCTAATGTGCTATATGCAAGTTCCCAAGATATTATTTTCCGCAATTCTACTGATTCTATTATAGCGCAGGTTATGACTATTAATGATACAGAAATAACATACAGAAAATGGTCAAATTTGTCAGGACCGGTTTATGCGATTAGAACTTCTGAGGTAGATTCTATCCGTTATATGAATGGAGAAACAGATTATTTTCAAATTAATCAAATGTCATATCTATTAGGAAAATCGAATGATAATTTTAGTCAGAGCAAAGTTCATGTTTTTCGTAGTGGGAATACATATATCTATGGAGATTCTATAATGAATAAACATGAAATGGCAAAATGGTTATATGATAAGCATTCTGTGGCCTATTCGCAGTTCAAAAAAGGATTAAGATGTGCTAATTTTGGATGGTTTAGTTTGGCTACGGGTCTTAGTTTTGATATATTTGGTGGAATAATATATGGTGTAATGCGTGAAAAACCAGAAAGAATTATTGGGGCTATGATGTGGGGTGTAGGAGGATTATTGGAAATTATATGTATCCCTGCTTTGTGTATTGGCTACTCAAAAATGCATTCAGCAGTTGAAATTTATAATGTTTCAATTCAAGAGACGACCTATGCTAACTCATTTTGGACCATTCAGGTAGAACCCAATGGAATAGGTATAGCATATCATTTTTAGAATCACATCAATTCATCTCTATAATACACAAAAAGTCGGCATATATTTGCGTATGTCATTCTTTTGTTGTACCTTTGCATCGAATTTTTAAAATCCGCCGTTCGTCCTCTCGGAACACCCATAAAATAAGGTTTGCAACGGAGGTTTATTAGGTGATTAACACGTGATTAACACGCGATTAACATGTGATTCAATTAAAGTTGCTATGGCTAGAACAATTTATAATAGTGCTATCGAAGCATTGAATGGAGCTACCTCACCAGGTAGAATTCATCGTCAAAAACACTACAGAGATGCCAGAGGGCGTATCATCGGAGCTGCTACTCCCGAAACGTATGATGTGACACATCCTCGTAATTGGCAACAAAAACCTGCGGTGGGAGATGAACTCACTAACCAGAAACTATGGGGCAAAGCTTGCTATCTTACTGCGAAAGCCCTTGATACAGAAGAAGGAGTTAAGTACTGGCAGAAACGATTCGAAGCGCAGCTCTACGCTACGCGTGGATCAAAAGCCGATCCGATGGCCAGCATTGACCCGAGAACAAAAACTCGCAAAAGATATGCGCGGTTCGATGCGTTTGTTAGAGCCATCATTCGAAACGAACTGAAAGCAGCTAACAGCAAACAATAAAGAAAGGAGTCCTAACCGACTCCTTTCTTTATATCTTCTATCACCATCCCCGCTAATGTTAGACCAAACACCGCCGTGACCTGCATTAGACTGCCTCTGGTTGCGCACCGCTGTGCTTGCTCTGTAGAATAAACACACTTAACCTTCCTATACGGTTTTTGCCCGATTTTCTTCATTCGCGCGCGGACTGCCTTAGCGAGGGCATCGCCTTTGATAGACATCAGCTCGCCCGTAGTCACTTGCGTCGGGTCGAAACGCAAAGCTGCCCCCATACTGCTGAAGATCTTCACGCGCGCACGCGTCGCGTTTATTATAAGGTCTGTCTTTTCATAGACACTGTCGATAGCGTCGATTATATAGTCGAAAGTGGAAAGACCGCTTCGCTCAAAGTCGAAAGAATTGTTGTCGGCGCGATAGAACTCCGGAATGGCGACTATGTCGGCATCGGGATTGATAGCGAGCAGGCGTTCTTTGAGTGCCTCCACTTTAGGTCGACCGAGTGTAGCCTGCGTGGCCGGCAATTGGCGGTTGATGTTCGAGGGCTGCACGGTATCGCCATCGACAATCGTCAGATGGGTCAAGCCTGTACGAATCAGGCACTCGGCAGCCCAGGAACCCACACCCCCTACACCAAAAAGTATGACACGTTTGCTTTGCAGCAGTGTCATACTTTTTTCGCCCAAAAGGGCTGTACTTCTACTAAACATAGAATTACATATCGTCGTGAGCGTGCAACGATTGCACATATTTCGCATGCGCCATCTTGATTCGCTTCAACTCACTCGGTTTGTCGAATTGTTGACGACGACGGAGCTCCTTGATGACACCCGTCTTATCGAATTTGCGTTTGAATTTCTTAATCGCGCGCTCGATGTTCTCACCTTCTTTTACAGGAACGATAATCATTGCATACACCTCCTTTCTTGTACCCAGGGCCGGGATCGAACCGGCACGGTTTCCCATTGGTGTTTGAGACCAACGCGTCTACCAATTCCGCCACCTGGGCTTGCTCTTCGTCCGAATGGCTACAACGGGTGTCGAGCCTCTCGACCGAAAAAGCGTGCAAAAGTACTGCTTTTTTTTGAATTGACCAAATTTTTTGCTAAAAAAATGCTCAAAAAGGTTAATTTTCAATGCTCAAATTTCAATTTTCAACTGATTTCCCCCCAATTATACGACTGTGTTTGGCGTAAAAGGTCCAACTGGCGTTTGTACATGCGGTTACGCTCATCCTCTAACAAGGGGTCGGGCTCTAAGATGTCCATTGCCGCTTGGCGGGCTAAGGTAAGCACCGGGCCGTCTGTAGCCAAGTTGGCTATATGCAGGTCAAAAGGAGTACCCGATTGCATTGTGCCCTCCAAATCACCCGCTCCGCGTAATTGCAGATCCGCTTCTGCGATACGGAAACCGTCGTTGGTAGCAACCATAATGTCCATTCGCTTGCGCGTATCGGAACTAATCTCGAGGTCTGTCAGTAATACGCAGTAACTCTGGTCTGCTCCCCGGCCGACACGACCGCGAAGTTGGTGCAGTTGGCTCAACCCGAATCGCTCGGCATTCTGAATGATCATCACAGTTGCATTCGGCACGTTGACCCCTACCTCAATAACGGTCGTAGCCACTAATATCTGCGTTTCGCCATTCGCAAAGCGCTGCATCTGAAGATCTTTGTCAGCCGCCTTCATCTGGCCGTGAACCATTGAGATACGGAATTGCGGGAAAGCCTCGCACAACTCATTGAAGCCGTTCTGCAAATCCAGCAAATCGAGTTTCTCGTTCTCTTTGATAAGCGGATACACCACATAAATCTGCCGGCCCTCCTCTATCTGCTTGCGGATGAACGAATAGATTTGCGCCCGTTTTTTGATGGAATAATGGAAGGTCTGCACCGGTTTACGACCGGGGGGTAACTCATCGATAACAGACACATGCAAATCGCCATATACGGTCATCGCCAGAGTACGCGGAATAGGAGTGGCAGACATGACTAAAATATGCGGCGGTAACTGGTTCTTGGTCCATAATTTGGCACGTTGTGCCACGCCGAAACGATGCTGCTCGTCAATCACGACAAATCCCAAGTTCTGCCATTGTACCGCATCTTCAATCAGCGCGTGTGTACCGATGAGGATGTGTATCGTGCCGTTCATGAGGCCGTTATGTATCGGCACACGGTTCTTCTGCGTAGTCGAACCCGTCAGTAAGGCAACATGAACAGTATCGCCAAGCGGCGCCAGGAAAGCCTTAAGCGTTTCGTAATGCTGGTTGGCGAGAATTTCCGTCGGAGCCATGATACATGCCTGATAGCCGTTATCGACCGCCAAGAGGCAGCAGAAAAGTGCAACCAGAGTCTTACCGGAACCCACGTCACCTTGAAGGAGCCGGTTCATCTGATGACCGGATTTGAGGTCGTCGTGTATCTCGTGAATGACGCGTTTCTGAGCGCCGGTAAGGTCAAAAGGCAGGGCTTTGTACAGCGCATGGAAACGACTTCCGACGAGAGGAAAAGTGAAGCCAGGGTTCTGCTCTCTGCGTTTCATCAATCGCAAAATCTGCAGCTGTACATAGAAAAGTTCTTCGAACTTAAACCGCGCTCGTGCATTCTGCATCGATACGGTGTCTTTGGGGAAATGCACATTGATGAGCGCTTCGGTCAAACTCATTAAGCGGAAACGCTGGAGGATATCTGCTCCGATAGTGTCCGGTACACCCATCTTCAAGTCCGGCATCAGTTCGGCAATGATGCTACGCATGGCTTTGGAATTCAAGCCGTGGCGCTTCATCGTCTCCGTCGTGTTGTAATAAGGCTCCAGCCCTTGCGTCATTTCCGGCGTCACTTTATTCCACGGCGTCAGTTCCGGATGTACGAAATTATAGACATGCTGGAAACGGCTGGGTTTGCCAAAAAGCAAGTACTTTACTCCCCGCTGCAGTTTGACGTATTTCACTCCTTGGAACCAAACCAATTCGCATTGATGCGTACCGTCAAAGAAAGTAGCGCTGAGCCGTTGTGCTTTCCCGATACCGATAGTGTGCCATTCGGTAACCTCACCGATGATCTGCACGTACGTATCTTCGTCCTCCAGTTCGGCTATCTTATAGAATCGGCTGCGGTCGATATATTTATAGGGATACTGTCGCAACATATCGAGCGCAGTGTTGACTTTGAGTTCTTTACGAAGAATGTCGGCACGTTTGGCACCGACATTCTTACAATAGGTTATATCTCTGTGAGACAGTTCCACCGAATGGATTGCTTGATCCGGCTCAAATCCGGTTATTGAAGTTTGAAGTTAACCGGCACGGTATATTTTACGCGTACGGCTTTACCACGTTGCTTACCGGGTTTCCATTTCGGCATCGACTTGATAACGCGGATAGCTTCTTTGTCGAGCGATGGGTCACCACCCGAACGAACAACCTCTACATCTACAATCGAGCCGTCTTTGTTCACCACGAACTGGCATATAACACGACCCTGGATTCCGTTCTCCTGGGCAATAACCGGATACTTCACGTTCTCGCTCAGGTATTTGAACAGCGCTTGCTGTCCACCCGGGAACTCAGGCATCGACTCAACGACCACGAACACTACTTCTTCTTCCTCTTCCTCTGCCGGAGCTTCTACCGGCGCAGCGATAACGACCTCTTGCTCCGTCTCCTCGGTATTAACCTCGATAGACTCGGTCTCTACGTTATCCTCTACCACGTTCAGTACTTCCACTTCCTGTACAACAGGGGGTGGAGGAGGGGGAGGCGTTTCTTGACTCGTTTGCTGAATCTCCACCTCTTCCTCAAAGAGGAATTCGGTGTCCGTAACCTCATACTTGGTTACTTCTCTCTCCGTCCATTCCAGCGCGACATAGACAAGGCTGAGCACGAACACTAAACCCATCAATGCATAGACGAGTTTATCCTTCTCTAAGCTGGCATTTTCTGATTTCTTAACTTGCATATCTCGTGTTTTTTAGGTCGTATTTATTAAAATCGGCTACAAAGGTACAACTTTTTTCTCGTTTGTGCAAATAAAAAAAGAAAAATTTGTATATTTGCGAATATTTTTGTACCTTTGTGCCCGCTTATGACGCAGTTCATGTCAAAAATATGGTCTTCACCGTCCGCGCGGAATGTAGGTAAGCTTCTTTCTGCGAATATTGTCGCGCAAGCGATAGGAATATTGGTGTATCCCGTTTTGACGCGTATCTATTCGCCGGATGATTTTGCTTTATTAAGTTTGTTTACCAGTATTGTAGGCGCATTGACCTTATTGGCCACAGCCGAATATCAATATGCAATCGTGCTTCCTAAAGAGGAGAATAAAGCGCGCGCGCTTGTGCATCTATGCCTTTTGATCACCGTTGTGTTAGTCGGTGTATTGTGCTTATCTTTGCCTTTCTCTTCAATGATAGCGAATATTTTCAAAGCTCCTGAATTGGCGCATTGGTGGTGGGCTGTCCCTGTAAGTGTAGCTTCAGTGAGTATATGGAATATATTGAATTATTGGTATATTCGTTCAGGCGCTTTTACCCGCATCAGTGGGTATCAGATATCGCAGAGCCTTCTTTCCATGGGTGCGAAAATCGGTTTTGGAGCATTGAAATGGATGCGAGGCGGACTAATCCTGGCGACCGTGTTGGCTCCAATACTCTCATTAGCGATGAGCATCGGTATGGCTTGGAAGAAGTACTTACGGCCTCTCTCTCTTGTTCGTCGTAAGGAGGTACATGAAGTAGCAGTCGAATATGCAAACTTTCCGAAATTCAATTTGTTTCGCGCCTTGGTGAACTCCGTAGGGCAGTCTTTACCTATATGGTTGCTTACTCCTTGGTTCGGATTGGAAGACGTGGGAAAACTCTCACTGGCGTTGATGGCTGCTTTCGTGCCATTAAATATTATCGCCAGAGCATGTTATCAAGTGCTTTTTCAGCGGGTTTCTAAATTGGTTCAGATGCGTCTGCCAATTATGCCGTCACTTATGCGGTTTATGGGATGGATTGGAGCATGTATGGTAGTCGTAATGCCCGCGGTTTATATCTTTGTTCCGCAACTGGTAAGGGTGCTTTTCGGCGCTGAATGGATAGATTCCGCCACTATAATCCGGCTTCTGTTTCCCTATATTATGCTGACGCCTATATGCGGCTCGATATGCTTTTTGTCAGATATATTCGCTAAGCAGAAAATCGCTATGTGGATGGAGACAGGATACGTAGCATCCGTTGCCGTTGCCTTATTTATGGGGTCTCAAGGGGGAAGTTTCCTTACTGCAATCACGGCCTATGCGTGGGTGGGATTCGGATATTTGTTTATCCAGTTAATTTGGTTTATCTCGCTTGTCCGTCAGTATCAGCGGACACTCTAAACTGCGTTATCCATTATCTGTATCAGTGGCGCAGAGATGCTGTATCGCGCTTAGTATAGTCAGCACTCGCCCTTTGTCCATAATGGAACCTATTCGCATTTTCTCTTCGCAAGCGGTAAGAAGAGCCGTATTCGATAATAGGTGTTTATGTGAAGAATAATAGGAGTAGAGTTCCGTGAGTATTTGCGGATTTTCCTTTATCCAATCATCATATGGGGTCATTGAGACTCCTTTTGCTTCACGGTTTGTCTCGCAGATATGTAACCGTCTCAGAACAAATCCTGCAATGCGCGCAGGGATGTTCCGTACGGGGATGTTCCGTCCTGCAACAGTTACCATAGCCGGACGATGTCCGATTTGCACATGTTTATGGTGCCATTGAGCCGCTTCCGGATAACAAGTAAGAATCCAACGGTCGTAGAAATAGTAATTGCGGCGTTTGACGGTAGGAATATGTAATACATAATTCAGCACATCCACATCGCAGAACGGAGAATAACTCTCGGTGTAATGTTGCAGCACAAGCGGAGAGCCCAGACTGTTTCCGTTAAATCCCTGCGTGTATATTCTGGCCATCTCATGCGCGTTGTCTGTTTCTGTGGCAAAAATATTATCTCCGTTGACTCCGGTTAAAACCACCCCGACTTGTTGCCAATCTTGGTGACGGGCAAAATAGTCAATCTCTATCGGCCCCATATAGTTGACCAGCCATTCAGTACGCGCGCATACTCCGTCTACATCCGTAATGTAACGCCCGCCGTCCAAGGGGCAGAACAACCATTTATTGCCCAAAAATGTACTGATTTCTTTCGGAATCAGATGGTCGTAATGGTTGCTTTGTGAATAGGTGTAATTGGTAATGGGTTGCGAGGCTGTTTCGTGTGCTATCCACTGGCACATGCGGCTGTCCAGTCCACCGCTTAACGGGAAGAAATGTTGTAAACCTTCTTGTTCATTCTTGCGAATGACGCGTTCTACCGCCTGACGGAATAAACGATCGGCCTGTGCCACCATTGTTGTCTCGTCGTATGGATAGGGCGTGTTGTCAAAACGATGGTACTCTGTTATACGCAAATCTGTCCCGTGTACACATAAATATTGGCCGGCCGTAAGGCGATGAATATTGCTGACAAAAGTACTATTGTCATTTGTACAACCGCTATCTATGATAGCTTGCGCGAAATGAGAATAGTCGGCTGTCGGGCCTATTGCCCGGTTGATTGCTTGCAAATCGCTCGCGAATACAAACGCATTCTCTGTCTGCGCATAAAAGAGCATCTTACTGCCTATATGGTCATTAAAAACAAGCAAGGTGTCTGTGCGGCTGTCATATAGCAAGCCGCAGAATGAACCGCGCCATGATTTCCAGAAACATGTTTCGCCTTGTCGGTAACGGCGGATAGCTTCTGTAGCACTGTCGGCTTCGAACAGCACGCCTTCGGTGGCTATAAAACAATCATCTTCTTCGAGGAAATACTTGTCGTTCAGGAACTTAGGTAGTGTTATTTGCTCCACATGCAGAGACTGCATATTATGCTGACGCGCAACGAAGGATTTGCTGTTGAATGCAGTCAAATCCCATTTGAAAACTTGTCCGTATGAACCGAAAAATCCGTGCATTAGTTAGTGGGTGTTGTGTGATTAAGAGGCGAGTCCGGAAGCCGTTTGGACATATACCGGCAGAAGAGTATTTCTATAAAACCGGATAGAATCAGGCTCAATGCTACCATATTGAGATTTCGCCAGAAGAACAATCCGACAATAGCAATCAGTACGCACGAAACAAATGCGATGACCTGATTGATGGTGATGATATAATAGCGGTTGGCCGGAATGAATACGAAGTTGATATAGGCACCGGCAACAAGCCATGTATAAATCAATGCGCTGAGAATAATCGTTACCGAAACGGCATCCATCATCTCTCTGCCTCCCAATATCAAAACCGCCGGATAACTCAGTATGGCAATGAGCACGCAAGAACCGGCTCCGATGAGACGTTCGTACTTGAGAATACGTTGTACGCGGTAGGGCGTAGCATTGTTCACCACTTCCGGGAAGAGTGCGCCGTTGATATTCTGAGTAAACAAGCGCGGTATATTAACCAGTTTTTCCGCAAAGTCATATATGGCTACGTCCCCGACACCGAACGTATGTTTGATGATGGCTTTGACTGACAGCGACTTGAGACTGTCAGTGAGGAAAGTGGCGAAGAACGGCAATGAATCACTCAATAGTTTTTTATGACGCTCCATCGAAACACGCTCAAGCCGTATGCCTCTTTTGAAGAGACAGATATACGCTACGATGGTTCCAAGAACGATAGATGTCATCACAATCACTGCATAACGCTCAATATCCTGAGGAGAATGTACCAGCCAGAGGATAAATGGTATTGTGCTGAGACGGATTGCCACATTGATATACGTCACTGTTTTCATCTTTTTCAATCCCTGAAAATACCAGGTAGGGAAAAGACTCAGAGCGGTTAGATGGATGAACGAAATAACGCATAAAGTCTGGTATGAGCGCATGAATGGCACCAGGAAGAGGCCTGCCGTAAAAACTATTCCGCAGAGAAGAATGAAACCGGCTTTGAGCGTGAGTACGTTGGAGACAATACGGCATTGCTCCTGCAGATTGTCCTTTGCTTGTACGATAGCTTTCGCGCAAGGAGACTCAAATCCGAAATTCATAATAACATGAAAAAACGTAGCTATAGTAAACGCATAGACATAGGTGCCGTAGGCATCTTTCCCGGTCATTCGGATGACATACGGGTAGATGACAAGGCCGATAAGAGCACTGAAAATACTGAGTGCGGTCATGAAGGAGTAGTTCTCCAACACGCGCGTCTCACGCAGTCGTTGCCATAGTGTCTTCATAAATAGTCTTAAATCTTTTTCCTACGGTCGCAAAGGAATATTGTAGCCCGCAACGGCGAATCTGCTCGCGGTCGTATTCCTGATAGTGGTCAAGCATTCTCTCCATAGCCGCTTCTAATTCGTCATCCCGACCCGGAGTAACCAAAATGCCGCAGTCTTCGTTTACCATCTCCGGTATTCCTCCTATACGCGTAGAAATAACTGGCACCCCTTTTACCAAACTCTCGGAGATTACGACCGGTGCATTCTCGTAATTGGACGAAAGGACGAAAAAGTCGGCCTTGTCAAACTCTTCTGCTACTTGTTGAGGCGTCAATTCGCCCGTCCACTCTACCAATCCTTTCGGAATATCCAAACTATCCGCATATGCGCGAACCTCCTTATAATCAACACCGGTCCCCACGATCACCAGTCTCCAGTCTTGACGCTTCCCGCTGAGCATTTTTGCCGCACGAAGCAGTCCTTTCACATTTTTTGCCCGCTCGTCAAAGCAACTGATGTGCAGCAGCGTCTTGGTCTTTTGTCCTTTGTCTTTTAGCGAAGCGGTCTTTTGTCTATAGAAGAAATCATCGACTACATTCCGTATGATTCCCCATCGCTTGGCTTGTATTCCGCACTCTTGCATGGCTTGTGCGTGAAGCTGACTCACAGAGAGTACGACTTCTGCGTTTGCTGCGATGTACCGGTAGAGCCGTTTTTTGAGAGCCGACATCTGCCGGAACATGCCGTTTTCAGGCAAATAACCGCTCCAATGCTCTATAATCACATACGGGATATCGTACTTCCGTTTGAGCCGCAATGCCAATAGTCCTTGTTTCTGAATTACATTCAGTTGCACCACATCGGGCATCCAGCGTTCGCGTTGCAACGCTTTCCATTGATGCCATGTATCCCGCCATGTCTGGGAGTGGATGACCCGCACCTCGCATCCCTGCGCACGAACGGCCTCCACATGCTTCTGCACGAAGAGACCGGACATTGCATCCTTTTCGGAGGGATACCACGGTGTCAGAAAGAGAACCTTCATCAGTGCATGCCTATTTCGCGCAGTTTCTGAAACCAGATAGCTACGCGGAACAAGGGCTTATAATATTTCTCGACGGAGAAATAGGTGAAAGGAGTAGATCCGA
>Ga0310696_10009005_pt1 | contig 11589 bp, 10 predicted proteins | sample AusTroGonzalo_MG_4_FD_203885 | JGI IMG/M metagenome (GOLD analysis project Ga0310696, IMG submission 203885) | Bovine rumen microbial communities from tropical cattle in Woodstock, Queensland, Australia - Gonzalo_02 (v2) (version 2) | ecosystem: Host-associated > Mammals > Digestive system >...
ACAACAAATTGACCATTAGTGATTGGGCATCGAAATATTTGTATAATCTAAAGCAAAACGACAAGAACACTTACGATTATTTGCTTTCCGCCGTACAAATCCTTCTTCCCGACATCGAGTCAATTGAACCAATCATGACCAGTCCAAAAGTTCAAGTTGAAAATGATGTGCCTTTTACTTATCCTGACAGGTACGAGATAATGGTCAAAGAAAAAAACAACAACCAAGTCACCCGAGTTCAATACCTCTCTTCTGGAAGCATGAAATTATTGTATATGCTCATCTGCATTATTTGTGCACGTGAAGAAAGAACTCAATTGTTATTAATAGAGGAATTGGAAAATTCCATACACCCCAACTTGATGCAAACTCTGCTCACCATCATAGATGAAATGAAGGGAGACACAAAATTGTTATTTACAAGCCACTCGCCGAATGTCGCGAAGAATCTGACAGCGATGCAGCTCTATGTAGGCTTGCCTTCCAACAAAGGCATAGTGGACTTCCGCACCATCAAGCCCTCAAAAGTCAAGTCGGTCCTGGCCATCGCAGGTGCCGGAGACATGTCTTTGGGTGAATACTTGTTTGAATTGATGCTTGACACTGAGACAGATCCCTCTCTGATTGAGCTTTTCTTTACACCTAAAAATGAAGAATAGCATGGCCGGACATAAACAAGATATTAAAAACAAGAAGACAGTCACCGTTATCTTTGTTGAAGGAGATGCTGACGAACTGATCATCAACAGACTGCTCAATTATTATCGAGACAATGGTTGGATTTGCCAAGGGGATCTTGCGATCAAGAACACTAACGGATTCCCGAATGAAAAAAAGATGAAATCCAGACTCACGCAAATTCAGCAGATCAACAACAAAACGCAACTATTTTTCAACACGGTATTCTGCGAATATGACACGGATATTTTCGAAAAGGGGATACAAGAGAAACCTAATTGGAAAAAAGTTGAAGACAATTTGAAACGGCAATATAACATATCTCATTTCAGCCGTATTGAAGCCAAAACCAGCATCGAAGATTGGATATTGGATGACTTGGAGGGCCTGCTTCAAGCTCTCGGGTTGCCAAAAGACACTAAACTCAAAGGCAATTTAGGACAGGAGAAAGTGAAAAATTTGTTCTTGAGAAAGAGCCTGGTGTATGACCGACATAAAGGGAAATTGAAAATCAAGCCCATCATCGACAAACTCGACATCGGTAAAATCAGGGAAGCGAGGAAGAAGGAGTTGAAGGAATTTGAGAGGTTGTTAGGAGTAAATATCGATTAAACAATCATCATACATGCGATGAGGAGCGCAGGTGGGGTTCTGACAACCAAAATCACAGGAATATGGAAAAACAGACGATAACAGGACATTTGAGCGCACAACAGAAAGAAGATATAGAAAGTTATCTATACGACCACATCAACGACTCGTTACAATACAGCGGCTTAAGTGTTGTATGGCATGAATCTGTCGATTTCAGAGGGTATTTTAACGACTTGGATGAGATTTGCGACGAAAACGGGAAAGTGTGCGAAACACTCGACACAGGAGACTGCGAATACTGGATCAGCGAAGAAAACGAATCTGATTTCGAAGACGCCTTCTATTCGGCAAGGAATAAAGCTTGCAGTGAATACCGGAAAAAACACGAGTCCAACCCGATGTGCTGGATGGGACCATTGATTGCAGGCATGGGAGGGTAAACCAAATATGACAGAGGGGATGGGTATGAGGTTTTAGAGTGGATGGAAGAGGACAATGACGAAGATTTTAATGAGGATTTTGAGTTGTTCTGACCAGGTTGTTCTACTCCTTAGCCAAAATAATGTATCTTTGCAGTCTAATTTTTAATCAAAAGACAATCCCATGTATATCCTCGATCAAAAAAGCAAAAAATTAATCAAAGCTGAGAAATGCACATTCAAATCGCTCAACTTGAAAGAGCGTCAAGATTTGCAAGAATGGATAGCGAAAGAGCCCTCTTCTCTCGGAGAAGATTTGCTCATCATACAGAAAGAGTTTGACGGATTTGCAGACACACGTGAACGTTTGGATTTGCTTGCGATTGACAAAAAAGGCAACCTTGTCGTCATCGAAAACAAGCTCGATGATTCAGGCAGAGATGTTACTTGGCAGGCCATCAAATACGCATCCTATTGTTCAAGTTTGAGCAAACAAGATGTGATTAATATATTCCAGAAGTATTTGGGCACTACCGTATCCGCTATTGATACGCTTTCCGAGTTTTTTGACAACAGGGATATCGAAGAGATCGAAATCAACAAAGGCAACAGTCAGCGCATTATCCTTGTAGCCGCCAATTTCCACAAAGAAGTGACTTCATCGGTGCTTTGGTTGCAGAATTTCAACCTTCGCATCAAATGTTTCAAAGTCACCCCATACAAATATGGCGACCAAGTTATGGTTGAATTCGACCAAATCATCCCAATTGAGGACACGGAAGAATATCAGATTAAAATCGCCAACAAAGAACAAGAAGAATCGGTGGAATCAGAATCCAAACAAATACGTTATCATAATCGTCACAAGTTTTGGAGCGAGTTCATTGAATACAGCAAAACGATCAACGGCTTATATGCTGCATCGACTGCTGTCACCGACAATTGGATGGGCAAATCGGTGCGCACCATGTCCGGAGGAAGCATCAATGTGATCATCAACAAAGACAACTGTCGCGTTGAACTATACATCAACTCAGGCGAACAAGCACGGAACAAAGAAATTTTCGATAAGCTTTCAGCGCACAAATCGAATATCGATTCTCAAATCAATTGCCTTGAGTGGCAGCGGATGGACGACAAGGTAACCTGCCGTGTGCGTCTTGATATGCCATACAGCTATCTTAATCCTGACGACAAGCAAAACATCTTTGATTTTTTCGTTGAAAAGTCGCAAGCCATGATGGATTTGTTCACAAAGATTAGTACAAAGCTGAATTTGAAGTAAATTATCCACATGAACAACACGCCTCCGCCCATCTTTGAGCGGAGGCTGTTTGTAATATGAAGACAGTAATATTGGCGAATTTAATTGTATTATACCCGCAAATAAACTCTATTCCTCGTTATTGTAATACACCTTGTAATACTTTCCTCTTTCATCCTCACCTTGCTCCACATTGTCGCGGTTACCGTCGATAATGATTTGGATTTTGCGGTCGAGGCGGATGACACGCTTGTAGGAACGCTGCTGTTTCTTGAAGGCATAGTTGGAGATGGCGAAATTGTCATCAATAACAATGTCGTTTTCAGATTCATATTCCCGCTTGAAGTTGTGGAAGCTCTCAATCACTTCAGGCTGTTCGATGACTTCGTTGGCGAATTCCTCCATATCGAAAGTCTCTTTCTCTTTGAAGAATTCCAACGAGCGGTTCAACAGGTCGATTTGGTCGGCTTTTGACACCTCAAACTGTTCAGGCAACGCCTTGGTGACGAAGTTCTTGGCCATGGCCATCACATTCTGCGTGTTGGCATACTCGTCCTTGCGCTGACGCACATGCAGGAAGTCGTCAATCCAGTATTGCGCCTCAATGCCTTTGTTGGTGTTATCGACCACCGCCACCACATAGCCGTTTTCACATTCCTTGTTGAAAATCAAGCAGCCTTTGTCCAACTTCTTGATATTGATGCCCTGCTCGCTTTCCAAATTGAAATTGCCCCCTTCGCGCAACACCTTCAAGAAAGTGTCCTTGTTTTCCGACTTGAACAAGCCCACGGCATCCACGGTATCGCCATCCACAATGCAGTCTTTGAAATAGACCGTGTAGAACTCACCACCTTTGATTTTCGGGTGAGTGCTTTGGTCGTAAAGATGCTTGGCAAGATTCACAGACTGTTCATACAGTGTTTCAGGATCTTCAAAGATTTGAGAGGCTGCTCCATAGACCACATTGTATTCAATACCACTGTCGTGGTAGAGTTGGAAGTATTCTTCGGAGGCGAAAGGTGACAGGAAATAATTCACCAATAATCCTTTGACATTGTCATCAACAACAAGTGTTGTTTCTGATAAATGCAGACCTTCATCGGCAGACTTATTGCCAACGACATGAAGAGCAACATATTTTAACGATGAATTTTCACTATATATCATTTCTTTTCTGTTTTTCTAATCAAAACATAAAACAATTTAGTAAATTGAAATGTATCTATAACAAACCAAACAACTAATCCACAAAAAACTCCAATTAAGATTGTCTTAGCAATTTGAATCAGCTGTGGACTTAGCAAACTTTTAATGGTCTGAAAATCAGCATAGCCTATTAAATACGAATACAACGACAAGACGAAAGATATAATTACAATTCTTTTATTAAAATCAATAAATCTATTATATAATTTATCCCTACTCATCATCCATTTGATGGTTTCGCTATTTCCTTGGAGAATAATACCTAAAAAAGTAAGTAAAAAGCCAAAAGCACACATGCCAATAGAAGGAAACTCAATAATAAAGGGTTTCCAATGAGAAAAAGTCGGATGGATAGCCCCAATAATGCAGCAAACTACTATTCCCGCAAGCAATCCGCCAATCTTTTCCCACCAGTAACTAATTGTTTTACCAAATATTTTCATCTCATTCTCCACTTAATTGACGAAATTCTGGCAGCAACTTGTTATACAAGTCCGAAATGCCAGCAATTCTATCTGATTGTTGAACATCGGAATGAACCTGAATGTCAGGTATTTTGAAATATTCGTTGAAGGAATCTGCCAAAATATCTATCGGTTTGCATTTTTTGGGATCTTCACTATCATAAGTATATCCTTCAATTCTTAATTGTTGAACATTGAATCGATGACCTCTTTCAGCAATGTTCAGTTTAACAGCATCTACCAACCCTTTAACCATAGAATGGCTAAGTCCCATTGGATTCACTTTCTTCTGCAAAGCTACTTGCTCAATAGTTATTGTATTCGCATTGCTTTGTACACCCATATTAATTTGGTGCTTTATTAAATTATTGTATAAAGAATCGCTATTTTCTTCAAAACAATTCATCAATTCCGTTGGGGCATAAAGCTCTATTGAGATTTTCTTGTAATAGTCCATTTGCAACATTCTTTGATATTCGTTGGCTCGAATAACAGGAGGAAAACTTAAGTCAAAACGGACATTGTCTTCTTCTTCATTCCAATAGTGATAAACAAAGTCTCTAAATTGATTAGGAAAACACCCATTTTTGTTGACTTCATAAAGAAGAATATTTCTTCTAACATCATATAAAAGGATATTTGCATAAGCAAAGCCTTCTTCTTCTGGATTAATACTAACTTGAGAATAAGTTCCTGTATTTTTATTCCTTTTCGGTGGAATATCTGAATCCTGTGTCGTAACAATGATTGCCATCATACAATCAGGTATTCGACAAGACAAGAGTGTAAAGTTGAAAATTTTCTCATTCAAGCGAAACTCCCTACTATTCATATAGTTCAAAATGTCCGCAAATTGAACCTTTTGGGTTTCTCCTTCTGCATATCTGAAATTCACAGATAACACATCAACACTTCTTCTTTTATTAGCCATATTATTATTTGATATTATTCTCCTATCACTTCCTCCATCATCTTCACAGCCTCCTGCTCCTTCAAATACGCCTGATAGCGTAGCTCGTTTGCTTCCAACACTTTGTCGTTTATCTCTTTTTGCTTCGATTCGTTTTTGAGGAGTGGAATCTCGACTTTATATAGCATAGACGTTTCCATTGCATCCACCACACCACCATAGATATGTCGTCTTATTAGTTCACAACCATAATCTGTGTTTAAGAAAGAATAAACATATCCTGCAATATTATCAGGTAACCGTATATTTATAATGTTGTCACTTATAACCTTATCTTCAAAATGCTGTGGAGCTAACACGACAGCACCGATTGTTCCTCTAGAAGGTGTTAATATGTTATTCTTGTAAATCCTTAATTCTCCCTCAATTTGTTTTTTATGAATCGACTTAGATAGATATTTTTCTGTAATAGGATTAAGGTTAAACAAGTCTCTACCTCCTAAAAATTGAACGCCGTTGCTTAAATCTACATATGTACGACTAAATCTACCCGGTAAAACTATATCATTAGCCACTGTTCCCAATAGTACTAACTCTTTAGAATTACATTTGATAGCACTTATGATATTTTGAATAATTGGCGTATGATACGAACAATCCAACCTCAAATTCAAACCGCTCAGTTTGGTTGTATAGTTCCGTAAATCAACGCTTTCGTCAAAATATTTCGGCTTTAATTGCTCAATGGGCGGAAGATGAAGTTCTTCATAAAGAATACGCTCAGCCTCATCCATCAATTCGTTGGACTGGTCGCGTAGGTCGTATGATTCGACAACCAAATTGTGAATTTTCTGCTTTATCAATTCTGGTGCATTGGGAATGATGATGTTTTTCAGATGCTCCGGCTCAATGTGCTGAATTACGGCACCATAATTGTTAATCTGTAACATTTGCTGTCCAGTCGGCGTACAGAAATATGCATACACATAGCCTAAATCACAATCCGAATTAAAGAAAACCCTTATTACATCATCTGAATAGACTTTCCCGATAGTAGTTTTGGAAGAAATAGCACACTTGCCTATTGTTCCAGAACGCGACAACAGCAATGAGTATGGTTTGATTTCTACCCCCTTAATGCTACTATATGTTTTTTCGGAAATGAATTTTGAAGGATTAGGATGGATTTCACCTAACTGAGATGGCAGAAAAAAAGGAACACCTTCCCCCTTCTCAACATATATTCGTTTAAAGCGTCCTGGATACGAAGCCTCTTTTATCAAGCCATCTTTCCCCCACAAATGAACATATCCGTAGCGAGAGTGCTCCACTTTGTATTTGGCAGCTTTGGCTTCAAGATTGAAAGCACTGGCCTCCAAACGGGTGTTGTTGGAAAACACTTCCGAGAGCGCCACCGAAGTATATTTCAAGGGATCAGGTGCCAAGGGATTGATTTCCTCAACCACCTCCGTCTGCAGCTTATAAGCGAGATTTCCAGTTACCATGCTATACCCTCCTGTTCTTTCCATTTGGCAAACACATCTGCCACCAAAACTGTCTGGTCGTTCACGCCTTTTTCCTGTCGTGTTTCCTTGCGATATACCACATTGCCGTCCGAATCCTTCTCTGCAACCGTCTCTTCCTTTTCGGTCATGATAATATTTCCTTTTTCATCACGCTTGAAAATGATGTTGCCGCGTTTGTCATGGCCGATATGGTCAATCATGGTCATAAAAATGTTGTAGTCAATGATTTGCCCGCTCTTTTCCTCGTCATCGATCTCCTTTTGGGTTTTCTTTTGCAAGAAAAGTATAGAACATTGTGTGCCATTATGCGGCTGGAAGGCATCAGCGTGCAAATCCACACTGGCGATAATGCGCGTTTTCTTGATCAGCCAATAGCGGATATATTCCAAACCAGGAGAACCCAAAATGCTGTCGGGTAAAACAATGGCTGTTCGGCCACCTTCCTTCAGCAATTGCAGAATCCTTTCAATGAAAAGCTGTTCTGGCGGCACACTACTTTGCAAACGTGCTGTTTGATGCCAATTACCATTTTCGTCTTTCTGCCAGATGTGTCCCAAATCAAACTGTTCCAACACTTGGGTGTCTCGAATGGGGATTTTTGATCCGAAAGGAGGATTGGTGACAATCACATCAAAGAAGCCTATCGTGGTATGATTCTTAATCGTTTTCTTTTGGATATGAAGTGCTTCCGCTAAATGGGTTTTAGTCTTATCGTCCCACTCTTGTGGCGGCAGCAACGTATTCATCTGCAAGATGTTGCCACTACCGTCATTGTTCATCACCATGTTCATTTTGGTGGCTTTCACTAGGTCAGGATTGATGTCGAATCCGAAGAAATTCTCTTTCGCTGTTTCCGAAATCTTTTCGTTGTAGGCTTTCTGTATCTCGTTGCTCCAAGATGCCTTTTCGCCATACAACTCTTCGAAACGTTCTCTCAGCCGTTCAATCACTTTGTTCATGGCTGTCACCACAAAACCGCCCGTACCGCAACTACTGTCCAGCACTTTTTCGTTGTCCTTCGGATTAATCATATCCACAGCCATCTTCATCACATTGCGCGGTGTGAAAAACTCGCCACGGTCGCCACGAAGGTTCGCACCCACAATTTCCTCGTATGCTTTACCCTTGATGTCAATGTTTGTGTTGAGCAAAGCGTATTTCTGAAGTTCTGCAACAAGAAAAGTCAACGTTCTTGGGGAAAGCTTGATGGTATCGTTCTCATCAAATATTTGCGCATTCTTTTTCTTTACTTCCTCAAAAATCTTGGAGATACGGTTATAAACGCTGGCTTGTCCGTCTTTGTAATTGCGTTCCTTTGAGGTGGTATAGAATTGGATTGGCTCAAGCAAGTTGCGTTCATCATGTATCTTGCAGAAAATCACTTTCAAGAACTCGAAAAACGCAGGCTGTTTTTGCAAACCTTCATTAATGTAAATGATGTTGTGGCAAGTCCTGAAGGTGAAAAGCAGATTGTCGTCAAACGCTTTTTTCAGCGTATTGCGATTGGGGCGTTCGTTTTCGTCCGTCGTTCCGTCAGCAGAAGGAATGTCATTATACTCATCGAAAGTAAAATGTCCCGTTTCGTCCACGTTCTTCTTGAAAACAGTCTTGTGCAAACCATTGGTCCACATACCCCATTCACAATTATTGCAAGCAGACATGTATGATCTCAACTGCTCTAAACCATTGTCTTTGTCCGACGGTTTTACTGCCTCTTTCTTGCATTCGATGATGATGGAAATGTTTTGCTGGTCCTTTTTCTGTTCATCAGTAACGCCTTCAGGGAAGATTACTATATCAGCACGTTTCCTACCCGATCCCATCTGAACAGGATATTCAACGGAAATGCGTTCTTTGGAATATTTGTGTTCGTTCACCAACCGCTTCTCAACAGTTTGGCGCACATATTCTTCCGGCGTGTCGTTACGGATAGTTCCGTCAACATAGTCCCGGACTTTCCCTTCGGGGATGATTAAAATTGTATTACTATTCATTTACACATTATTCATATTCACTCTTTAAAAGAGCAAAAAAGTGTGCAAAAATAGCAAAAAAGACAACTTATTCTGCAATCATCTATATTTTTTCTGCAAAGTTTCGTTTTGTCTCCAAGTCTAAAACTACAATTAAACAGCACAATAATCTCACGTATGCGGAGAGAGTCAGGGCAAAATAACCCTCGGCACGAGGGAGATTCCGATCACTTCGTTCGCAGAATGTCGGTACGCACACACGGACAAAAGGGATGGGATACGAGCACCCGCAACCGCATTGTTGCGTCTCTTCAAGACGCTACCCCACCGTCCGCACCCGCCACCCCCAGACTGCGCAACTACGTTGCTTAGTCTGGGGTTATGGGGATTTCGTGCCGCTGGCACGAGGGCCTGGAACGTATGTGCAAACGAGATTCACCGATTATCGGTCACCTGTAGGGCTGCCGCAATGTAGGGATGCCGCAATGCGACAGCCCTACAACGTGCGATGACCAGACAACGTGTGGTGACCGAACAACATCCGACAGGTTGTCGCAATGCGAGCCCCCACAACGTCCGGAAATCCAACAACGCACGACACCCCTCTAAAACCAAAATCCCTGCGAAACCCCGCCCTTAAAAATTAACAATTCAAAATCCAATTGTAAAATTAAGACACAGAATTGTTTGGCAGACAACGAGATGCGGAATTTTAAGAAAACCCTTGACAAGAGGTGGTTTTTGGTGTAAATTTGCCGCGTTATTTATGTTAAACCTAAAACAAATCAATTTATGGCAAAAATTATTGTTGACAAAAACGAAATTTCGGTAATCAATGTCGGTGCCGATGATTTCATCTCGCTGACAGACATGGCAAAAAGCCAATTTCAGGAGCACATCATTTTCAAATGGCTAAGTCTGAAGAATACGATTGACTACATTGGCGAATGGGAATCGCTGTACAATCCAAATTTTAATTATACCGAATTCGGTACAATTAGAAACGCAGCAGGGAGCAACAGCTTTGTGCTGTCCACTAAACAGTGGATTGAACGGACGAAAGCCATTGGCATATTCGCGAAAGCGGGTCGCTATGGCGGAACCTACGCGCACAAGGACATTGCCTATCATTTTGGCATGTGGATTAGTCCCCGTTTCCAGCTGCTTTTAGTGAGAGAGTATCAAGCTTTGCAAGCGGAAAAGCAGAAACAATTGGGATGGTCGGCTAAACGAGAGTTGGCAAAAATCAACTACCGAATCCACACCAACGCCATCAAAGAGAATCTCATCCCTCAAGAACTGACCCAGCAACAAATATCGATTATTTATGCGGAAGAGGCAGATGTGCTGAACATGGCGCTTTTCGGAATGACGGCCAAACAATGGCGGGATTCCCATCCCGACCTGAAAGGGAACCTTCGCGACTACGCCACCATCAACCAACTAATATGCCTGTCAAACCTTGAGAGCCTGAATGCGGTGTTCATTTCGGAAGGGATTTCACAATCCGAACGCCTCGTCAAACTTAATCTTATAGCCATTCACCAGATGCAAATCCTTGAGATGACATCGGAAAGAAAGATGCTGAAATGAGATTTCCGCATCATTGTTGCGTGCATTCCGCACGCTGACGAAGTGTCCGCACCCGCCTACCCCACACTGCGCTCACCATTCCGCCGACGACAGGAGGCGGAACCTCCTACTTGCTAGGGCACGCAACCACATTATTGGGATTCCGTGCAGCTGGAACAAGGAGCCGCCAAAATTCGTATCTTCGCGCCGTTGTTTATTATGACCCTACAAGAACTTAAAAAGAGATACTACCAGACTGAATCAGAGGCGCTTGCGAAGTCGTTGGACGCGAAAGGGCCCGGTTCGGTTGTGGCCATTAATGGCGTGAAAGGCTCCGCGCTCGCCTTCATCGCGGCACAAACGGCGGAGAAAATCCGGGAGACGCTGCTGTTCGTGTTCCGCGACAGCGAGGAGGCCGCCTTCTTCTACAACGACATGGAGGTGATGCTCGACGACCGCAGTAACACTCTGCAGGACAAGCGGGTACTCTACCTGCCGTCGTCCTACAAGCGCAACAGCCGCTACAGCGAGACCGACTCCTCCAACGTGAAGCTCCGCGCCGAAATCCTCCACAAACTGTCGATGCCCGACACGCAACCGCTCATCCTCGTCTCCTACCCCGAAGGCGTGGCGGAAACCGTTGTCACACAGGACTATATCGACCGAAAGTCCTTCTCCGTGAAGCGCGGCGAGGAGATGCTCACCGACGATTTCCTCAACAAACTCTACGAACTGGAGTACCTGCCGGAGGACTTCGTCTATGAACCCGGACAGTTCGCGTGGCGCGGTAACATCTTCGACATCTTCTCCTACTCCGAAGAGTACCCCATCCGTATCGAGTTCGAGGGCGACCGCATCGACTCCATCCGCTTTTTCAACCCCGAAACGCAACTCTCTGTGCGTGAGGTGGATCAGGTCTATATCATGACCCCTATTGAGCAGAAAGAGTCCGACGGCGGCGACCGCGTGCCGCTCTTCTCCGT
>Ga0310696_10009006_pt1 | contig 11588 bp, 17 predicted proteins | sample AusTroGonzalo_MG_4_FD_203885 | JGI IMG/M metagenome (GOLD analysis project Ga0310696, IMG submission 203885) | Bovine rumen microbial communities from tropical cattle in Woodstock, Queensland, Australia - Gonzalo_02 (v2) (version 2) | ecosystem: Host-associated > Mammals > Digestive system >...
ATTTTAGGGGGTGTAAAATGTTTTTTGCATTCCTGGAATACCAGGGAATGTATAAAGATATTACAAGATCCGTGCGAAGCCCCAAAACGAAAGTAAAAGAATTTAAGCGTGATTCCCTGGAAAGGGAAGATGTATTACGGATCCTTGAAAGCATAGACACCAGCACCGAAACGGGCAAAAGGGACTATGCCTTATTGCTTGCGTGCGTGTCTTGTGGTTTCCGTATTATTGAATTGCAACGGGCGGATATAGGGGATATTGAAACCCACGCCGGGGAACGCCGCTTGTATATCCGGGGCAAAGGACACCACGAAAAAGACGATTACAAAAAAATTGAAGCGGAATTATGGCAAGCCCTGGATGATTACTTAACCACCAGGGGAACAAAAGAAAAGGACGCCCCGTTGTTTGCCGCCGTTGCTTCAAACGCAAAACCAGGCGGCGGAAGGCTTACGGAACCCAGCATTTCCCGCATAATGAAAGGCGTATTAAAAAAGGCGGGGTATGATTCCCGGCGCATTACGGCGCATTCCTTACGGCATACAAGCGTAACCCTTGACCGCAAGGCGGGTGCTTCCCTGGAAGAAGCAAGCAAACACGCCCGGCATTCTTCAATAACGATCACGCAAAGATATGACCACGCATTAGAAAAGGCGGAAGCAAAAGACGAACGCCGCATAATGGATTATCTTTTTAACGGCGAAACCGCAAAAGATACGGAAACCCAGGCGGCGGAAATTATGGCAAAGATACCAGCAAGCAAAAGGGCGAAGGCATTAGAACTTCTTGAAGCCTTTGCATTATAACCACCACGAAAGGAAGGCAAAATATGGACGAAAAAAAGAAAAGAATGTTTACCCTGGAATTGACCGACAAGGAAGCACTTGAATTTATTGAAACGTGTTTCCGGGACGGTACAACCCCGGCGGAAGTGCTGGAAAGTTTTGTGTGCGATCTTACCGGGATCGGACGCACACGGGGAAGTGATGAAAGAATGTATGCCGGGCAATATTACGAACGTTGCGGCTATGGCTTCTTCCTTTCCGGCGAATACCGCACCTTCACGCAATGGCTTTTAAGCGAATACGGGGGCTATTCCTTAACAGAAATTATTGATTCCCTGGATGATATAAAAGACTTTGAAGAAGAAATAGCATACTTGCAAGAACACCCGGAAGAATGCGAAGAAGGCGAAATTGAAGACCTGGAAGCGGAAATAAAGGGAAGTAATGAAAACATTGAACGATATTACCAGGAATACAAGGAAAGCACCACAAACCCCGACACGCTGGAAGAAGGTATAAAGGGCGTGCGTGAATACCTGGCAATTATAAATCAATTTAAGGAAGGGGGCGCAATATGAACAACGGCAAACACCCCGGCGGAAGACCACGGAAAGAACTTTCCGGGAACGTAACCCAGGAACCCGGAAACGGCACTTATTACACCGTAGACGAAGCGGCGGCATTGCTGGGCGTACACGTTAGAACAGTACAAGCCCGCTTGCGTGACGGCACATTAAACGGGAAGAAACTTTCCGGCGTGTGGCGCATTTACAAGGATTCATTGAAGGCGTAAAACCCCTTCAATGCAAAAGTATAGGCAAACCTTAACATTAAAAAAAGGGGGGGATTTTATGGCGAAATGTGATTTTAATTGTGACGCTTGCAAAAGAACACTTTGCACCCAGGGAAATCCAACATTAGAACCCACGCCGGAAGAACTTTCCGAATTGCTGGAAGACCTGGAAAAAGAAATACCACCAACAAAGAAAGGGGATTGAAAGAAAAATGATAATTACCATTGCGGCACAAAAAGGCGGCGTTTCAAAAACCACCACGGCGGCGGCAATAGCCCAGGCATTGACCTATAAAGGGAAAAGCACCCTTTTAATTGACGGGGACGCACAAAAAAGCGCAAGCCTTATTTACGGGGCGGATGAAAACGGCACCGGGGGAACGTATAGCCTTATTATGGGAACCGAAAAAGCGGAAAATCTGATACAAGAAACACCAGCCGGAAACATTATTCCGGCAAGCCCGCTTCTTGACCGCCTGGACGTTGAATTAAACAACAAACCGGGGCGGGATTCCTTCTTAAAGGCTGGGCTTGCGCCGATAAAAGAAAACTATGATTGCATAGTGATAGACACCCCGCCAGGGCTGGGAACGTGTCTTGTGCAAGCATTAACGGCGGCGGATTCTGTTATAATACCTTTGCTTTGCGATCCGCAAGCATTACAAGGGCTTCACCAGGTAACGGAAACAATTGAACAAGTGCGGAAGTATTGCAACCCCGCCTTGAAAATATCCGCCGTTGTGCTTACTCAATACCAGGCAAGGGCAACGCTTACCCGGCAATATGAAGAACTGATAAAGGAACAATGCCAGGAAATGGGCTTATACCTTGCGGAAACAAGAATACGGCGTGCAATTGCATTGCAAGAAGCCCAGGCAAGCCGGGAAAGCCTATACAATTACAATGCGGATTGTAACCCGGCGGCGGACTATATGGCATTATGTGAAGAAATAGGACTATTAACACCAGCAAAGAAAAAGAAAGGAAGGTAAAAAGGCAATGGCAACAAAGAAAAAAGATTTTACGGCGGCGGATAGGAACAAATATTCCGGCATAATTGGCGGAATTGACACCGAAAACACCAGCGACACCGAAACCACCACAACCACCACGCCCAGGCATTACAACCGCCTGGATCCCAGGGAAGAAGCACCGAAGGAATACCGCTTCACGGCAAGAATGCCGGGCGAATACGGACGCTTCCTTAATGAACTTGCTTACCAGCGAAGAAGCACCATTACGGCGGAATTGCAAAGGCTTGTTGCGGAAGAAATGAAGCGACACCCGGAAATATTGGCTTCCCTGGATGAACTGAACGATTAAAAAGGGGGAAATAATGGCTATGAACACCGATAAAAAGAATACTTCTTCCATTCCGGCGGAAAAATTCACCAGCGAAGATATAAAGGCATTGCGGGAATATGTGGATTCCCTGGAAGAATTAACCCAGGAAGAACCGCAAGGCAAATTAACCCCGGAAGAATGGGAAGAAGCAATGCAAGAAATACACCGCACGGGCAATATTCCGGCAAAATACAAGGGGCGTATTGCGGAAAATGAAGTAGAAATAACAAGCACCGTAAAAACAGAAATGGACAAGCACGGGAATGTTATTTTAGACGATAACGGGGAACCTAAATACAAGCACGTTGTTTTTGATACGCCTAAAAAAGAAAAGGCATATTATGACATTGTGGAAGAAGAACACAACCGCAAAATTGCCGTGCTTCAAAACAAGTACCACGATGTAATGTTAAAGGCGATCTTAAACACCCCGCAAGACATAAAAGAAGAAAAGGGCTTCCTTCCCGTGCTGGATTTAATAAAAGAACTTCTGAAAAATCCTATTGTTTTGCGTGAACTTGAAAAAGAAGCGGCGGCGGGGCAATTAACCACCCTGGCACCCCTGGGAAGCGTACCGAACGGGGATTCCCTCAATTGGCTTTTCCGTGTTATCAATTCCAGCAAGGGCGGGCGTATAGTGCAAGATAACCCGGCAAACCGTCACGAAGAAATTACCGCCCAGCACCACGGGGACAAGGTAACATTTACCAGGAAGAACAAGCAAAACGGAACAACGGCAATTGTTGAAATTGACCAGGCGGACAAGTATTTAAGCAAAACGAATAAGACCTTTACGAAGGTATTGTTATTCACGCTTCAAAAAATGACCGCCCAAAACTTCCCGCTTGAAGTGGGCTTTTCCCTTCAAGAAATGGTAGAACTGGGAATGTATACAACCACCAGCAACGCCGGGCGTGCCGTAAAAGACTTTTTCGCACAACAAAAATTAACCACCCTTTCCGGCACCGTAAAAAAAGGAAAGAAGACCGTAAAAGAAGAAGGCGGCGTGCTTTTCTATCATTACCGCCTGGAAAATGGTTTTGTGAAATTATCGGTAAATGAAAACTTCAATATGGAATTTATAGCAAACTATTTTACGGTATTTCCCCGCTTTGCTTATAGGTTAAGCAATAACGCCTTTTCCCTTGTGCGTTATATTTTCTTCCTTGCAAGACAAAACACCCAGGCAATAAAAGACAAGGGAACCTTTACAATAAGCCTGGAAGCCGTACGGGATAACCTGGGCTTGCCCGCCCCGGATGAAGTGAAAAACCGCAAATATAGGCAACACATTATAGATCCTATTGAAGCGGCAATAGATGAAATTGAAATAAAATTACAAACCGTGCCGGAAGCGAAGGAATACGGATTCACTATTACACCATACGGAACGGAAACAAAAAATATAAATAAGTGGCTTCAAGGGTACCTGGAAATAGGATTGAAGGGGGACTTTGCGGAAACCTTTGTGCGGCTGGCAACAAAGGCGGAAAAAGACCGCACACAATGGGAAAAGGTAAAGCAAGCCGAACTTGCCAAAATTGCCGCAAGAACGGAAGCCAGGGAAAACCAGGAAGACACACCAAAAAGCACCCGAAAAAGAAGAAAAACCACATAAAATCATTTTAGGGTGCAAACACCGTGCGCAATTTATAGTATTCACTTGAAAAAATGGGGCTATATATTGCGCCGGGAACCCTATTAAAAAATCATTTTAGGGTGCAATTAAATCATTTTAGGGTGCAATTAAATCATTTTGGGGTGCAATCCATTCATTTTAGGGTGCAAAATTTTTTTCCAGGAAACCCCGAAAGCAGCATAAAATAAGGATTTTTGGCACTTTTCACGGCGGGGCGTTTTGTGATAATAGATAATCAATAGATTATCAATTGATTATTAACAACGCACGCCCGCCCGCTTGCGGCGGCGGGCTTTGCTATAATAGGGGAAGCCGATAAAAGAAGCACCAGGAAGGAACCTTCTTTTTATAGGCACCATAACACCACACGGAAAGGGGGGCAAGGTATGAAAGCAAGGGAACGCCCAGAAACAAAAAAAGGGCGGTACAACCACCACGAAGCACCGCCCAGGCTATGAACACCCACCAGCAAAAGGGGCATTAAAGCCCTTTCAATATAACACATAATGAAAGGATATGAAAGATATATGAAAAGAGAAGAAGCAAGAAAAGATATTAACGCAAGACCGCTTACGGATTTTATTTCCCTGGAAATGTCACGGAAAGCGGGGCGCAATATGTATAAATGCCCGGTATGCGGAAGCGGATCCGGCAAGAACGGAACGGGCGCACTTTGTATTTACCCGGATTCAAACCGTGTTATCTGTTTTTCCGGCGGGTGCTTTTCCGATAAAGGGGAAGACACTTTAGGGGCATTGCGTATTATATGGCAATGCGAAGAAACGGAAGCCCTTGAACGTGCGGGCTATTCCCTGGAATATGAAGCACCCGCACCAGCGCACCAGGAACACAAAGAAAACAATGAACACCAGGCGGAAGCCCCGGCGGACTATTCCTTATTTTATCGGAAATGGCACCAGGACTTGAAGGAAAGCCCGGAAGCCCTGGAATACTTGCACGGAAGGGGCATTACGGATGATTCAATAGAACGCTTTAACCTGGGATATTGTGCAACCTGGAAACATAGCAAGGCGGGGGCGCAAGTATCACCCACAAGAAGAATTATTATTCCCAGGACAAAGGGAACCTATACCGCCCGAAATATTGACCAGCCCCGGAACGAATGGGAAGAAGACTATATAAAACAAGTACAAGGAACGCAAAAAGCCTTATTTAATGTGGACGCCCTGGACGGGGCGGAAACGCCGATAATATGCGAAGGGGAACTTGACGCAATAAGTTTATACCAGGCGGGGGCGGCTTCCGTTGTTGCGATCGGAACCACCAGCAACAAAGAAACCTTTGTAGCGGAAGCAAAGAAACACCCGGAAGCCGTGTTTATACTTGCTCTGGATAACGATCCGGCGGAAGAAGAAACGCCGGACGCACCAGCCCGGAAGACCTGGAAGGGACAAAAAACGCAAAAATGGATTGCGGAACAATTAACGGCGGCGGGGCTTGCGGTAATAAATGAAGATCCGGCGAAGATATACGGCGAAGCGAAGGACGGGAACGAAGCATACAAGAATAACCCGGAACGGCTGGGAAAAGTTATTGCATACCTTCAAGGAAAAGCCCAGGAATTAAAAGCCGGACGGGATGAAGAACGCAAGGAAGAATTGCGCAAGCGTACCGGGGAAGGAATGCTTGAAGACTTCCTTTTATCGGTAACGGATCCCGGCAAGCGTACCTTTGAACCTATACCCACGGGAATTAAAGATATTGACCGGGCATTAGAAGGCGGATTTATTAGAAAAACTGTTGTTACCCTGGGCGCAATGCCTGGAATGGGTAAAACTGCCGTTGCGCAATGGATTTTTGAAAACATAGCGAAAAACGGGCAAGATGTAATATATATCAACCTGGAAATGTCACGGGAACAATTGCTTGCAAGAAGTATAAGCCGTATTGCCTGGAAATATTACAAGAAGGACTTTTCCGCCCTGGATATATTGCGGGGGTATTCCTGGACGGATGAACAAAAGGAAGCAATAACGGCGGCGGCTGGAATATACAAGGCGGAAATTGCCCCGCATTTCATTTATAACCCGGACGGGGTAGACAACAAGATAAATAATATCTTATCGGCAATGGAAGCGGAAACGGCACGCATTAAAGCCCAGGGAAAACCCGCCCCGCTTGTTTGCATAGATTACCTTCAAATGATCGACACCGGGGCAAATGACAAAATAGACGGCTTGCAAAATGCTATAAAACGCCTTAAAGACTTTGCGATAGAAAAAGGAACCGTTGTTTTTCTGATAATCGCAAACAATAGGGCAAGCAATAAAAGCGGCACCGTTGAAATGGAAAGCGGAAGGGACACCAGCGCAATTGAATATACCGGGGATGTAATGTTAGGGCTTGCATATACGGCTATTGAAGACCGCCGGAAATACGAATGCGGGGAAGACAAGAACGGGAAACCACTCTATGCGGAATATGACCTTGAAACAATACGCCGGAAGAAAAAGGAAGCCAGGGAAGCCGGAAAGGATATTCCCGCCGTATGTAATGAAATATCCTTGAAGGTATTAAAAAATCGTTTTGGCGAAGCGGAACGCCGGGCAAGGCTTATTTTTGACGGTAAGCATACAACTTTTAACCAGGAAGAATTGAAATACAAGCCGGAAGATTTTACGAACGGGGAAAGCGAAAACCCTTTTGTGTAATATCTGAAAGAAGCACCAGGAAAGCGGATTCCTTCACGGGATCCGTTTTTTTGTATAACAAGTTATACTTTTTATTCCTGGATATAATGCAAAGACGGCGGGGGGATAGTATAGCATAAAAAAGACCATTGCGGCGGGCAATGTAAGTTTTTGCAAGTTTCTTGTAAGAAATGGTAAGCCACGCACCAAAAAGAAAGTATAACTTGTTATACCTTTTAAGCATATAGCCCCAAAAACGCCCAGGAAGCCCCGTAAAGGGGTTTTATTTTTTAGGTATAGTTTTATACCACCCAGGCACGGAAAACGCCGTACAAGGCAAAATACAAAGCCGTTTTTTGCTGGAATGTGAAAAAGGGACAAAAAGGAACGTTTTGAATACGTTTTAGGGGTGCTTCTTGTGATGATCGTAAGGAACCTTCCTTCTTTCCGGCGGATAACCTGGAAGGGCATTTTACCCGGCAAAAATCGGAAGAAAACGGCAATTTTTCCGAAAACCGCCGAAAATTGCATACCAGGAAGGGGGCGTAACCGTTACAAGGACACCAGGAAAGACAAGCCCGCCGGGGTGTTTTTTCAATGTTAAGGTTTGATAGTACCTATACATTGAACACAAAATGCACCAAAAACACACAAAATATTCATTGTGTTTATTATTGTTGATATATACAATATGTTGTAGTATAATAATAACAAGAAACATAATAAACACCACACGCACCATTGACACCAAAAACACCAGCAAAAGAAAGGGGAAATTATGAGAATTAACGGAATTGAAAAGGATTTTTTGAAGGAAGTAAGGGACGCACGCCCGGAAGATTGCAAAACGATCATTGCGGCACTTTACGCATTGGAAAACAGAAAAGGCAAAGACGGGGAATTAACACCCCTGGGAATGCTTACCGGGGCAATTGTGGAAGAACTCACAATGAACGGCGTTTTGAAAATGAAATACGGGAAGGAACCTTGCGCCGATGTATAAAGAACACTATGAATTGCACAAGGTTAGAAACCCGCAAGACCTGGGACAACCTGGGAAGCCGTATTGCGTAAAACACTATATACCAAAAGACGGCGGAACCTGGATTGCGTGCGGGGGAATAAAGTATTTTGAAACCCAGCCGGAAGCGGAACGCTTCTTAAATGCCCAGGAAGACCGAATAAAAGCAAGGGAAGGGGCGAATGTATGAAAGATATTACAAAAAGAATTGAAGCCCTGGAAAGCGAAATAAAGGCACGCACGGGGGCAAGTTTTACCGTTTATTACAAGGACGGAACCACCCGGCAAATACACCCAGGGGAAGCAATAGCGTTAAGCCTAAACGAAGCGGACAAAATAGAACGTTTTGAAGAAAACGAAGGCGGAAACAATGGCGGGATCCTTGAAGGGCTGGCAAATGCACTTCTTCTTCCCGGTGAATAAAAAGAAAGGACGGTTTATTTTATGAGTGAAAAAAGAAAAGAAATGAGTGAAGCCGCAAAGGAAGCACGCAACGCATATAAAAGACGCTGGGCGAAAGAAAACCCGGACAAAGTGAAAGCCGCAACCCGCCGTTATTGGGAAAAGAAAGCCCAGGCGGAAAAGTTGAAGGAAGCGTAAATAATGGCAAGTAGAAAAAGGCTTACGGATGAAGAAATAATAGCGGCTTTAATTGCGCAAGGCAGCATAAAAGGGGCGGCGGCTTCCCTAAAATGCACCGCAAGAACGCTATATGATCGGATGAAAAAGCCGGAATTTAAGACGCTATACACCCAGGCAAAGGCGGATATTTTGAAGACCGCAACGGCAAAACTTCAAGGGAACCTTTGCGGGGCAATTGATACCCTTGCGGAAATTATGAAGGATGAAGAAACCGCAAAACAAACAAGGGTAAATAGTGCCGTTTCTATCCTTCAATATGCCGCACGATTTACGGAAACAACGGATATTATTGAACGCCTGGAAGCGATAGAAAAAGCCCAGGAAACCACCAGCAAATTATAAATTAAAGGGGGCGGGGTATGACGCTTGAAAGCATAAAAAGGCGAATAAACAAAGTACAAAATAACACCAGCAACGGCGAAGCCCTGGCAATGGTAGCGGGTGCAATAGATCGGAAGGCATATTATGACGAATTGACGGAAGAAGAAAAGAACGCATATTGCGCATATTACGGCACCGAACGGGAAGCCCTGGAAGAAGTAAACCGCTATATCCTGGGAACGTTACATTTCCAGGTTGAAAGGAAAGCCGAAAAATTAACAGAAACACAATTCCGGGAACGTGTGCGGGAAGTTGAAGAAATAATACAAGGTATGATTGCCGAATACAACGCCCCGGAAGAAAAGGCGAAGCGTGAAACGGAATACCAGGAATTGCAAGAAATAGGGGCGTTGCGAAAAGCGGCGTTTGAACGGGGCGAAAGTATGAACAATTACCCGTTACCCTGGGAAGAAAAGGGGGCGTAAAAATGAACACAAGTGTATTAAAACGGCTGGATGAAATTGAAAAGAAATACAAGCAAGATCCTTTAATTGTTCTTGCTCGTACTGATTCCGGCGAAGAATTAAAAACTACAATGCGGGAATGCCTGGAAAGTGAAAACTTGCATTTTGAAAAAGTGATTGCCGGAAGTAGTCTTCAAGACCTGGATTTACTCTTAAAGGCAATGCAAGAAGAAGCGGAAAAGGCGGAAGGGGGAAACAATGAAAATAAATGAATTTATTGATTCCCTGGGCATAGAAAAAGACAAGGCGGAAGCAATAAAAACCGCAATAAAAAAAGATTCCTTTTATCGGAATATCCTTTACAAAGTGGGCGTTTCACCCGTTGTAATTGAACGGATAATACAAGCCACGGACACCGCCGAAATTGACGAAACCCAGGAAGAAATATTAACGGAAAAAGCCCGTGTAGAATGGGCGGCGTTTATCCAAAATAAAGGGGTTAGGGGACACCCCTAAAAATACGCAATGGACGCCCAGAAGCAGTGCTTGCGTTTTTGCCTTGTGTTCCCTACAAGGCAGTGCTTGCGAAAACAAAAAATATATGAAAGTGAGGATAACAAGAAATGATTAAAAATACTGATTTATTTTATACCAGGGCGAAAGAATACCAGGACAAGCGCAAGGGTATTATTGACGCTTACGAAGACCGCATAAAGACACTTGAAACGGCAAAAGGAAGTAAATATTTTGACGATGAAAGCAAGAAGGCGGAAGACACCAGGGACAAGGCATTAACCGCCTTGAAGGACGAATACGGCGAATATTTCCGCATTTCCCTTGACGCTATGAGCAAGGCAAACACCGCCCGGAAAATGACACCGCCCACGGAAGAAGAATTGCGCACGCTTCAATTACTGAAAATGAAAGAAAAACCCACGGAAGCGGAACTTGCGGCGGCGGCAAACACCCTTAAAGGGAATGCAACTTGCCTTTCCGTGCTTACGGAAATAGCCCACAACGCCGGATATTTACGGGGGTATATGAACTATTCCGAAACAAAAGAAATGCCCGTAGACGAAGCGGAAAGCACCATAAAAGGGCTTGCTTCTTCCGTGCGTGATTTTATGGAATATGACACAAACCAGGCGGCAAGATCGGTGGCGGAATATCACGCCCAGCATTACGGCGTAAATCCGAACGCACCAGCACTTCCGAAACGCCCGCTTTTTGAAGATAAGGCGGGGTGCTTCCGTACACTTTCGGGCGGTCTTACCGGGGACACATTAACCGCCTTTGCAAATGCCGTTGACGGTTAAAGCCTATATATATATCCTTCTTTTCAAAAGGGGAAGCCTTGCGCAATATGCCGGGGCTTCTTCTTTTTTTGCGGATCCTTTTTTCACGGTTTTTTCTGTTTTTTGTGTGTTGTTTATATCGTTGACAAACACGGATAAAAACTATATAATGAAAACAAGAAAAAGAACAAGGACACGGCACCAGCAAAAAGGAAGGTACAATATGGACGAATTAACCACCACAAACAACGCCGAATTAACCGCCCAGGGCTTCAATTCAAGCCGTTTTGCGGAAGCCTGGGAAGTATGGATAAAAGACCGGGAACCCACAACACAAGCGGGCTATAATGTCACGGTAAAATGTTTTCTTGAATGGATAGTGAACAACGGCATAACGCACCCGGAAAGAAATGATATTGTTTCTTATAGGGAATGGCTTTTAAGCCCGCACACAAGCCGCAAAACTGGGGAAGTAATAACCTTTTCCGCCGACACCGCCGCCCGCTATTTTAGGGGGTGTAAAATGTTTTTTGCATTCCTGGAATACCAGGGAATGTATAAAGATATTACAAGATCCGTGCGAAGCCCCAAAACGAAAGTAAAAGAATTTAAGCGTGATTCCCTGGAAAGGGA
>Ga0310696_10009007_pt1 | contig 11586 bp, 5 predicted proteins | sample AusTroGonzalo_MG_4_FD_203885 | JGI IMG/M metagenome (GOLD analysis project Ga0310696, IMG submission 203885) | Bovine rumen microbial communities from tropical cattle in Woodstock, Queensland, Australia - Gonzalo_02 (v2) (version 2) | ecosystem: Host-associated > Mammals > Digestive system >...
AGGGGACTTTGACGCTGACTGCTGCGCCGCTCTACACGGGCACGACGTATCTCGACGGCGGCGTCCTGAAGATGCCGGTTGCGAAGCGCGTCAAGACGCATGTCGAGGGCAAGCGAGTCGTGCGTTCTTTCGAAACATTCAACGATGTCGGCTATACGGTCTACAGGCTGGTTGATGGCGAGGCCCCGCTTCCGACGGTCCTGTTCCTCAGGTAGAACGGGCATTTTGTTCGCAGCTTTTACGTCCGGCGCAAGGATCCCTTTGCGTCGGACGCATTGAAAGGAGAAGTTTGCAATGAAGCGAATCTTGTCGTTTGCCGCAATGTGCGTTTCAGCCCTCGGGACAGTGTTTCCCGTTGCGGCAAGCACGGTGGACCTGGATGGCGTGGCGTTCACTACGAACGATTGGTTCGACGCAAGCTTCACTTCGCTTGCCGTGGATACTGCCATCGCCACAAACTCCACGACTGGCATCACGCGCGGCGCTGGCATGTGGACGGAAGCTCCGACGAACGGTACGGCGACGATCGTCGCCGACGCCGACTCGGGTGGTGGCGCGACGTGTCTTTCGCTTAGCGCGCCGGGCGAGTTGCTGAAGTTCACTCCTGCTCCGTTCTCCGTGACGTCGGGAATGGAAACCGTTGTCGCGGAGTTCAAGGCGGATGCAATAGACGAGCTGCCTGAACTTCCTGGAAATGTACAGGGCGCGTTCACGGTCTACATCGACGCGAACGATGTGCTTTCCGCAAGGGGCTGGACATCTGCCGGATGGACGACGCTTTCTTCGGCGCCTGTGGACAGTCTAACCAATACATGGGTGACGGCCTACCTAGACTTCGCCACGGTGGCCGGCGTGCGCTACGTCCGTTATTCCGTAAAGCCGGCGGCGGGGGCGCTTTCAGTTCTTTCCGACGCAAATGGCGATTCGTGGTTCCCGGCAGGGACGAACGCGGCGACCGTTTCCGCCGTCGCGCTCTCCGGCGTCGCCAACTGCCGCACCATCTCCGGCGACTCGCTGGAGGAGCTCATGGTGGCCACTTATAACGGCGGCTCCTATGCGACCGTAGCGGCTGCGATTGCCGCTGGTGAAGCCGATTCCTGGGCTAACGGCAAAGTTGTTCTCCTTGCAAATGCAACATGGGCGCCGACTGCCGCAGGAACATACAATATCGACGTAGCCACGTTCACGCTCGATGCGACTGCAACGGAATACACGCTAACGACAGACACGGTTGAGGGGACCGTGACGGCGACTCGCATTTACACCTGGGCGGGCAGCGTAGATACATGGCTTTCTGCCGCAAACTGGACGGTCGGCAACGATGCGCATGTCGCAACGACTTATCCAGGCGAGGTTACGACCGAGCCGTTTACCGTTGTTTTCACCAAGAATGCTACGTTTGCAACGGCAGAAGTGGTAACGCTTGGCGATATGACCGTCATGGCGGATGGCTATGCTGTCACGCTTCCTTCTGTAAGCGTCAGCGCACTCTATACTGAGAACAGCAACTTGAGGAGCGCTTGCTACACGCGCATAGAGAGCGGCACTGTGAGGTGCGGGAATTTCCCTGTCCATAATATCATTGTCGGTGAAGATGCTGAACTTGTCATCGACAAGGCCATCTCCGTCAACTTTAATTATTTTGCAATGTTTACGGGAACGGGCTCGATTACCGTTGACGGTGTGCATCTCAACGCTTCCAAGAATGGCAACTACGGACGAGTGCTGACGGCGTTTGGCGGGACATTCAAAATGACAAATGGCGCACAGCTCACCACTTCCTCGAACAGTTCCCAGTCTTCCATAACCGGTCCGGGCAAGTTTGTGTTTGCCGGTGGTTCCGTAGTGAAGAGCAACGGCAAATCCCACACCTACGCGAATGATTCGTTCGAAATAGTAGCGGGAACTGTCAATGTGAGCGAACAAAGTCTTCCGCTGAGCAAGGTCACAATCGTTTCTGGCACTGCGCTTGATCAGGCGGCACAGTATGTTGTCATGACGGCTAACAGTGTTTCCGGCGCTATTGCTGCAAATGCCGTTGATGCCGCGCTTGCAGCGGATGGTTGGTCTGTGATGCAGTCGACCAACGGGGAGGCAAAGGCGATTCTCGTGCTAACACACAATGCAACCTATAGGTGGACAGGTGCGGCGGACGATGATCAGTGGGCGACGCCAGAAAACTGGATTGTCGGCGACTATATTCCCGTTGCAGCACCAGGCGAAGGAGATGTTGTTTCGATTACGACGGCAGAAGAGTCGCTAGAGGTCGTCGTCACCGACGGACAGAATGTGGGAACGCTCACGAAGGGTGAGAATGTTTCGCTCGTTGGACCCGGCCCGTATTCAGCGACTGTTACAGAAGGTGTTGTGTCGCTTGTGAGAGTGCCTTCGACGTTTGTCTGGACGAACAGCGGCGTTAGCAACTGGGAGACGCTTGACAACTGGACTGTGAACGGTCGTCCTACGGATGTCCTTCCCGGCGGTTTGGACGAGGTGCGCTTCCCGAGCACTCTTGGCAACACTGCGTTTGTAAAGTATTCTACGAGCCAGGTTGTTTCCAATGCCGTCTTTGATGCGGAAGTCACGCTGCGAATTGTAGGTACTAGGCATGACTACTATATTTATGCATACGACATTTCAGGTGATGGTAAGTTGGTGTTGACCAATGCGGCAATTGGCGCACGAGGCGAGGTGTCCGGCGATGGCAAGACAAACTACCAGACGAACTTGGTTGTCAATGTAGATCTGGGAATGGCCCCATGTTCGACGAACAGGCTCTTCTGCCATGTTGGCAACATTATCCTCAATGGAGATGTCAGTGGCAGTGGGTCTGTCGAGGGCTATGCCTGGAAGCAGTCGTTTGGCCCGGAATTCCATGGTAATAACGATGGGTTCAAAGGCGAGTATTGGGCTACGGTGAATACTGAAGCTCGTCGAGATTATACTCAGTTTGCCAATGGTGGGGCTACAAGTTCTAACGCAACTTGGAGAGTCGTTGGTTCAGATGGCAATAAAGCCTTTTTCGGTGCGTATAATGAGACGTATTATTTTGGCGCTTTGAACGGTGAGATTGATAATTCGGGTAGTTCTGGTAGCGGTTATGTGAACGGTTGCTGGGCGGAGGTTGGCGCGCTGAACGTTGATTGTGGGTTCGGCGGTCATTATTCGCGCGGGTACAAGGATGCAAGCCATCCCTACATCAACCATATCCGCAAAGTTGGCACAGCGAAATTGACATTGACCCTCTCCCGTCCAGTCGGTGACATAGAAATCAAGGATGGAACTCTTGATATTGGTTCTAAAAACTCGGTGCCCCTCTATTATACGGAAGCAAAGCAGCACTATTTGAAGTTCCTTGGCAAGGGTGCCACACTGGTCGTTTCTGGAACGGAGACTGTTGACGAGACAATAGTATTCGTTGATCCGTCCGCCAGGATCGCCTACTCCACTGCGCCGATCTGCTTTTCCAATGCAGTAAACGAGGTGCATACTTGGGCGACGGCACTTGCGGCGTCCAACACGGGTGGCCTTGTCAAGAAAGGCGAGGGAACGCTGACCCTGACGGCTGAGCCGCTGTACACTGGTGACACATATCTCGATGGCGGCGTTCTGAAGATTCCAGCGAGCGCGAACAAGACGGTGAAGACGCATGTCCCGGGAATGGGCGTGTACAAGTCGTCAGAAACCATTGACGAGGTGGTGTATACCGTGTACAAACTCGGGTGGGGCCCAATGGTCATCCTGTATTGATGCGGGCGGCGTAATTAACGGGGGACGGCAATGACAGCATTCGCAATAGCACTCATTGCCGCCGCCGTTCCCGTCGCCGCTCTGGCGGCGGGAACGCAGACGGTCGAATTGCAGGCGCGGATTGACGCGTTGGCGGCATCCGGCGGCGGAACATTGACTTTAGCGGCAGGAACGTATCGCACAGGCGCGCTGTTCTTCAAGCCGGGCGTCAACTTGCATCTTGAAAAAGGCGCCGAGATTGTTGGCACGGACGACGCCGAAGGCTATCCAATGCGCGAGACACGCATCGAGGGAGAGACGTGCCTCTACTACCCCGCACTCATAAATGCCGACGGATGCGACGGGTTCACCATGTCCGGCGAGGGTGTCATCGACGGACATGGCGCGAACACGTGGGAGGAGTTCTGGACGAAGCGCGCGGCGGCTCGGAAGAAGGGCGGGGACTTCCGCAACAAGGATCTAATGCGCCCACGCGTCCTCTACGTGTCGCGCTCGAAGAACGTCAACGTGTCCGGCGTAACATTCAAGAACTCGAAGTTCTGGACAACTCACTTCTACGACTGCGAAGACGTGCTGGTGCACGACTGCGAGATTCGCGCCGACATCCTGAAGGATTCACGCGGCAAGGAATTGAAAGGGCCTTCAACGGATGGAATCGACATTGACAAGTGTCGCCGGTTTACTGTTCGTAACGTCACGTTCTCTGTCAACGACGACGGCATCGCCGTTAAGGGCGGCAAGGGGCCTTGGGCAGACGACTATGCCAAGTTCCCGGGCAACGGCCCTTCGACAGACGTGCTGATAGAGAACTGCACCTTCCGTCATCCGACTCACAGCGCGCTGACGCTTGGCTCGGAGTGCCCTGAGGTCTCCAATGTTACAATGCGCGGCTGCATTATGGACGGCTGCGGCAATATGCTGAACCTGAAGATGCGCACTGACACGCCGCAGCACTATTCGAACGTGCTCGTGGAGGACTGCCGCGGAAAGTGCGATACGTTTTTTTGCGCTAGGGCGTGGTCGCAGTACCATGACGCACAGGGGCGGAGCGCGGCAGAGCTGAAAAGCTTTGCCGACGGCGTGACGCTTCGCAACAATGTGATCGACGCCGCGCGAGTATTCAACACGAAGAAGAAGGAGACGGCGTTTGAACTGTCCAACCTCCTCTTGGAAGGCAACATAGTCAACGGCAAGAAAGTGGAATCGCCCGGTGCCGCGAAAAAGGGAACGTGGGACGTTGGGATGGACGACGATGCCGGGAAGGCGGCGACGACTAGCCAGAGCGACCTCCCCGGCGCAGACTACGAAGGTGCACGCAAGATATATCCAAAGCGCGACCGGCTTTTCACGACTTCGCTCGACGGCACGTGGGCGTTCAAGCTTGTCAATGGCCTCGCCACGCCAGACGAGTTGAAGGGATGGAACGAGCCCGGGTATGACGTTTCACAGTGGGACGACATCGCCGTTCCGGGGAACTGGGAGACTCAGGGGCTCAAGTCGCCGCAGTACGGCAACCAGATCGACGAGATGAGCGGCTTTTACGTTCGGCGCTTCCGCTGGAATCCGACGTGGGAGGGCCAGCGCGTTATACTGCGTTTCGACGGGGTTCTGTTCGGCTATGAAGTATGGCTCAACGGCAAGTACATCGGTCGCTGGGGGAGCGCATACAACCTTGCGCAGTGGGATGTCACGGACAAGCTCGTCAAGGGACGCAACACAATCGCAGTAAAGGTCATTACGCGCTCGCATGGATGGCTTTTTGATACGAACGACTGCTGGGCGCTTGCGGGAATTTTCAGAAGCGTGGAACTCTTTACGGTGCCAAACGACTATATAGCGGATATTGTTTTTTCTATGACAGGATTAACAGGATTTTCAGGATTAAAAGACGAACGGTCAAATCCTGATAATCTTGTAAATCCTGTCAAAAGACAAGAAAGAGGCTCGTCAGCGGAAGTCTCCATGTCGGTAGATGTCGGGGCGTTTGACGAGAAGGCGAGCAAGGCGAAGAAGATTTATGTCTCGCTTGTCGATGATAGCGGCGTTCACGCTCTCGACTTTGAGCGGAGAATTCCCGACAATCCTGTAAATCCTGTTAATCCTGTCAAAAACATCTCCGTGTCTGGCGTTGTCGCCAACGCCCATCTCTGGTCGGCGGAGGACCCATATCTCTACACGCTCGTCGTGACGATAGTCGATGCCGAGGGCAAGAAGATCGAGCGCATCGCAGAGCCGCAGGGTCTTCGCTTGGTTCGCCTCGTCGACAGACATCTCGAAATCAACGGCGAGCAAACCTTTCTCAATGGCGTCGCGTGGAACGAGATAGACCCCGTTCTCGGCCGCGCCATTACGGAACCCGAGCGTCGCCGCCAGATGACGCTGATGAAAAAGGCCGGGGTAAACTGCATAAGGACGGCGCACTATCCGTTTGGTCCCGACTTTTTGCGACTTGCCGACGAGATGGGCTTCTATGTCATCGACGAAGTGCCGTTTGGCTCGCGCGGACGACATCTGCTTTCAAGCGCCGAATATTGCGACGAGCTTTTGACGCGCACAGAGGCGACGATGCGCCGCGACAAGAACCATGCGTCGGTTATTTTCTGGACGTTTGGAAACGAGAATTCCTTCACGTCTAACACGAAGGCCGTTCTCGAATACGCCAAGAAGAAGGATCCTACGCGGCCACGTGGGCTTCCTCAGATTGGGTCGTCACAGGCGAAGGAGACGATGTATCATCCAGAATGGGACGTTGACTTCATCGCGCCGCACTACTTGAGCCCTGAAAACATGCACGAGTTTGAGAAGAATGCGACAAAACCACTTGTCCAGACAGAGTTCGCGCATGCCTGCGGAAACGGCTTCAACGATTTCGAGGACCGCTACCGTCGCATGAAGGAGCGTCCCGATGTGTGGATGGGCGGCTGTGTTTGGGCGTGGATCGACCAGTCGATTATGCATCCCGATAACGGTGAGACGTTCGAGAAGGAACTGTCGCTCACGCGCACCGTCGGCGAGAATTCAAAGTTGCCGAAGGACCTCCGCCGCGACTTGCCACGCGAGTTTCAGGGAAACTACATCGACGAGCGGCATTTCATCGACTCCTGGGGCGACCGCGCTACGGACGGCATAGTATATGGCGACGGCACGCCGAAGGATGGATATTGGCTTGTTCGCGCCCTTTATGGGGGAAGGGGGAATGGGGAACGGGGAATGGGGAACGGAGACAACTCACAACTTACAACTCACAACTCTAAACTGTTGGAAGCTCCTCCGCTCCTTCGCATTGGGCGCAAGCCGGGTATGTGCCAGTCGATACAGACAATGGGCGGGTCCAAGCCGTATGCCCATAGCGATTATCTCGTTAAGCCAGAAGTCGTCTCTGCAACGAAGAAGGATGCAATCGACACATATTTTCTGCGTTGGTTGATTGACGGACGCAAGGATTGTTTCGTCGAAGGAGATGTGTCCGTTGCTGCGGAGCCAGATGGAAAGACTAAGATCGCATACGACCTGAAGCCGAGCGCGAAATGCGCGGCGGATGTAAAATTTGCAGAACTCGGCCTTACACTCGAAATGCCGGAGAGATTCGACCGCGTTGATTGGGAAGGTCTTGGACCGCTTACGAGCGTTCCCGGCAAGTCGAAGATGAATACACTCGGCAATTGGGCGATGCACAAGGACGACTACCGTTTCATAGGCAATCGCGGCGAAGTGAAGTGGGTGGCGGCCAGCGGTCAGGGATCAGGAGTTAGGGGTCAGGAGTCAGGGAACGAGGTTATGTATGTTCTTGAATCTGGAACTGGCAATGTGAGCTTCGAGAATGTCGGCGGAAAAATCCACTTGACCGAGAACATGGCGGTTGCGGGCTACGGCGGCAAGGCGTCTGGACCTTCTGGGCTCAAGTCGCCGAAGGACATCAAGATGAAGGGATCGTTCAAAGTATACAACGCCATGCCTGAGTCATTGGCTGCCGACGTCGTCCCCGACCTCACCTTCACCCAACACTATGGTTTTTAAAGGGCCTCGATGAAAGCTGGTTGGAGATGGTTTGGGGAGAATGACCCGATTTCGCTGCGCGAGATTCGGCAGGCGCACGTCACGGATGTTGTGACGTCGCTCTATGAGCAACCTGTCGGCGCAGTCTGGCCGATGAAGCGCATACGCGAAGTCGCCAAGGTCTGCCGCGACAACGGCATGGTCTGGTCGGTCGTGGAATCCGTGCCGGTCCACGAGGACATCAAGAAACGCTCTGGCGATTTTGAAAGATACATTGACAACTACAAGGCCAACCTGCGCAATCTTGCCAAGGTCGGCGTGAAGACCGTGTGCTACAACTTCATGCCCGTTCATGACTGGGCGAGGACGAATCTTCATCTCGAGCTTCCCGACGGCTCGGAGGTGCTTGAGTATAATGCCGACGAGGTCTGCGCGTTTGAGCTTTTTGTTTTGAAGCGTCCTGGCGCATCGCGCGACTATGACGCGAAGTCCCGTGCCCGTGCGGCGCGGCTTTGGAAGCGTGCGTCCGCTGAGACGCGTCGGCGGATAACCAAGGCGCTGCTGCTTGGGCTTCCCGGCACGACGGACGACGCGACACCGGCAGGGCTTCGTTGCGAATTGGCAGGATACGCGGGAATCGACGGTGCCGCTTTGAAGAAGAATCTTTTTCTTTTCCTCAACGAGATCTCCTCATTACTCGAAGAGACTGGCATTGACATGGCGATACACCCCGACGATCCGCCGTTTCCTATCTTTGGGATTCCACGAGTGGTGTCGTGCGCGGCGGACATTCGCGAGATGGTGCGTGCGTGTCCGTCTAGGCATGTTGGCGTTACGCTCTGCACGGGTTCACTTGGCGCAAATCTGAAGAACGACTGCGTTAAGATTTTCCGTGAGTTCCACGACCGCATCCATTTCTGTCATTTTCGCAACCTGGTCCATTCGGCTCCGAGCGTGTTTCGTGAAAGCGACTCGCACCTTGTCGGCAACACCGACATGCCGGCGCTTATGCTGGAGTTGCTGAAGGAGGAATCACGAAGATGTCGCGAGATCGTGGTGCGTCCCGATCACGGTCGGAAACTCGACATTGATAAAGGCCGCACGTGCTACTATGGCTACGATTACGTCGGCCGTCTCATCGGCCTTTCCGAACTGCGCGGCCTTGAGGTCGGAATCAAATTTATGAAAGGTGCGGTAATCAGATGAAGTCTTGGACGATTATGACGAAAAATTCAATAGCCGCGCTTGCATGTTTGTTGGCTTTTGCCACGCTGCAGATTGCGTTGGCGCAGGTTGTTGAGCGGCCGCGTCCGGCGGGGTGGGAGAACCTTGTTCCCGGCGGACGGTTCATGGACCGCTTTGAGCCGTCGGCGGTGATAGACAACGGTTGGTCGACTAATTGCTGGGGTGGCGACAACGTGAAGCCGCGCGACGTCAGGAACGGAATTGAAGACTCGGAATATTCCTACTGGGGTGGCAACATAACGAAGATTGGACGCGAATACCATCTCTTTGTCGCTCGCTGGAAGGAGAGCGAGCCGCGAGGCCACATGTTCTGGCCGAGAAGCGACGTAGCTCATGCCGTATCGATGCGGCATGACGGCGACTTCAAGGTCGTAGAGGTGCTTGGGCCTGGGCACAACCCCGAGCTTTTCCGCTGCAAGGACGGAAGCTGGGCAGTTTACTGCATTGATGCCAAAGGACGCGCCCACCTCTATCGTGCCAAGTCGGTGAATGGTCAGTGGACTTACGAGCGTATGAAACTGGACCTCGACGGGAAAACGATGATTGAGGGAGAGAGCAACTTTTCGTTTTGTTCGCGCCCCGATGGAAGCGTCCTTGCCGTTTGCCGCGGCGGTGGAATCTGGCAGAGCGAGGACGGCATTAAGCCATTTGTCCGCAAGAGCAAGGACAGGGTCTATCCCGACGTTGAAGGACGTTTCGAGGATCCCGTCTTGTGGCGCGACGAGGTGCAGTATCATATCATCGTAAACGACTGGCTTGGGCGCGTCGCATGGAAGCTCGTCTCGCCAGATGGCTTCACTTGGAAAACTCTTCCCGGCGAGGCATACACGCCTGGAATTGCCAAGGTCGCTGCTGACGGCAAGATCGTCGTAAACGACTGGTTTAAGTATGAGCGCATGAGGGTCTTTCAGGACGAACATGGGCGCGTCATACAGGCCAACTTCGCGGTTATCGACTGCGCAAAGAAATACGACAGGGGCTCTGACATTCACTCTTCCAAGAATATTACGATACCAGTCAACCCCGGCCGTCGGGTTGAGTCGTTCCGTAAGACACGCAAGGGCTGGGAGATGCGCATCGCGAAGGAGCGAGGCTTCAACCCGCTTACAGACGTCGACGTCACGTCGCTGATTCTCGGTCCGCAGTCGATGGTTGCATTCGGCGCAGGCGTGAAAGCGATTGGCACCGCCGAGGCAGCTGGCGACCTTGTAGTTATATTCCCGCCGGTTGAGCTAGATTCGCCAGTTGTAGAGGCTCTTGGTCGAGAGAAGAGTGGGCGGATTTTCTTCGCTTCCTGCCGCACCGACGGCACGAAACTTGGATGGTACAAGTACGAATGATGTTTAGGCCATGAAGAAGCTTTCGCCAATAGTGTTTGGCACGTCGTGCCTCGGCAATCTCTACAGGGAGATTCCCTTTGAGACAAAAGTCGAGATTGCAGCCGAATGGTTCAAGGCGTTTAACCGCCCTGTCATCGACTCGGCGGGAAAGTACGGCGCAGGGCTTTCGCTGGAATGCATCGGCAAGGCGCTAAAGGCGCTCGGAAAGAAAAACGGCGATCTGACGATTTCCGTTAAGCTTGGATGGCGGAGGTCGAGGCGGTTGCGGCGGCTTGGGGACAAGCCGCCCTACCAGTTTGAGGAGCCTACGTTTGAGCCAGGTGCTTGGAAGGGCATCGAGTATGACGCCATGCAGGACATCTCGTATGACGGAATCCTGCGCTGCTACGAGGAGGCGAAGGACTTGCTGGACGGTTTCCCGATCAACCTTGTCTCGGTGCACGATCCTGATGAATATTTAGTCGCAAAGGACGCAAAGAACGCAGAGGCGGATATCATTGGAGCATATAAGGCTTTGTTCGAGCTGAAGGCGCGTGGCGATGTGGAGTCAGTCGGGATTGGCTCAAAGGACTGGCACGCAATAGAGATGCTTTGGCGCGAAGGGGTGCGGTTCGACTGGGCGATGTTTGCCTGTCAGCCGACGATTCTTGTTCATCCTCCAGAACTCATTTCGTTCGTGAACGAATTGAAGTCGGCAGGCGTGACACTTATTGATTCTGCCGTGTTCAACGGCGGTTTCCTTCTCGGTTCAGACATGCTGGACTATCGCAAGGCCGATCCTGAAAAGGACGCGGAGGTGTTTGCCTTCCGGGAGCGCTATCTTAACTTGTGTCGCCGCTATGGACTAGATCCTGCTGCGCCTGCGGTTCAGTACGCTTATCGACTCGGCTTCGACTCTGTCGCGCTAAACACGTCTTCGCCAAAGCGCATTCTCCAAAATGCGTCGTATGCGTCGGTGACGGTGCCAGACGGTTTCTGGCGAGAAATTGAGGATTGGGTTGTATGAAGTTCCTTGCTGTCGCATTTGCTACGTTGATCTCGCTGTCTGGCATTGGCGCGGAAGCGGGGAAGTGCGTTGTCTCGTACACTTTCGACGACGGACTTGCCGATCAATACACGATAGCGTATCCGATGTTCCGCAAGGCGGGGCTTCCGGCGACGTTCTTTGTCATCGGCTCGAAGGTTGGCGATTCTCGCGGCATGAGAAGCAAGGCGGAGCGCAACACGCCTGTCATGACGTGGGATCAGATACGCG
>Ga0310696_10009008_pt1 | contig 11584 bp, 6 predicted proteins | sample AusTroGonzalo_MG_4_FD_203885 | JGI IMG/M metagenome (GOLD analysis project Ga0310696, IMG submission 203885) | Bovine rumen microbial communities from tropical cattle in Woodstock, Queensland, Australia - Gonzalo_02 (v2) (version 2) | ecosystem: Host-associated > Mammals > Digestive system >...
ACGGCTTCCGCCCCGGATTATTCCATCGGCGTCAACGGAAATCCCCAGCTTTATACCATGGTGGAAGGCGGAAAGTTGCTGTATAACGATTTCAAGAGTGGCTATTTCCTTCTGAAAGAGATGAAGGAGGGCTATCGTTTCACCCTGGACGGTGTTCTGGAAAGCGGCGAGAAGGTATACATCGACCTTTATGCAAAAATAGAGGAGCGTCTGTAAGATGGAATACATCAAGCCCATCGACCCGGCGGAATTCATGGTGGCGGCCACCAACGAGATGGCCAAATGCATCAACCACCACTTCAACGAAATCAGCCTGGAAGAGGCGGCGCACCCTGAAATACTCGACAAAAAGTACACGGAGGACTATCTTGAAGCCCTCCGTGCAGAGTATTATGCCAGCCTCGAACAAATCTGGGCGCGCGGCCCCATGTCACACCTGGCAAGTTTCGCCGCGGTTTACCGCCTGCCGGACATTTCGGAAGCTGGAGACCCCCTGGCCCTTGACAAAGCCTATCGCGACGCCTCCCGCCGCACCCTGTGGGAGCGCCTCACCCGCACCAACCACAAAGACGTGTATGAGTATAAAAGTATGCTCCGCCTTTACAGCGAAGCATTACTTAACAATATGCTCACGCGCTTTTCAGACGCGCTAATCGCCATCCAGCGATAGCATCACTGGAACAGGTTCAGGGTTTCTTCGTAAATCTTCCTGGCCTTGTAGGCGTGACCGGCCGCATCGGGGTGTGAGCCACTGTAAATAGTAACCTTACCCGCCACATTCTTCTCTCCGCGGAAATCCACGTAGGGGAGATTGTAGTGTTTTGCGATGGTCTCCACCGAGGCTCCGTAATCCCCGGGAACATCCGTGCCGATGATGCAGATAATCTGCGCGGCAGGGTAGTTCTTCTGCAGGGAGCGGATAACGAAGATATACGCATCACGGAAACGGCAATACGTATCCATCTGGTCGAGCTGCTGGTCGTAGTTGAACTCGCCAAGGCCCACCTGGTTGGTGGAGATGGCGTCGTTCGTGCCGCCGAACAGGATGATTGCATCCGGGTCCTGGAACAGGCCCACGCGGTCCACGAAAGGCTTGCGGTATGAACTGCCCGTCCTGGGATCGGCCGCAACGCAGCTGCCGCTCCAGGAGGTGTTCACATCCAGCTCGCACTTCCAGTACTGGGTTGCAAGAACGCCCCAATAGGTCTTTTTCCAGTCGTTCACGTCGCAGTCGCTCTTGGGATAGTATGCACGGTGGTCCGAGGGGATAATGCCAGAGAACGTGGAAATTGAGTCGCCCATAATGCCAAGCCTGGAAGGGAAGCCTTTGGGCTCCTCTCCGTTTACCAGCGCCCGTGCCAGATTCACATCAATGTGCTTCACATAACCGGCCTGCAGGGCCATCTCCGTGCCGATGGTGTAGACCGCCGAATAGCCCTCTCCGGCTACGGTTACCGTGCCCGTGAAGGTGCAGGGCAGCACAACCGCACCAAGGGACGCGGGGCTATCGGCCTTTCCGACGGTAATATTGGAGCAATTGAAGGTGATGGAGGTGGAACCCGTTGCCAGAACGGAGCCATCGGCCGAAGCCATGGTCACGGTTGTGATAGCAGGCCATGTCCGCCCTTTTGAGTCAAAAATATCCAGTACAACGGCCGATGTGAGCGGCTTTATGAGACCGGAAACATTTGTCTTGGAAAGGGACATGGGGCTGGAACAGAACGCCATACCCATGAACGAGGCCGATGTCTCCGGATCTGTTTTAGGAAGGGTTGCCGGTACCGAGACCGTGGTCGTGGGGCTTCCAAGGCCGGGGGTGAAACACCAAAGAGTTTTTGCCGTGGATTTAATCCCGTTGACGCTTCCCGACATGGTGTTCGGGCTCTCCTGCGACATGGCGGCGCTTCCGCTGTCGCCGGCATCGGTGGAGAAATCCACGCTGAGGGCATCAAGGAAATTATACACCACATCCCCAGCACTGTTCATCGTGGCAAGGTTACTCACCAGTTCCACCTGGACATTGCGGCTGGTCACCTCGCCGCCTCCCGCGGGTTTATCGCAGGAGGACGACGAAATGAGCAGTGTAAACGGCAGGAATGCCAGTATCAGTCTTTTCATACTTTACTTGTATTCAACGACTATCTTGTTGATTCGTGCCTGGGCGGCTGTCTGACTCGCATCGGTGCTGCCTACCGTGAACATCACCGTGGTTCCGGAAAGCGGATAGTCGGTGTCGGAAGCCACAATTGAATTGCTAGAATCCAGGAGGACGCCATTGTTTTTATTGCCGTATGTGAATTTTACTTTCACCAGTTGGTGGCCCGTGGCCGCGGTAATGGTCATACCGCCGCCCCTGGCCTGATAGAAGCGCCAGTCTCCGGGAGAAGTGTTGGCTTCATAGTACACACCGTTGGTCTTGCCTTCGTCGGCAGAAGCGGAGAAGGTAACATCGCCAACGGTAAATGAAGCGTATCCGGTACCGTTGACCCAATTGTTCTCCGGGCCGTACTCGTCAAACACTATCTCCTTGACTGTAGTGCTGTTGCCGCCGGTGCCGGGATCCGTGCCGGGATCCGGAGTGGTGGCGCCCCAGGCAACATACTTCACGGTGATACCCAGAATACGAGCCTGACCGTTGGTGGCAGTGCCCTGGTTGCCCACATAGAATGTGGCTTCCTGGGCGCTCACCGGGAACTCGGTCTCGTCCAGCAACTGATTGCCGTCGGCATCCACAAGCAGACCACCGTTCTTGTACTCATAGTAGTCGATGGTGACGCTCACCATGCGGTTTCCGTCGGGAACCGAAATCGTGAGATAACCGCCGCGGGCCTGATAGAAGCGCCAGTCGTAATAAGAAGGGCTGTTGTAAACGCCGTTGTCCGTACCGTCATTGCCGCCGGCCGTAATCCTGACGCCTCCCTGCTCCACAAGAGTGTGGATTTCGGTGGCATTGGACGGGTCGGTGCCGTCGATCCAGCCGTTTGCCTCGGCATAGTCCTTAAAGACGATGTTCACGGTGATAGGATCGCCGATGGGGCCTTCACTGCCACCGCCGCCGGGACCGGGATCCACGGCGGGAGCGCCCTTAACCACGGGATATCCGCTTGTGCCCACTTCCCACTCACGCAGGGTAACATTGGGCTTGTTCACGATACCGTAAGGGGTGGTTTCCTTGTTGCCGGTGAGGGCAGTGAGGCTCGGAAGGGCGTTGAAGTCCGCAATACCGGCGTTCAGGGCCGCAACGAAGCTCTCGTACGATTCGCCACTGGAAGGCAATGTAACCGCGCCGTTCTTCATATTGGCAAGCGTGAGGGCCGCGCCGGTGGTGGTCCAGTCGCTGGCCTCCTTGTCGTTTGCAACCCACTTGGTGCCTGTGCCGTTAAATGCAGCCTCGTCCGGAGCGTAAACATTGCGGATGTTACCGCTCTTGGCGTAACCGATACAGCCGCCGTATGTACCGCCGGGCGTGGTGATATCCACGCAGGTGGAGTATACGTTCAGGCAGTATGCGTTGGTGCCAAGGCCGCCGGTTACGCCGCCCAGGTTGTTATAGCTGGAGACAATCTTGTCCAGGAAGCTGTAGCAGTTCGCCATAATAGCGGTGTTCCGCTCGATACGTCCGGCAATACCGCCCATGTTTTCACTCTGTGTTGCAGTGCCGGCCACGAAGTTGCCGCCAAGGCAGCCGCAGTTGATAACGACGCTGTACGACGTGCCGATGATACCGCCGATACGCGAGCAGTCCGCAGTACCGGTAAGGTCGCCCTTGAAGGTAACACCGTCGATGAGCGAACCGGCCGTGTCGGTACCAACCACACCGCCCAGGTTCTTGTAGGCCGACGACAGGGTTGCCTCAACGTAGAGGTTCTTCACCACGCCGGTTTCCTCCAGGACGTTGATAACGCCGCCGAAGCTTTCCGCCTCCGCCTCTCCGGTGATGCCCTTCATGCTGTGGTTGTTACCGTCAAGGGTTCCGGCGAAGCTGGTCAGGCGCACGAAGTCTCCTGCAAACTGGAGGTCTGCGGTGAGAATGTAGCATGCCGCGGAAGTGTATGCTCCGCTGCCGTTGATGGAGGTTGCCACGGTTGCCCAGTCGGCTACGGAACCAATCTGGTAAGGATCTGCGGCGGTACCGCTACCTGCGAGGGTCGTGGGCTCCGGAGGTGTTACTTCAGGAATGTCGAAGGTAATCATCACAGGGCAGTGGTCCGAAGGATAATATCCGTCGTACTTATTGTAATCCACCTTGTAGGTGAGCACCTTGGGAAGATTCTTGTAGTAGATGTAGTCGATACGTTTTTCCGCCGTAGTAACGTCGGTGATTTCATTCTTGGAGTGGAAGGTAATCATTCCGCCAACCCTTGAGGTTACGGGAACCTTGATGTAGGAGTCGTTCCACTTGGCTGTGGTGAACACACCCGTTGCCGGATCGTCCGGAGCGGCGTTCATATCACCGATCAGGAAGGCGGGAAGCTGGGCCGTGTTGTACATTTCTTCCCTGGCGCATATCAGCGAGGCGGCATTCAGGCGGGCCTGGGCGGCCAGGGGAGCGTGTGTAACCATAAGGAAGAACTTATGATCCGGGTTTGCGTTTTCCGTCACCACGGCGCAGCAGGCTATACGGCGATAGCTCGTTTCGTCCCAGCCGACGTTTATTACGTCCGGATCCTTGTCCGTGAGCCAGAAATAGTGCTGGTCCGACAGGGTGTACTTGTTGGCGTCGTACATGATGCCAAGGCCTTCGCCCACGGCGTCCAGGCTGGTCTGGGCGTCGGCATCCTGCTTGTCGCGGTTCATGAACCACCACTGGTAGTTACGGGTGCTTTCCTTGGGAAGCGCGGCGGTAACCAGCGCGGGCAGCTGCTGGCGGATGGTTCTGTCGACCTCCTGCATACCCAGAACATCGAAATCGTTCTCTACGATAGCTTTGGCGAGAGGGCCTTTGCGAACAGCCCATTTGTAATTCTCATTGTCGCCATAGGCACCGTACAGGACGTTGAAGGTTCCCAGTTTCACGGCACCGTAAGTAACCGTGGGCATATACTGGGAGACGTCAGTATCTGTGCTGAGCTCATGGTTGAGGACCGTTTCGAACTCATCCACGCAGGATGTGCCTGCAAAAAGAAGAGCCAAAGCGGCGAAAACCAGTGAAAATATATTCTTTTTCATAGTCTGACTGTTTTAAACGTTAGTCTCCCAGATAACCGGGGTTCTGAGGAAGGCCCTCCGGATTGAGGATGCGCTCGCTGTAAGGGATGGGGAACAGGAGGTCCTTGAGGGTGAAGTTGGGATTCTTGGCCTGGAACACGGGCACCATCAGGGTTGCGTCTGCATTGTACATACGCAGGTAGTCGTGCCAGCTGTGGCCTTCGTGGATGAATTCCTTCATGCGCTCGGTGTAGATGGCGTCACGGAGACCAGTTCCGGTTTCGGAAGAGGCCGCATCGGCACTCACCACAACTCCGGCGCGGTCGCGCACGGCCTTCAGCCACTTCTTGGCTTCGGTCTCGTTGCCGTCCCAGTAGTAGGCTTCCGCGAGCATCAGGGCCACATCGGCATAACGGAGTACAATCCAGTTGTTTCCGCCGTAGCCGTCCGAGCCGCAATCCAGATCCTTGTACTTCATGGAATGATAGTACTCGATTCCGGAATAGGTGGTCTTGCGAAGGAAGGCCCTGCGGGCGTCGTTCTGGTCATAAGTGGCATAGAATTCGGGCGTGGTCATGCTTGCGCTGCTGCACAGGTGCTTGGAGGTTATGTTGGCCTCGGACATGGGACCGTACACATAGGCGAAGTCTGAACCAAGGTCTGCGTTCTTCGCCACGAAGTTGATCTGGAAGATATTCTCCTTGCAGCCCTTCTGGGTGGAAAGATCCCATACGCTCGAGAAAGGAATGTCCTTCAGCTCGTTGAAGGTCTTCTTGTTCCATGCCTCAAGAAGCATGCTTTCGGCCTTGGCCAGGATGCTTTTGCGCTGGGAAGCGAATTCCACGTCGGTTGCCTGCTGCAGGGCGGCCTTGCCGTAAAGGGCATACGCGGCAACCTTGTTCACGCGGCCGCAGTCTGCTGCGGGAGTGAGATCCGACAGCGGGCTGTCGATTACGTACTGCAGGTCCTTGTAGATCTGGTCGTACACATCGGCCTTCGATGTGCGGCGGTTGGCATCCTTGATTTCCTGCATGGAGGTGAGGGCCTTGTCGAATACCGGCACTGCACCCCATTCCGCAACCAGGGTGTAGAAGCCGAGGGCGCGGATGAAACGGGCCTGGGCCTCATAGGAGTTGCGGGTGGAAGGATCGGCATAGGTTACGTCGTCCAGGTGGTAGATGAGTTTGTCGGCATAGCCGATGCTCTTGTAGATGGTCTGGTAACGGTTCAGGAGGAACTCGTTTTCCTCGTTCAGGGTGAAGTTGTAGAACTGGAAGTATGCGCCGCCGCGGGCACCGGGATCCGTGCACACCGTGAGGTTGGAGTGAACGTCGGTGAAGTGGTAGGAATTCACGAAATAGTAATTTCCCTTCAGGGAGGCGTATGCGCTGTTCAGGACATTGGTGATGTCCGCTTCACTCTCGTAGAAGTTACCCGAGGTAATGGAGTTGGGGTCGCTCTCGTTCAGGAAGTCGGAGCAGGAAGCGCAGATAATAGCCGCGATGGCAATCAGTAAATACTTTTTCATAGCTCGATTCCTTTAGAAAGTTATATTAAGTCCGCCGGTGATGATTCTAGACAGCGGATATCCGCCCCAGTCGAAGCCGGCCTCCATGTTGCTGGTCTTGTAAGAGATTTCCGGGTTGTATCCGCGATAAGGCGATATGCAGAAGAGATTGTCGCCGCTCACGTACACACGCACCTTGGAAAGTTTCACGAAATCCGTCCAGGCCTTGGGCAGGGTGTAGCCCAGGGTTACGTTGGAAAGACGCACGTAAGAGGCGTCCTCAACGTAGAAGCTTGCCAGACGGTTGGAAGTGTTGGTGGTTGCGTGACGCTCTGCCAGAGGAACGTTGTTGCGTCCCGGATGCTCGTCGTCGATGTAACGGTCCGCCACAATGGCGTACTGGTTGCCGGAACCTTCCATATTATAGCAGTAGTAGTCCTGGAAGTTGATGACCTTCGCGCCCACCGAGTAGGTGAGGTTCGCGGCGAAGTCGATACCGTTCCAGCGAAGCGTGGTGGAAAGGCCTCCGGTGAAATCCGGATATGCATCGCCGAGAACCTTCTTATCGGAAGTGTCGATGATGCCGTCCTTGTTCACATCTTCCCAGATGATGTTACCATAGGAGAGGTTTGCGAGGTCGTAGTTGTTCTGGGCCGGGCCGCGGAGGGTGTATCCTTCAGGGAACTTTCCGCCGTTGGCGTCATATACCTGCTTGTCGATGAGGCAGTTCGCATAGTCTTCCTCCGACATGATGCCGATTGCCTGGAATCCGTAGAACGAACCCACGGGATATCCGGCGGTGGTGATGTGGGAGAGAACGTTACGCTCTGTCTTTCTGAGGATGTCTTCCAGACCGCCCATATCCAGAACCTTGTTGCGGTTGATGGAAACGTTGGTGCTGATGGTCCAGTCCACGATGCCCTGCAGGGGACGGGTGTCCAGCTGGAAGTCGAAACCGCGGTTGCGGATCTTTGCGCCGGAGAGGTTCGTGGTGGTCTTGGTGGAACCGGAAATTGAAGGAATCGGCTGCTCGTAGAGGATATCCGTGGAAATGGAATTGTACCAGTTGCCGATGAGGTTAACCCTGTCGCCCCACAGGCCGATGTCGAAACCGAGGTTGGTCTGGATGGTGGTTTCCCAGCCGAGGCCCTCGTCGGTGAAGGCGCCTTCGTATGCGGTGGTCACGGGAGTATTGCCGAATGCGTATGCTCCGGTGCTGATGGAAGCGAGGGAAGAGTAGTTGCCGATATCGTTATTACCGCTCTTACCCCAGCTGCCGCGAAGACGCAGCGACACGGGCGTGTTGCCCAGGAGATTCTTCACGAAAGGCTCGTTGGTTACAGTCCAACCGGCGGAAACCGAAGGGAAGAAGCCCCAGCGGTTCTTCACGCCGAAGCGGGAGGAACCATCGGCACGGAATGTCGCCGTTAAGGTGTACAGGTCGGAATATGCCCAGTTGAAACGGCTCAGCCAGGAAATCATGCTCCAGCCGGCCTTGCGCGTCTTGTACAGGACGATGTCGGTGGGGTCTGCGCCGTGGGCCGTTACCTCATGGATGCGGTCATCGGCAAATCCCTTTGCCTCAACACCCACGCGGTCGTAGGTCTTGCGCTGCATGGTGTAGCCGGCGAGGGCGTCCACGTGGTGCAGGCCGAACTGCTTCTTGTAGTTGAGCGTGAACTCGCCCAGACGGTCCACATCGTAGGTGGATGTGGTGCGGCTTATGTTGGCCGATGCCAGCTGGGGATCGTAGGCGGGAACCTGTCCCTGGCCGATACTCATGGGCCTGTAGTAGAAGTAACGCTCGTTGTACCACTGCTGTCCGAGGCGGGCGTTGAAATTCAGGCCGTCCAGGATGGTGTACGTTACGTTGATGTTCAGGTTGTGACGGGAAATGTCCTCGTGCTGGTCCAGCTCATGGGCGACCACCAGAGGGTTCTCCGGGAAGTTGATGCCCCAGCTGTTCATCAGAATCATGGCGCTGCGGGCGTAATCGCCGTTCTCCTCATAGGCGGGGAGGTTCGGCAGATACATCAGCGTAGACTGGACGATACCGTCGTTGAGGCATCGGCCCGCTGCCTGGACAATCTTGTTGTGGGCGTCGTACATGGAGTAGCTCACACCGACGTTCAGGCGCTCCGTAACCTGGGCGTCCAGGTTGATTCGGCCGTTGATACGGTTATGGTTGGAAGGGTCGATGATACCGTCCTGGTCCATATAGCCGAGGCTGGCCATGTAGCGCATGTTTTTGGTGCCGCCGCGAACCGATACGTTGTGCCTCTGCACGCCGGCGGGGGTGAATACCAGATCCTGCCAGTCCGTGTCGTACTGCTGCTCGCGAGGAACTCCGTTCTGGAAGTCGAAGAACATTTCCGGAATACCCACTTCAGACAGGGAGAAGCCCTTGGAGGTACGGGTGTCGTTGTCGTCCAGGGGGCTCCAGGTTACGCCTTTGGCGGTTGCGCGAAGACGGTAGGTGTTGTTCTTCGCGTCGATGATGAGGTCGCGGAACTGCTCTGCGTTCAGGAGCTTGGCCTTGCGCTCAAGGGTCTGAACACCGTATGAGAAGTCGTACGTAACTGTTGCCGATTCGTCCTTCACACCGCGCTTGGTGGTAATCAGGACAACGCCGGAGGCACCGCGAGAGCCGTAAATTGCGGCCGATGCGGCATCCTTCAGGATGTCGATGCTCTCGATATCGGACGGGTTGATGTACACATCCTCGGAAGCAGGATAGCCGTCAACCACATACAGCGGGGTGCTGCCTGCGGTGAGGGAGTTCACACCACGCACGCGGAGGGTTGTTCCGTCGCCCGGGGCGCCGCTGGCCTGACGCACTTCAACGCCGGCCACCTTACCCACGAGGGCCTGGCCCAGGGTGGGAACCGTGACGGCGAGTTCGCCTGCCTTTACGGATGCGATTGAACCCGTGAAGTCGCTCTTACGCATGGGAGCGTAACCAACGACCACGGTTTCCTCGAGGAAAGCCGTGTCTTCCTCAAGGACAACGTTCACAGTCGAGGCCCCCGTGAGGGCAATCTCCTGTGACTTGTAGCCAAGGCACGTGAAGACCAGAGTCTCCCCCTGCTTGGCCGAAATGGAATACCGGCCGTCGATATCGGTGATGGTTCCCCTTCCGGAAGAACCCTTCACTATGATACCGGCTCCGATAACGGGCTCGCCGCTGATGTCAGTGACGGTGCCGCTGATTATACCGTTCTGCGCATGCATGGCAACGCTTGCCGCCAGCAGAAGGCAGAAAGATACAATCAAACCCACAATTTTTCGCATAGGTTGATTTGGTTAAGATTAGTTATTAGGTTTATAGTTGTGTTTCCTTAACTACGTCTACAAATATAATATATTTGGCCCTTATTTGTTCCGCTGCGGGCAAAAAAGTGTATCTTTGCCGAAAAGACGTATTGTATGAAGGCATATTGGATAATCGGGCCGATGATTCTTCTTGGGGCCTGCGGAACGCTGAGGGGCGGCACTGCCACTTCGTCCAGCCCCGTCGTTTACGAAGAGCATTTCACAGACTCCACCCTGCGGCTGGACTATGTGTTCTGCGGGGATTCGGAGCATCAGGCCATCTACCTGCAGGGCCTGGTGAAAACCGGTCTCTGGGCTGGTAGAAGGCATAATTTGCAGGCGCCGCTTTTGCGTGGTAACGGGCAGGTTCAAGTGCTGGACCCTTCGTCCGGCGCCGTGCTTTATTCCAACAGTTTCTCCACGCTTTTCCAGGAGTGGCAGGACTATGAAGAGGCCCGCCTCGTTCCCAAAGCCTTCGAAAACTGCATGCTGGTACCCTTCCCAAAACACGCTGTTCGCGTTGAGGTTTCCCTCACAGACCGCCATGGAAAAGTATCGTCCCGCATCAGCCACCTCGTGTCGCCTGACGATATACTCATACGTCGGCTTCAGCCCAACGGCTTCGAAACCAGAACCTTATGGGAGGGTGGGCCCATCGACGGCGCCATCGACATAGCCATCCTATCGGAAGGATACACTTCGGAGCAGAAAGAGCAGTTTTATGCCGATGCCGCCCGCGCCCGCGACGCCCTCTTCAAGCACTCGCCTTTCTCCGACCGCGCCAGCGATTTCTCCATCCACGCCGTCTTCGCACCCTCGCAGGACTCCGGCCCCAGCATCCCGCACCTTGGCCAGTGGCACAATACCCTCACGGATAGCCACTTCGACACATTCTACAGTGAGCGCTATCTCACCACCTCGTCTCTCCAGAAAGTGCACGACGCGCTTGGGACCGTGCCTTTTGAACATATTATAGTATTAGTGAACACGCCCGTGTACGGCGGCGGGGGCATCTACAACAGCCTCACCATCATGGGCAGCTCCCACCCCACCTTCGACGTTGTTCTGGTGCACGAATTCGGCCACGCCTTTGGCGGCCTGGCCGACGAGTATTTCTACGGCGACCAGGCCGAAACCCCCTACCCCGCCGACACGGAGCCCTGGGAGCCCAACATCACAACCCTCAAGGACTTCGCCTCCAAATGGCAGGACATGCTTCCCGCCGGAACTCCCATCCCCACTCCCGTGGACGAACTGGAGATAATCGACGTCCGCCGGGTTTGGCACACTTTCACCCCGGAGCAGAAAGCCCTGTTGAACCTCAAAGTTGGTGTCTACGAAGGTGCCGGCTACATGGAGCATGGTGTCTACCGCCCCGTCCAGGAATGCCGCATGAAAATCAACGAATGCGAGGAGTTCTGCCCCGTCTGCACCCGCGCCCTCAACCGCATGATCGACTATTACACCCGGAAGTAACGAAACAAAAAGCCGCACTCAAGTAAACTTGGTGCGGCTTTTCATTTCGTTAGGCGGAGAGGACGAGATTCGAACTCGTGGTACCCTTAAGGAGTACGGCAGTTTAGCAAACTGCTGGTTTCAGCCACTCACCCACCTCTC
>Ga0310696_10009009_pt1 | contig 11584 bp, 10 predicted proteins | sample AusTroGonzalo_MG_4_FD_203885 | JGI IMG/M metagenome (GOLD analysis project Ga0310696, IMG submission 203885) | Bovine rumen microbial communities from tropical cattle in Woodstock, Queensland, Australia - Gonzalo_02 (v2) (version 2) | ecosystem: Host-associated > Mammals > Digestive system >...
GTCAGTTCTCTTGCAAGAATCACCCGGTCCGCTCCCAGGCTCCGCAGAACGATGGCCGTCTCGTAGTTGACGATCCCCGTCTGGGTACTGGCATGCAGGGCGCACCTAGGCGCAAAACGCCGGACCATCTCCATCACACCGACATCCGCCGCAATCACCGCATCGGCTCCGGCTGCATTCAGATGCCGCAGAAAGTCGGGCAGTTCCTTCAGTTCGCGGCTGTGAGGCACCGTATTGCAGGTCACATAGACCTTCACGCCTCTTTCATGGCAGTATGTCACCGCCCGCGTCAGCTCATCTGGGCTAAAGTTCCCGGCGCCGGAGCGCATGCCGAAAGACTGCCCTGCCAGATACACGGCGTCGGCTCCGTACGCCACGGCCATGGTCATTTTCTCCCAGTCCCCGGCCGGGCTGAGGAGTTCGGCTTTATCCGCCATAAGCGTCACTGTTGACGAAAGCAAGGAAACTGTCGTAGTTCGTAAAGAACTCGTGCCACGTTGTAGTGCCATCGCCCTTGTTCAGCGCGTAATAGTAGTAGTTCGTGGACTCGGGATACAGCGCCGCCCGCAGGCTGGCTTCACCGGGATTACAGATCGGTCCGGGAGGCAGGCCGCCGTGCAGATATGTATTGTATGGACTGTCATATGCCGTATCCAGTTTCTTGTCTTCGTCCCCGTTTCTCGCCATGCCGTACAGAATTGTAGCGTCGACCTGAAGATACAGGAAGTTGCTGCTGTTGATGCGGTTGTAGATGACCGAAGCGATCTGATCTCGTTCGCCCTCATGGCTGGAAGCCTCTCGCTCGATCATGGAAGCGATGATCACAACGTCGCGGAGACTGTAGCCTCTCTCCGCCGCCCGTTCGCGGTATGTATCGCTGAACTTGTTCCCGAAGTTGTCCAGGAACTTCTCGATCACGCGCACCGGGTTGTCCTCGGTATAGAAGAAATACGTATCCGGGAACAGGAATCCCTCCAGCCGGTACTGATCTCCCTTGTCCGAGATATCCGTGAGGAAATCGTACTCGCTCTCGAAATCATAGTTGGCCGCTGTCTCCCACAACGCCTCGGCGGTGCAGACCTCCTTCTCCTCCAGCAGGGCAAAGATCCGCTTCAGCGTATAGCCCTCGGGAACGGTTACAGACACCTCCACCCGTGTAGAACTGCCCGGCATGGCAGCGTAGATAAGCGCACGGTAATCGTATTTTGTGTTCAGCGTATAGCTGCCGGCGCCGACTTTGCGGTCAGCGTGGGAAAACTTGCAGTAGAGCTTGAACAGCTGCTTGTATTTGATCAGTCCGTTATCGAACATGATATCCGCCAGCGTATCGAGATCGCACACATTGCGGGTCTCCGCCGTAATGTTGCCTTCTTCGTCGGTGACCTCCACGGTCTCATCCCGGAAAGCGGTCGCGGGGATGGAAACGGTCACTTCACTGTCCTTATGTCCCAGCGCGAGCACGTCCTGGGCACCCAGCCAGAGCAGGCACCCGAAGATCAGGCCGAGACAGATGACGAAGATACCGTACATCAGGCCTCCCACAAGTCCCGTCTTTTTCTCCCTCCGTATGGAGAGAGGCATCGGATCGGACGCATTGCGGTATTTCCCTTCAAAATCGAAATCTACCCGGAAATCCTTCGGCCCGGTATCGTTCGGATCATCACGAGGAAGATCCGCGTTTTCATCCAGCGGATATGCAGGGATATCTTCGCTCCCCTGCGGATCGTCAACTATTGGAAATCCCGATCCGTCCGCGTTCTTCTCAACGGGAACGGTTTCCTGCGCCGGATGGGTGATCCCAGTCAGGCGCTCGGCGTTTTCAACTTCCTCTCCCGTCAGGCCGGTCTGGTCAGGTTCGCTCCAGACAAAGGGCTTTGTCTCATCCATATCCGCCGGTCCTGCCGGCTGCTCGGCCGACTCCCGTGCCGTCCGGAGCTCTTCCTCCAGAGAATCCCAGAATTCATCCTGATAATCTGCCATCTATGTTCACCTTCCGTACTGTCAGACAAACCTCTTTACGCCGCTTTCCGTCACCAGAAACGCGACGCCCTGATCGTGCGGTTCCAACGGCACATCGTTGCGGATCAGCCTGTCGCGTCCCAGTCCCACGGATATGGCCCGGGATCTGGACAGGAATCGGTCGTAGTATCCGCCGCCCCGGCCGAGCCGGAAGCCGCACCCGTTGAAGGTAACGGCCGGGACAATGATGAGATCGATGCTCTCCTCCTCCACCAACGGGGCAGACTCCGGAGGCGCAGGAATATGGAACCGTCCGGGCACCAGTTCATCCAGACTCCGGATTGCTCTGGGTTCCATGACGCCTCCCGCCAGACTGACGGGAAGCGCTACGGTCTTGCCGTCTGCCAGCGCTTTCTGAATGATCCCGACGGTGTCCGGTTCTCGCCCCTCGCTGATATATGCAAAGATAACGGAAGCTTCTTCATACTCCGGCATGGCCAGGAAGTGTTCCCGGATGCCGGCGTTGCTGTCTTCGATATACTCATCGGGAAGTGCCGCGATATCCGCCATCACGCCCCGCCGATACTCTTTTTTATCCATGGATCAATCCCCCGCAAACGGACCAAATCTCTTCGTGGATCTCCGCCTGGGTCCGGTCTCTCCCCCCGTCTGTAACGGGGATCCGGCGCCAGCCGTACAGTTCCGCAGCCTGACTGCCGCAGGCATGGCACAGGGCCAGATACGCTCTGTTCTTCTCGTGTATATCCTCCGCCGTTCCGGTGGCCGCCTGCCGGGAGGCGATGCGTTCCAGCGCCGTCTCCAGCGGAATATCCATGTACAGCACCAGATCCGGCTTTGGGATCCCGATTAGATCATATTCGAAATGAACCAGCCAGCGGAAGAACTCCTCCCGCTGATCCTCCGGGAGTTTGGCTCCCTGGTGGATGGCGTTGCTCGTGGTATAGCGGTCCATGACGATAAGCCCGCCGTTTTCGTAATATTCCCGCCAGTCCTGTTTATAGGATGCGTATCTGTCCACAGCATAGAAACAGCTGGCGGCATAGGCGTTCACGTCACCCGGATCGGAGCCGAAGGCACCGCCCAGATACATCTTTATGAGCGATGCGGAGGGATTGTCATATCTGGGAAACGTTACGGAGCGGAACTCCGCTCTCTCTTCCCTCAGGCGGCTGCGCAGCAGCTCGCTCTGCGTGGACTTCCCGCTGCCGTCGATCCCTTCAAAAACGATGAGTCTTCCCATGCAGACTGCCTCCCGTCTCCGTATGCCGGTGCGTACACTCCCGGAGTCTGCATTATAGCACATGGCCCGCTTCCTGTCCAGTTAAGGAACTGTGAACGCTCCCGGAGCACCGTTGTCATTTCGCCAACCGTATAGTATGATGGGGAAAAACGCAGTAAGGCGGAAACGTTATGAAGAAAGCACGAATCCTGCAAAATAAACTCTTCCTGTACCTGACGGAGTTTTTCGCGGGCATGAGCGTAATGGCGGTGGAACTCGGAGCCAGCCGGCTCCTCGCGCCGTATTTCAGTTCCTCACAAATCGTCTGGACCATCATCATAGGCACTATTATGATCGCGATGGCCCTGGGCAACCTGTACGGGGGAAGAAAGGCGGACAAAAACCCGGATCCCTCCCGTCTGTACGGCCGCATTCTGTTTGCCGCCGTCTGGATCGCTGCCGTTCCGGTGCTGGGAAAATATGTCATTCTGGCCATCTCCGGCGCACTGATCTTCACCGTGAACAGCGGCTTTCTCATCGTTGCCGGACTCGCCGCATGCATGGTACTGTTCGTATTCCCGCTGTTTCTGCTGGGCACAGTAACTCCCTCTCTGGTAAAATTCACAGTGGACAGCCTGGATGCCAGCGGCAGCGTAGTCGGGCGGCTGAACGCCTTCAACACCATCGGCAGCATCATCGGCACTTTCGTTCCGACCTTCATCAGCATCCCAGCCGTCGGGACTTCCGTCACCTTCCTGATCTTTGCCGGCATCCTTCTGGTTCTCTGCGTGATCTACTTTCTCAGCGCGGGCTTCTCCCTGAAAAAGATGAAAAAAGTACCCGTCAGCATCGTTCTGTTTCTTATCTGCTGCCTTCTGGGACGCGATACTTCCTTCGCTTTCTGGCAGAACGATCTCACCTATGAGGGAGAATCCGTATACAACTATCTGCAGGTGTATGAGGACGACCGTCAGGTGATCCTGTCCACCAACGTGCTGTTCGGCGTCCAGTCCGTCTACCTGAAGGAAAAGGGCCTGACGGGCATGTACTACGACTATGCCATGGCCGCTCCATATATGGCCGGCCTGCGGGAAAAATCCGGTCTGAAAGTGCTGATCCTGGGCAACGGCAGCGGCACCTATGCCACCCAGTGCGGCCGCTATTTTGACGACGTTTCCGTGACCGGAGTGGAGATCGACAGCTCCATTACGGAACTGGCGAAACAGTATTTCGAGCTTCCGGAGGACGTTGAACTCTATACCTACGACGGGCGGGCTTTCCTCAATGCCGTGGATGAGACATACGATGTGATCATGGTGGATGCCTATCAGGACATCACGATTCCCTTTCAGATGTCCTCATCGGAATTCTTCACCCTCGTCCGCGACCACCTGACCCCCGACGGCGTGATGGTCGTGAACATGAACATGCGTGGCAGCGGAGAGGACAGCATCAACCGCTATCTGGCGGATACGATCTCTTCCGTCTTTTCCCAGGTCTACACGGTGGATGTTCCCGGCGCCACCAACCGGGAACTGTTCGCCTCCAGCGATCCGGACATGATGGAACGGTTTTTCCGAAATTCGGCCGCAGAGACTGACCCGGAACTTGTGGTCATGATGGGACGCGTAACGTCCGGCCTGACCCCATATAAGCCCGGCAGTCACATCATGACGGATGACAAAGCTCCCGTAGAGCTTCTGGGTATGCGGGTGATCGATGAACTGATCCGGGATGAGGTGAATTACTACCGCGAGATATGGCGGGAAGGCGGTCTGAAGGCGCTTCTGGAACTGCTCTGAACCGTTTTCGGCATCGAACCTGTCCGCGTTGGAAAATAATGCCGGAGCTTCCTGTTTGAAGCTCCGGCATATCTACTTATTATTTATAATTGTTCCGTTTCGGCGCCCTTTCCTTACTCACCGCAGGGCAGAGGCCGCTCCTTCAGTTCTTTCACCATGGCGTCGATTTCCGGACGGGCTGCCTCCATCATCGGCTTCCACACATCTTCATATTCATACGTGATATCGTCGATATCCTCCGCTTCCGTGATCCTCTTCACGTAGCCGTCCAGCATGCCGAAATCCTTCTCATAGCAGTGAAAACTGTTGGCACGGTGGGTATAAGTGCCCATCTCCACTCCCAGCTGCTCTGCGAGACGCTGCTGCAGCATGATCAGCGCAAAGGCATTCATGAACGTGGCCTTGCAGGCGTCGTTTGACCGAAACAGTACCTTGCAGTGCAGCTTTCCTTCCCTGATGAAATACTGGATGTGCTGAAGGCATGCAGGATTCTCGTTTCCTTCGGCGGCGTCATGGCGCCAGTCCCTGATGTCGATCACAGCCCGGCGTGATGAAGGATTCCGGGTCAGGTCCCGAAGAATAAAGGGGATCTGCTCGGCCATGCGGGAATGATATGTGTAGGCCCAGTTGCCCCGCTCGATTTCAAAATCCAGAATTCCGTCGAGCATTTCAAGCCGATACTGCTCCAGTTCCTTGAATCCGCCGATAAAAAGCCGGCTGATCAGCGGCTCTCCCAGCGGATCCTCCACCACCATGGTCATGCTGCATTCCTTCTGATTGGTATTATAGTCCGGGCACGGGGTGTACTCCCCGTTCTTCCAAAGCTCCAGCAGAGCCTTGTGGTAGGCCTCGGGAAGCGTCCCGGCGCTGACAAGGATTTCCTTCATATGATGCTCCTTTCGCGGTCATACATAAGCGGGGTCCGCCCCGAACAGATACAGAGCGGCTTTCTCCGGCCGCAGCGCTCCCCTCTCGCTGACGGAGAGGACCGACGCCTCCTCCGTTTCCTTCAGGCAGTCCAGCATCTGCGCCTGCGCCTCCAGCGGCAGCGGATCGTCCCCGGGGATATACCGCCGGGTCAGGCCCAGGCCTTTCTCCCGCATGGTCTTCTCCGCCGCCCGGGACAGATCGTCTCCGGCGTTGAAAAGGATCTCGTTGACCATCTGGTCCAGCAGATAGGCCTCCGGAAAATCGTAGTCCGCCAGATACTCGTCCATCTTGTCCATCACATTCTGCTCGATGGCGATCATGCAGATCACCTGCTTCTCCGCCCGGTCGATCTCCTCCACGCCGGTCACCAGACGTCGATCAGTCACCAGGATGCAGTCGTGGATGCAGAGCCTGTCCATGATCTCCTGCATCACATCCGGGAATATCTCTTCATTGTACTCCCAGGCAGCGGAGCCGGGTTCCACGTGCAGTCGTTCGTATACACTGTTCTTGTCGTAACGCGGGGTCAGGGGCGGAACGATCACCATAACTGAGCCTCTTTTCTTCTTTGGCAGATTGATGATGGAATGATTATATCACCGGCAGGGACAATTGTCATCAGGAAACGGTGCGTATACAGCTGCAGTTACGGGCATTGACAGCTGTGAAAGCCGGTAGTACAATACGGGCAACTGAACAGAGCCATCAGGGGTGCGAAAGCTGAGACGGGACTTCCCGAACCCTTTAACCTGATACGGATAATGCCGTCGTAGGGAGATGCAAAGAGCAGGACTCTTCTCTTGCCGCACGGATGTGTTCTCTGTGCGGTTTTATTATTTGAAGAGAGGATGATTATAAAATGAAAAAAATCAGGATCCTTTGCGAGTGTGCTCTGCTGCTTGCCCTTGGTATTGTCCTGAGCTGTATCGAGTTGTATAAGATGCCGATGGGCGGAGGCATCACCGTAGTGAGCATGCTGCCTGTCCTTCTGGCAGGGACCAGGCACGGGCCCCGCTGGGGCCTGTGCGTTTCTGTTCTGGCGGCCGCCTTTCAGCTGATTCAGGCGCTGGTCCAGGGAAATGTGTTCCCCTACGTCCAGTCGGGTTTCGCCATCATCGCATGCGTCCTTTTTGACTATGTGGTGCCTTTCGGGGCGCTCGGCCTCTCCGGCCTGACCAGCGGCGCCAGAAAAAACCGCAAGTGGGTGATCCTGGGCACGTACGCCGTTCTGATCTTCGTCCGGTTCGTCTGCCATTTCATCACAGGTGTGGTGATCTGGGGTCAGTGGGCTCCGGAGGGCATGGGCAAATACCTCTACTCCCTGCTGTACAACGGTGGCTACATGCTGGGTGAGTTCATCCTCACTCTGGCAGTCACCGCTCTCCTTCTCTCCATTCCGGCCAGCTACCGGCTGTTCCGGAGAGATCCCGCCAGCTGCTGATTTCCGCTCAACGCCCCCGTCCCGTACGCTTCAGTTGCGGACCTTCGGAAAGTATCGTCGTAAGATATCATACAATTCACAGATTGTTCAACAACCCGTTATCATTCGTTCAATTTTGGGCGGTATTCTGTCCGTGTAAAAAAGAAATGCCGGCCGCAACCGGCCCCCAGATAAAGGAGTGTTTCAATATGTATGATCCTTTCGGAAGGTCCGTGAACAACGATGAGTTCAGGGAAGAGATCTCAGCCGATTCTCCGGCTGCGCCGGAAACCGAGCCTGAAACCGCGGCTCCGCAGAATGTCCAAGAAGCGTCCGACGCCGCCTATCATTTCAGTTGCGTCCCCGAAGAGCGGGAGGTGACCCGCATTGCGGAGGAACCGTGGACGACCGAACCATGGTCCGCGCCGGAGAACACAGCCGTGACTTCCCGTCCGGCAAGAACAAAAACGAAAAAGGAAAAGAAGACCGGTCTTACCGCCGGCAAGGTGATTGCTCTGCTCCTGTGCTGCGCCCTGATTGGCGGCGCGGCAGGCGTCGGCGGTGCTGCCATCATGAACGGCGGCAGAAGCGCCCCCGCTGCTCTGCCCTCCGGCGGCACTCACGAATCCGTCATTTATCAGGGGGATCGTGAAAGCACCGTTCTCAGCGTCTCCGAGATAGATACCAGCCGTCTGATGACGGCGGCAGAGGTGTACGCAGCCAATGTGAATTCCACCGTTGGCATCACTACCAGCATTACGACCAATTATTTCGGCTACCAGTCGACTGCGGCAGCTTCCGGCAGCGGCTTCATCATTACCTCGGACGGATACATCGTCACCAACTACCACGTCATTGAGAACTCCAATTCCATCACTGTCACCATGTACGACGGGACCTCATTCAGCGCCGCAGTGGTCGGCTATGATGAGAGCAACGATCTGGCCGTTCTCAAGGTTGACGCCACCGGTCTGACTCCCGTGATTCTGGGCGATTCGGATAATCTGAACGTGGGCGACAGCGTTCTGGCTATCGGCAACCCTCTGGGTGAACTCACCTTCTCCCTCACGGCAGGCGCGGTAAGCGCGCTGAACCGGGAAGTGACCCTGTCCAGCAATCTCACCATGAATCTGATTCAGACGGACTGCGCCATCAACTCCGGCAACTCCGGAGGCGCGCTGTTCAACATGTATGGCGAAGTCATCGGCATCACCAACGCCAAGTACTCCAGCAGCGGTAGTTCCACGGAGGCCAGCATTGACAACATCGGCTTTGCCATCCCCATCAACTCCGTCCGCTCCCTTGTTGAGCAGATCATTGAAAAAGGCTATCTGACCAAGCCTTATATCGGCGTGACCATCAGTACGGTAACAGAGGAGATTCAGAATTACGGTCTTCCGGCGGGTGCAAGCGTACAGAGCGTGACGGAAGGCGCTCCGGCTGATCAGGCAGGCCTGCAGGTCAGTGACATCATCACTGCCGCCAACGGAGAGGAGATCACCTCCAGTCAGGACCTTGTGAACATCGTCAGTGCCTGTGAACCGGGCGACAAACTGGAACTGACCGTATACCGTTCCGGCGAAACCATCACCGTGACGGTCACGGTGGGTGAGACCGTAAAATCTGCGCTGAACAATAATCAGCAGCAACAGCAGCAGCAGGAACAGCAGCAGCAGGAACAGCAGCAGGAAGAGGAGAACGGGAACGGCTTTTCCTTCCCCTTCGGCTTCGGCAATGGCAATGGCTTTGGCTTCGGAAACGGCTATGGAAATGATGACGGCGATGTTCCCGGGCAGTCCGGAGTCAACGGCTGACCTTCCGTTCACTGTTATCACTCCATAATGATCACACCCCCGGCAGCGGATCCGCTGCCGGGGGTGTTTTCTGTTTATGAGTTCCTTCTCTGCCGCCAGTCATTCACCGGCAGCAAACTGCCGGACGATCTCAACGAGAAGATCAGTACAACTGTCCATCTCCTCCGCCACGGCGTGTTCGTAAGGACCGTGGTGCCCGTAACTCCCGGTAGGCAGGTTGGGACAGGGCAGTCCTCGGTAGGATAGCTGGGCGCCGTCGGTTCCTCCCCGAATCGGCGCTGCCGTCAGAGGCATGCCGCAGGCGGCACCGGCGTCCACAGCCTTCTGCACAACCTCAAAACGAGGTTTTACCATTTCAAGCATGTTCCTGTACTGCTCCCTGAGCGTCACTGTCACGGTATTGCCGCCGTAACGGGCATTGAGCAGCTCCGCATTGTGCAGCATCAGTTTCTTCCGCGCCTCAAACGTTCCGGCATCGTGGTCCCTGATGATGTAATCCATCCGCGCCTGCTCCACATTGCCTTCCATACCCGTCAAATGAAAGAATCCCTCGTAACCGCTCGTGGTCCGCGGGGTGTCGCCGGCGGGAAGCATGGCGTTGAATTCCGCAGCCACCAGAGCGGCGTTGACCATCACGTCCTTCGCCGCACCGGGATGAACGTTGAATCCGCAGATCTCCACCCGGGCAGCCGCGGCGTTGAAATTCTCATACTCGATCTCCCCTGGTGCGCCGCCGTCCACCGTATAAGCCAGTTCCGCGCCGAAGCGGTCCAGATCCAGCAGTTCCGCCCCGTGTCCGATCTCTTCGTCGGGGCAGAATGCGATGGCCACGGGTCCGTGAACTGTCTGCCCGGTCAGCAGGCGCTCTGCCATGGTGACGATTTCCGCAATGCCCGCCTTGTCGTCCGCTCCGAGCAGAGTAGTGCCGTCAGTCAGGATCAGCGTCTTCCCCGTCATACGGTGCAGATGGGGAAAATCCGCAGGGCTCAGCACCCGTCCGCTGGTTCCCAGCGTCAGATCCCCCCCGTCGTAGTTCCCGACGATCCTCGGCTGTACATTTTTCCCGCAGAAATCCGGTGCCGTATCCAGATGAGCCAGGAAGCCCACGCAGGTCCTGTCCGCATAACCGGGAGTAGCCGGGATCCGGGCGTATACATAGCAGTGATCGTCCGTAAAAACGTCCTCCGCCCCCAGGGCCGTCAGTTCCTCTGTCAGCAGACCGGCCAAATCGAACTGCCGCTGCGTGGATGGAGTGGCCTCTCCCCGTTCATCGCTCGCGGTATGCACGGCCGCGTAGCGGATCAGGCGTTCATAGGCACGCATATCGGATCTCCTCCCCTTCTATTCAGTTTCTATTCAGTCCGTCACGTCTTCGGCCAGTGCCCACATATGGCCGCCGCAGACCATGCCGTTCTCTTCCGCCACTTCGTTGGTCATGTTGATCTCGATGACGTTGCTGCCGCCGGTGCCGATCAGGCGCCGGGCTTTCGTCATGAGTTCTGCTTCACTGCAGCCGCCGCCGACAGTGCCATGGATGGCGCCGATGCGGTTCACTGTCATCATAGCACCGGGCTTGGCCGGCGTGGATCCCTCTGAGGCCAGCACCGTGATCGCTGCGCACGGCTCCGTCCCCTCCGCCAGATACCGCAGGGTCTCCATATCCAGATTCGTCTGCTGCAGATAACTGACCGGCCCTTCCGGCAGCGGACGGCGTTTTTCCTGTACCAGCTGGGCCACAATGGACAGGCCGATCTCCTCACGGGTCAGAGCGCGAATGGGCAGCCCGATCGGAGCGTGGACGGAAGCAATCTTCTCCTCCGGATAGCCCTCCTGCCGCAGAACCTCGAAGAACTCGCTCACCCTGTGGCGTGATCCGATCATGCCGAGATAGTACGGTTCTGCGTGCGACAGAACATAGCGCACGCACATGGCGTCGTGGCGATGTCCGCGTGTCAGAGTGCAGACGTAATCCGCCGGTGTGATCTTCAGCTGTTCCAGTGCTTCCGTGAATCCTGTGCAGAGGATCGTGTCAGCCTCGGGAAACCGTTCGAAATTGGCAAACTCCGGCCGGTCATCCACCACCGTTACGGAAAAGCCCATCATATGGGCAATCTTTGCCGTCGCCTGGGACACATGCCCGGCGCCGAGCAGGATCAGTCGTTCTTCCGGCAGAAACCGCCGCACGTATTCCTTCCCGTCCACCGTCCTGGTCAGAACCGCCGGCTGCCGTTCCGCCAGAGCGGCAAGGACCTGCCGTATCTCTTCTCTATTCATGGAATCTTCCTCCCGTTTTCTGCGGCAGTCTCCGTCGGGAGGCTGCGAGCGTATCTGTGCAGAAAGGCCCCGCTGCGCTGCAGCGGGGCCCTGGAGCTTCTGGGCGGATTCGAACCGCCGACCTACTGATTACGAATCAGTTGCG